>Ga0209629_10002483_pt1 | contig 12604 bp, 14 predicted proteins | sample TergutCu122P5_FD_187286 | JGI IMG/M metagenome (GOLD analysis project Ga0209629, IMG submission 187286) | Cubitermes ugandensis P5 segment gut microbial communities from Kakamega Forest, Kenya - Cu122 P5 (SPAdes) (version 2) | ecosystem: Host-associated > Arthropoda: Insects > Digestive system... | reverse complement strand
GGGGCGCTTGTAGGCGCAGTGTTGGTGGCGCTGGTTATGGCGGTGCTGCTTTTTATCATAACGCCGGCGGCGATCACGAACTGGGTTGTCGGGCCGGCTGATCAGCGGGTGTTTCTCTGGAATCTGGTCGACGGGCTGCTGCGCGTGCTGGCCTTCTTTGGCTATGTGCTCATTATCGGGCGTACGCCTGACATCCATCGCGTCTTCGCCTATCACGGCGCCGAGCACAAGACCATCCACTGTCTGGAACACGGCGAGGAGCTGACGCCGGCCAACGCGCGCAACTACACGACACTGCACCTGCGCTGCGGCACGGCCTTCCTGCTGATGGTCATGGTCATTGCGATTCTGATTTATACGCTTGTGCCCATCAGGCTCATCGCGACTCAGCTGGGGCTGACGAACCGCTGGCTGCTTCTGCTGGTCGCCATCGTCATCCGGCTGCTGCTGCTGCCGCTTATCGCGGGCATCAGCTACGAGATCACGGTGAAGTGGGCCGGACGCCACGAGGGCAATCCGCTGGTGCGCGCCATTATGTGGCCGGGTCTGCAGATGCAGCGCCTGACCACGGCGGAGCCGACCGACGACATGCTGGAGGCCGCCATCGCGGCGACCAAGGCTGTCCAGGCCGCTGAAGCCGCGGCTGCGGCCTCGGCGGCGTGAGGGGAGCGCGATCATGGCAACCCTTGCTGACCGCCTGCGCGACATCATCGCCAGTCACGAGGAGCTGGGCGCGCGCATGACCGAGCCCGCGGTCATCGCTGACCAGCGGGGGTATACGCGCCTGGCGAAGGAGCATCGCAGTCAGGGGCCGCTGGTTGAGGCCGCGCGCTCCTATCTGAAGGCTCTTGAGACGGCTGCTGAGGCGCGCGAGCTGGCCCACGCGGACGCTGATCCCGAGATGAAGGCCCTGGCCGCAGAGGAGCAGCAGACGGCCGAAGAGGAGGCCGCTCGCCTGGAAGAAGAGATCAAGGTGATGCTCATCCCCGGGGATCCCAACGACGACAAGGACATCATCGTCGAGATCAAGGGGGCAGCCGGTGGCGACGAGGCTAACATTTTCGCGGGCGACCTCTACCGCATGTACCAGAAGTTTGCCGAGTCCCATCGCTGGAAGCTCACCGAGATCGACGGTTCTCCGTCGGAAGCCGGCGGCTTCAAGGACGTGTCCTTTCGCGTGCACGGGGATCGCGTCTACTCCGTCATGAAGTTCGAGAGCGGCGTACACCGCGTCCAACGCGTCCCGAAGACCGAGTCGCAGGGGCGCATCCATACTTCGACGGCGACCGTGGCCGTGCTGCCGGAAGCCGATGAGATCGAGATCGAGATCCGCGACGAGGACCTGCGCATTGACGTCTACCGCTCAAGCGGCCCCGGCGGTCAAAGCGTGAACACGACCGACTCCGCCGTGCGCATCACGCACCTGCCCACGGGCCTGGTCGTCCAGTCCCAGAACCAGAAGTCGCAGATCCAGAACCGCGAGGAGGCCCTGCGCGTCCTGCGCGCGCGCCTCTACGAGGCCGAGCTTGAGCGTCAGCAGCGCGAGCTGGGCGACACCCGGCGCGGACAGATCGGCCGCGGCGATCGCAGCGAGAAGATCCGCACCTACAACGGCCCCCAGGACCGCGTGACCGACCACCGCATCGGCTGGAGCGGCTCGTACCAGACGATCCTTTTGGGCGGCGACCTGCAGGCGCTCTGCGAGGCGCTCATCGCGGCGGACCGCGCCGAGCGTCTGGCTGCGGCCGCGGGCGGCGAGTAGCGCGCGTGCCAGAGTCCAGCGTGCAGACCCCGCCTGTCTGGACGGTCATGGCCGCGCTTGACTGGACGCGCGGCTATCTGGAGCGCGCCGGCGACGCCGCTTCGCGCCGCAGCGCCGAGTGGCTGCTGGAAGCCGCCACCGGCCTTACGCGCCTTGATCTCTACACGCACTTCGACCAGCCGCTCACTCCTGAGGAACGCGCCCGCCTGCGCGAGGGCGTCGCGCGTCGCGCCGCCGGCGAACCCCTGCAATATATCACTGGCGCCGCCCCCTTCCGCCACCTGGAACTGAAAGTGACCCCCGCCGTTCTCATCCCTCGCCCCGAAACCGAAGTCCTGGTCGATCTGGCCCTGGCTGAGTTGCGCGGAAGCCCGATGCTTCGTCGCCGTCTCTCGGTGCTGGATCTTTGCACGGGTTCGGGCTGCATCGCGCTCTCGCTGATCCACGAGGCCGGCGTCGACGTGACGGCCACCGATCTCTCGCCGGAGGCTCTTGCCATCGCGCGCGAAAACGCTGAAGCGCTTGGCTACGGCGAGCAGCTCGACCTGCGCCAGGGCGATCTTTTCGACGCGCTGGCGCCCGATGAACGCTTCGACCTCATCCTCAGCAACCCACCGTATGTCCAGCAGGCCGACCGGGACGCGCTCCCACGGGAGGTGGTAGACTTTGAACCGCCGCTTGCGCTCTTCAGCGGAGAGGACGGGCTGGACGCGTTCAGGCGTATCATCACGGCCGCGCCGCGCCATTTAGCCGCAAATGGTGTCATTATCATGGAACTTAATGCGGATATGTCTATGCGGGCGATGCAAGAAGCGGTAAAGTTAAAGATGTACGAAACCATCGACGTACTTCCGGACCTGACGGGACGCCTGCGTTTTGTCAGGTTGCGCGGGAAGACGTCCGACTAGGGAGGTTCCCAACCATGGGCCAGGTGTTTCATGTAGACCAGAAAAATCCCTCAGATGAGATTGTGAACCATGCCGCTTCCGTATTGCGCGGGGGCGGCATTGTTCTTCTTCCGACCGACACGGTCTACGGGCTGTGTTCGATCGTGTCAGATCGGGTCGCCACGGGCGCGCAGGAACTTTTTGACCTCAAGCGGCGCGAGACGGGCATTTCGATTCCGATCCTTGTCGGCAAGCCGACCGACCTCTATGTCGCCGGTCGCGACATCCCTGAGTACGCCAAGAAGCTTGCGGAGACCTTCTGGCCCGGGCCGCTCACGATCGTGGTCAAGGCCTCGAATCGTGTCAAGCCGGAGTTTCGCAAGAAGGAAGACGACAGCATTGCGCTGCGCTGCGCCGACAGCGAGCTCGTCAGCAGCCTGATCGTCGCCTCGGGCAAGCCCCTCTTCGCGACGAGCGCCAACACGCACCAGATGCCGGCGCCGGCGCGCTTCGAAGACGTCGAGCAGCGCCTCATCGAGGCGGCGGACTGCGTGCTGGATGGCGGCGACTGCGTCGAGGGAGTGAGCTCGACTATCGTTGTGTGCACGGGAGAGAAGCCCGTGGTCACGCGGGAGGGGAGCATCACCGAAGCCCAGATCACCGAAGCGCTGGCCTGATGAAGCTGGCGCTGGGGGCAGATCACGGCGGAGCGTCGCAGAAGGAGTCGCTGTTCGCGCAGCTGACAAGCCAGGGCTATGAGGTCGTCGACTTTGGCGCTGGCTGCGCCGACGGGGCTGTCGACTATCCCGACTATGCGCTGGCCGTCGCCCGCGCAGTGGCGGCAGGCGAAGCTGACTTCGGGATACTGATCTGTGGGACGGGCATCGGCATGGCCATGGCGGCAAACAAAGTCGCGGGCATCCGGGCCGCCACGGTGACCGACGTTACTACGGCTTATCTGGCGCGTCAGCACAACAACGCAAACATACTGTGTCTGTCAGGGCGCTTTACGCCGCCTGACATCAATCTTGAGATCGTCGACGCGTTCTTAGGCGCCCAGTTCGAAGGCGGACGCCATCAGCGGCGTCTTGATAAGATCGCGGAAGCGGAAAACCAACGGAATCACGGAAAACAGGAGTGATGCACTATGAGCACCTTGCCCCATCTCGCGCAATCTGATCCGGAACTGACCGACCTTCTGGGCGCTGAGCTCGTTCGTCAACGCCGGACCGTCGAGCTTATCGCCTCGGAGAATTTCGTGTCGCCGGCGGTGCTTGAAGCGATGGGCACGGTCCCGACGAACAAGTACGCCGAGGGCCTGCCCGGCAAGCGCTACTACGGCGGCTGCGAGGCGGTCGACGAGATCGAGGATCTCGCGCGCAGGCGCGTCTGCGAGCTCTTTGGGGCCGACCATGCCAACGTCCAGCCGCACAGCGGCGCCCAGGCCAACTTTGCGGTCTACTTCGCGCTGCTCGATCCCGGCGACAAGGTCATGGGCATGAGCCTGGCCGAAGGCGGTCACCTGACCCATGGCTCGCCGGTCAACTTCAGCGGCAAGTGGTTCGACATCGTGAGCTACGGGCTTGACCCTGAGACCGAGATGATCGACTACGACGAGCTGGAGCGCATCGCGCTCGCCGAGCGCCCCAAGATGATCATCGCGGGAGCCTCGGCCTATCCGCGCACGATCGACTTCGAGCGCTTCGCGGCCATCGCAAAAGCCTGCGGGGCCTACCTGCTGGTCGACATGGCGCATATCGCCGGTCTTGTGGCCACCGGCGCGCATCCCTCGCCGATCCCCTGGGCAGACGTGGTGACCTCTACGACGCACAAGACTCTGCGCGGCCCGCGCGCGGGCCTGATCCTTTGCAAGGAGGAACTGGCGGCCCGCGTCGATAAGGCGGTCTTTCCGGGCATTCAGGGCGGCCCGCTCGAACACATCATTGCCGCGAAAGCCGTGGCCTTTGGCGAGGCGCTGCGTCCTGAGTTCAAGGACTACATCGACCAGGTCGTCATCAACGCGCGCGTCATGGGCGAGGCGATGACCGAAGGCGGCCTGCGCCTGATCTCGGGCGGCACGGATAACCACCTCATGCTCGTGGATCTGCGCCCGGCTGGTATCACGGGCAAGGACGCTCAGAACCTGCTGGAGAGTCTCGGCATCACGACGAACAAGAACGCCATCCCGCACGACCCGGAAAGCCCCTTTGTCACAAGCGGCATCCGCGTGGGATCGCCCGCGATCACGACGCGGGGCTTCGGCGCCGAGGAGGCCCGCCTGGTCGGCAGCCTGCTTGCCCGGGCGCTCTTCAATCGCGATGATCCTTCCGTTCTTGGTCAGATACATGCCCAGGTCGAGGAGCTCCTGGCGCGCTTCCCGCTTTACCCGGAGCTGGACTACTGATGCACGAACGCCCCAGCTGGGACGAGTACTTCATGGAGATCGCGCGGCAGGTAAGCACGCGCTCTACCTGTCTGCGGCGCCAGATCGGCGCACTTATCGTGCGCGACCGGCGCATCCTGGCGACTGGCTACAACGGGACGCCGTCGGGCATCCGCCACTGCAGCGAGGTCGGCTGCCTGCGCGACCAGCAAGGCATCCCCTCGGGCGAGCGCCACGAGCTCTGCCGGGGCATCCACGCCGAACAGAACGCGGTCATCCAGGCGGCTCTTTCCGGCATCTCCATCGCGGGTTCGAAGGTCTACTGCACGCACCAACCCTGCGTCCAGTGCGCCAAGATACTCATCAATGCGGGCGTCACCGAGATCGTCTTTGCCGGCGTTTATCCCGACCAGATGGCCCGCGATATGCTCGAAGAGGCCGGCGTAAAGCTGCGCCACTGGCAACCGGAGGCGCCGGCGTGAGCATCCTTCACACCTTGGTCCTGATCGCGGGCGCCACGCTCATCAGCTTTATTCTGACGCCGGTGGCGCGCAACCTTGCCCACCGGCGCGGTTGGGTGGCGGCGCCCGGCGAGCGCAAGATTCACAAGAAACCGACGCCTGAGCTGGGTGGCACAGCGATCTTCGTCGCCATCCTGGCGATGGTGGCAATCCAACTGATTGGCGAGCGTTTCGCGGGCTGGAAGGGCTTCTTCAGCGACGCGACCACACGACCCCTGGTTCTGGTGGGGATCCTGGGAGGAGCCACGATCATCTACGCGACCGGGCTTATCGACGACCTCGTCGATCTGTCTCCGGGGCTGAAGCTTGTTGGGCAGATCCTGGCGGCTGCAGTGGTTACGATCTGCGGAGTACGAATTAGTTTTGTGATGCTTCCCTGGGCTGGCCAGGTGCAAGATATCGGGATCCTTGCGATTCCGCTCTCGATCTTCTTTCTGGTCGCCTTCGCCAACATCATCAATCTGATCGACGGACTCGACGGACTTGCCGGCGGGATCTGCGCGATCGCCGCGGTAACGATGCTGCTGCTGGCGCGGGGGAACAACCAGACGGTGGCCGTGATTCTGGCGGCGCTGGTCATCGGCTCCTGCCTGGGCTTTCTGCGCTACAACTTCCATCCCGCGAGCATCTTCATGGGCGACGAGGGGGCGCTGCTGCTGGGCTACCTTCTGGGGGTCATCGCGATGATGGGTCTGCTGAAGACGACAGCGGCTATCGCGTTGGCCGTGCCGCTGCTGATCGTGGCCGTGCCGATCTTTGATACGGCTTCGGCCATCGCGCGCCGTCTGCGCCACGGCGAGGCGGTTCAGCACGCCGACCGCCAGCATATCCACCACCGCTTGCTGGGACGCGGGTTTACCCAGCGCCAGACCGTGCTCATCATCTATGTCTGGTCGGCGCTGCTCGGCGTGGGCGCCTACGCGGTCAGCCACACGCCTTCGACCATCCAGATCGGCGCGCTGGTCGTCTTCCTCATCATCACCGCGCTCATCATCTGGCTTCTGGGTCTCTATGACTCGGCCCGCCACCACAAATAACGCGCCTCTTACTTCTTTCTTACATTTCGCTATTGCGAGCGGGGCCACGGTAACGCTATTATCGTTAAGGGTACGCCGTGACGCGCGCCTGCGTGTCTTACTGCATACTGATGACTTTTAACGTGAGGACCTACCATTTTAGATCGTACTTTCATCGCGATACTGCTTGGCCTTATCATCGGTCTTGCGATGATGGCTCTGATGGTCTTTGTCCCCGGGCTTAAAAAAACCAGCGATCCTCTTAAACGCCTGCCCTTTCTCATGGCAGGTATTTTTCTGGCATTTCTACTGGGGGGCGGTATGCTCTTCTTATACCATTCCCTCGCGCCTCATTCTTTCCTGTGGTTTGGTCTGATGGTCATTGCGAGCTTCTTTACCGCGGTGGTCATCAAGACTGTTCCTCAAATCATGAAGTCAAAGCGTCGAGTCTAGTAAAGGAGGGTTGAATGTCAGCAGGTGCAGCATACTCACCCGTCGAGTTATTGGGCGAGCACGTCACGCATCTGATCGGATCGCTGGCGCCGCAGTCGGTAACGGCCAACGGCGCGCATCCGGCGAAGATGCCTATCACGCAGATCGCCGTATCACAGTATCTGGTCTTCTTTCTGATCGCGTGCGTGGTGGCCATCGCCATCGTGTTCGCGGCGAAGAAGAGGGCCGCGCTCGTGCCGAAAGGTCGCTTCATCAATACGATCGAGTTCGTTGTGGATTTCATCCGCAACGGTGTCGCCTCGATCATCAAGAAGGATCCGCAGAAGTACGTGCCGTTTCTTTGTAGCGTGTTCTTGTTTGTTCTCGTCAATAACCTGATCGGTCTTATTCCTGGATGCAAACCGGGAACGGGAACCATCGGAGGAACGTTTGCACTCGGTATCTTCGTGTTCTTGTACGCAACGATCATGGGGATCAGAGTCAAAGGAGGTTGGGGTTTTATCAAGGGGATCGTCCCCCATGGACTCCCGGCGCCGATCGTTCCTATCGTCTGGCTTATTGAGTTCTTCTCCATGCTCTTGCGCCCGATCACACATGCCTTGCGACTTTTCGCGAACATGTATGCCGGGCACATCGTTTTGGGGATCTTCTCGATCCTGACGCAGCTGTTCTTCATGGGCTTGTTCAACAGCAAAGCGGCCACCGCGGCTGCCTCGCCGGCATGGATGTTGCTACTGATCGCCATGTATGTCTTGGAATTCGTCGTGGCGTTCGTGCAGGCGTATGTGTTCGTACTGTTGTCGGCGGTCTATATCGACTCGTCGGTCAGCGCACACTAAGGAAGTAAGGTCGGATTATCCGACGATAACGAGTACTGCACAAAGAGCGGTACTGAAGGAAGGAATATACTTATGGCACAAACACAGTTCCAACTACTGTTTTATGGTATCGTCGTTGTCGGCGCAGCGCTGGGTATCAGCTTCGTAGGCGCGAAAACCACTGAGGCGATGGCTCGTCAGCCTGAGGTGTCGAGTACGGTACAGACGATCTTCATCCTGGCGGCGGCATTTATCGAGGCGCTGGCGCTTCTGGGATTCGTCCTTGGTCTGATTAAGTAACCATCTGCCACTTGAGAAGACGAGGAGATCAACCCTTATGAAAAAGAAAGCATTAATGAGCGCGCTGCTGCTTGCTTGTCTTGCGCTGCCCTCAGTCGCTTTCGCTGCTGAAGAGAAGGCGGCAGGTGGCGCCACGTCCATCCTGCAGTCTCCGATTGTTCCGCCCTTGGGCGAGTTCATCCCGATGCTGATCGCCTTTTTGGTGGTCGTCATCGTGCTGGGTAAGTTCGGCTGGCCGGCGATCATCAAGGCGCTTGACAGTCGTGCGGCCACGATCGAGAACTCGCTGAAGACCGCTGAGGAAACGAAGCAGGAAAGCGAAAGCATCCTCGCCGAGTACAAGGCAAAGCTTGCCGAGGCGCACAAGGAAGCCGCCGAGATCGTCGAGGCGGCGCGCAAGCAGGGCGAGGAGACGCGCGCCGACATCATCGCGCGCGCAAACAGCGAGGCTGAGGCCATCGCCGCGCACGCGCGTATGACGCTTGAGTCGGAGCGCAAGTCCGTCGAGGGCCAGCTGCGTACGCAGACAGCCGACATCGCGGTGGCCATCGCCGGCAAGATCATCAGCGAGAATCTCTCGGCGCACAAGAACGCCGAGCTGATCGACAGATACTTCGCAGAGATAGGTAGCTTCAATGACAACTAATACTGACGCAAAATATATGGTTGCCGAAGTAGTCACTGCGGCGCCTCTCTCAGAGGCCGCGAAAGCGCAGCTTATCGCCAAGCTCAGCGAGCGTGTCGCCCAGCCCATCGAACTGCGCGAGAGCGTCGATCCGTCGATCCTCGGCGGTATCAAAGTCACGCTTAACGGTCAGGAGTTCGACGGCTCGCTTGCCACCCAGCTCAGGAACCAGTGGGCTCCTGTCGCGGGCAGCATGCGCGACGAGCAGGGCCGCCTGATCGCCACGGTTTCTGTGGTTCAACCACTTAACCGGGCGCAGGAAGTCGTCGTCGCGGCGAAGCTGAGCGACAAGCTCGGCGAAGCCGTCGTCGTCAGACAGAAGATCGACCCCTCGCTTATCGGAGGCGTGAAGATCAACGTCGACGGAAAGCTGATGGACGGCTCGGTCAAAGCGCAACTGATGCGTTTGAGGACTATTTTAGCAACAGACATCTCAGGAGGTGAGGCATAATGTCAGGGCTTGCAGACTTACAGTTCGATACGTCGTTCTTGAAAGAGATCGATGCCTTTACGCCTGACCTCAGTGTCCGCGAAGTGGGCACCGTGATCCAGGTCGGCGACGGTATTGCGCGCGTGACCGGACTTGAAAAAGCGATGCAGGGCGAACTCCTCGAGTTCAACTGCGAAGACGGTACGGTCGTGAGCGGTCTGGCTCTCAACCTTAACGAGTTCGAGATCGGCGCCGTGCTGATGGGCGAAGTCGACAAGGTCAAGGAAAACGACCAGGTCAGCTGCACGGGTCGTCTGGTCGACGTCCCCGTGGGCCGTGCCATGCTCGGTCGCGTCGTCTCGCCGCTCGGCGAGCCGATCGACGGCAAGGGCCCGATCGACTACGACGGGCGTCGCCCCGTCGAGTTCAAGGCGCCGGGTATCATCCAGCGCAAGGGCGTCTGCGAACCGCTGCAGACCGGGCTGCTCGCCATCGACTCGATGATCCCGGTCGGCCGCGGACAGCGCGAGCTGATCATCGGAGACCGCCAGATCGGCAAGACCGCCATCGCCATCGACACGATCATCAACCAGAAGGACTCCGACGTCCTCTGCGTCTACGTTGCCATCGGCCAGAAGGCGTCGACCGTGGCCGGCATCGTTGAGACTTTCGAGAAATACGGGGTCATGGACAAGACGATCATCGTCTCCGCCCCCGCTTCCGACGCGGCTCCGCTGCAGTACATCGCGCCGATGGCCGGATGCGCCATGGGCGAGTACTTCATGTACAACGGCGCTGATGGCAATCCGGCGTCCGCGAGCAATCCGGGCGGCCACGTGCTCTGTATCTACGACGACCTGAGCAAGCAGGCGGTGGCCTATCGCCAGATGTCGCTGACGCTGCGCCGTCCTCCGGGACGCGAGGCCTATCCGGGCGACATCTTCTACCTGCACTCGCGTCTGCTGGAGCGCGCCGTGAAGCTCTCTGACGAGAACGGATCCGGATCGCTGACAGCGCTGCCGATCATCGAGACGCAGGCAGGCGACGTATCGGCCTACATTCCCACCAATGTCATCTCGATCACCGACGGCCAGATATTCCTGCAGTCTGACCTCTTCTTCCAGGGCGTGCGCCCCGCTATCAACCCGGGCATCTCGGTGTCGCGTGTGGGCGGCGACGCGCAGATCAAAGCCATGAAGCAGGTGGCGGGCTCGCTGCGTCTTGACTTGGCGCAGTACCGCGAGATGGCCGCCTTCGCGCAGTTCGGTTCCGACTTGGACGACGCGACCAAGCAGACGCTTGCCCGCGGCGCGCGTATCGTCGAGCTGCTCAAGCAGCCCCGTTATGCTCCGCTGCCGGTCGAGAAGCAGGTCGTGGCGATCTTTGCCGCGAACAAGGGATTCATGGACGACATCGACCCCGAGAAGGTTCCGGCTTTCCGTGACGGTCTGCTGGAGCATCTGAGTCTGTCCAATGCGGATCTGCTCAGGAAGATTGTCGAGCAGAAGAAGCTCGACGACGAACTTGAGAAGGCGCTGGAAGGCGCGATCCAGGTCTACGCTGACTTGTTCGGGAGTGCTGAGTAATGGCCAACCTCAAAGAGATCAAAGGCCGGATCACGGCTATCCAGTCGACGCGTCAGGTGACGCGCACGATGGAGATGGTCTCGACGGCCAAGATTCGCGGCGCCCAGAACAAGGCCGACGCGGCCCACCCCTATGTTCGCGCGCTGCGCCATATCCTCTCGGATCTGCGCCGGGCGGGGACAGGCGTGGCGCATCCGCTGCTCGAAGAGCACGACGAGTGCAAGCGCGTCATGCTGGTGGCGGTTACGAGTGACCGCGGTCAGGCCGGCGGTTTCAACGCGGGCATCATCCACATGGTGGAGCAGGCGCGCGCCCAGGCTCTGGAAGAGGGCCTTGAGGTCGAGCTGGTCTGTTACGGGCGCAAGGCGGTCAGTTACTTCCAGTATCGGGGCATTACGCCTGCGATGAGCCTTTCTGGTCACAGCGGAGCGCCGGTCTTCGTGGACGCTCAGTCGCTTGCCGCGCGCGTCATCCGTGAGTACACGGAGGGCACGCTTGATCGGGTGGAGATATTCTACAACCACTTCGTCAACGTGGCGCGCCAGGTGCCGGAGGTGCTGACGCTGCTGCCCGTCATCATCGAGGATGAGGAATCCGATGACGAGACTCAGCGCAGGAACCTTGAGTATATCTTCGAGCCCTCAGCCGAAGAGGTGCTGAAAAGCCTGATCCCGACCTATGTCGAGGCGATGATCTTCGGCTATCTGCTGGAGTCCGCCGAATCCGAGCATGGAGCGCGCCGCACGGCAATGAAAGCCGCGACGGACAACGCCTCCGAGATGATAAGTACGCTTACGCGGTCATTTAACCGCGCGCGCCAGAGCGCCATCACGACCGAGATCTCCGAGATCGTCGGCGGGGCGGCCGCTCTGGAAGATAAGTAGCAGAAGAAAAGGACGCATCTATGAACACAGGACATATCGTAAGCGTGGTCGGCGCGGTCGTCGACATCAAATTCACGCCTGAGACGATGCCTGCCATCTACAATGCGCTCAAGATCGAGGCCATGACTCCCATCGGTCACATCGAGACCGTCTGCGAGGTACAGCAGCACCTGCCGGGCAATATCGTCCGCGCGGTGGCGATGTCTTCGACCGACGGTCTGCAGCGTGGTCTGGAGGTCACTGACACCGGCAAGCCGATGATGATGCCGGTTGGGAAGGCCACCTTGGGGCGCATTTGGAACGTCATGGGTCAGCCCGTGGATGAAAAGCCGATGCCGGAAGACATCGCCGACTGGTATCCTATCCACCGTCCTGCTCCGGACTTTCCGGAGCTGGAGCCCTCGACCGAGATATTCGAGACGGGTATCAAGGTCATCGACCTGCTTGAACCCTACATCAAGGGCGGCAAGACGGGACTCTTCGGCGGCGCGGGCGTTGGCAAGACGGTCGTCATCCTTGAGCTCATCAACAACCTGGCTCAGGAGTCAGGCGGCACCTCGGTCTTTACCGGCGTGGGCGAGCGCACGCGCGAGGGCACCGACCTCTTCAACGAGATGAGCGAGTCAGGCGTCATTAACAAGACCTGCCTGGTCTACGGTCAGATGAACGAGCCGCCGGGCGCGCGTCTGCGCGTCGGTCTGGCGGGACTGACCGAGGCCGAGTACTTCCGTGACGAGGGCCAGGACGTCTTGCTCTTTATCGACAACATCTTCCGCTTCACGCAGGCGGGATCCGAGGTATCGGCGCTTCTGGGCCGCATGCCTTCGGCCGTGGGCTACCAGCCGACGCTCGCTACCGAGATGGGGACGCTGCAGGAGC
>Ga0209629_10002482_pt1 | contig 12605 bp, 13 predicted proteins | sample TergutCu122P5_FD_187286 | JGI IMG/M metagenome (GOLD analysis project Ga0209629, IMG submission 187286) | Cubitermes ugandensis P5 segment gut microbial communities from Kakamega Forest, Kenya - Cu122 P5 (SPAdes) (version 2) | ecosystem: Host-associated > Arthropoda: Insects > Digestive system... | reverse complement strand
AAGAAGAGGGAAGCAGGCTGTGAAGGTGGTATTTATCAAGGGACCATAATAATAGTAATAAAACTTGTTGGTTTTTATATAATTGTCACAATGGGATGAATCATGGTAAGTTGAGAGATTTTATAAAAAAATCCAGAAAATGAAATTTCACGAAAATATGTATGGTGTGAGTCATTCTCCTCCATGCAGAAAAATGGACAGACGTGACATGACTAATAATTGCTTTTTACAACTGCTTTGCAAATGTGCCCAAAAACAGTGATGTGAGACATAAATAGCTTTAACTTACATTATTTATGACCTGTGTGTCTTTGGTATAAGGGGCAGCCTTTGTGTTTGGTTCATGAGTCATTGGTCTTTCAGTTCCACGCTTATAAGCACTTACAGGTGCTCCAATGTTATTAGTATGTTCCTGAATGACCTTGTATCTTGAATCCTTTCAGTTTCCCTCCAGCTAAAATTCTTTTCCAGATCGCCTCGTTGCTTTCCTTTGTAGGGAAACACACTGCTAGACTGCTCGCTACTGCAGTGTATGTTGTGCCACCAGGCCCTTATAGAAATTTTGGCGATGCAGTTTTTGCTAAAAACTGAGTCAAAGTGTCTTGGAAGAGATCATAAACATATTTATGAAAAGATGCATAGACTCAAATTTAATTTAATCACCAGTCTTTTAATTCTCGGGACAGCAGTTTTTACAGTATATGTAATTATGTGCATAGTTCAGTCTTAATTTAATGCTATATTATAGGTATGTAGACAGACAGACACAGGCACATAGATAGTAGATAGCAGAGGGCAGGTTTTTGCTGGACTGTGCCCCAGATAAAGCTGTTCCTGTGCATGCCATGAAGGGATATAGAAGAATGGAGGTATATCCTCACTCATTCTTAACCATAGTACCAAATGCCATTACAGAACCATTTCAGTATATTAAAATTGTCACATTAAAAGTTAAACATTTCTACTATATGTTTCATATTCAAGGGGTCACTGATTCAAGTATTGGTCTGGTAGGAGAATATTTTGACTAAAATTCTCCTTATTTTCCTCAGTTTCTTAGGTACATACCAGCTTAGCACCTCAAATTATGTCATGACTATGGCCCACCACATACTTTTGATTCATAGATCACAAGACATCCTAACGTCGATGCTACAGAGGCCAAGCTACTGTCTGCAGTGTTTACAAAACCATAAATTAAGTCAGATTTAACTTACTGTATCTAACATAAGTGTTCTGCTGTATCATATATAATTGTGGTTAATGACAGACAGACATGAACAGTAACACAATCAGAAAATCCTATGGATATGCAGTTTCAAAAAAATGTTTTTGGTGGGAGTTGAGATGTTGTGCATGGATTGATGAGAGGACATGGGGTTGACAGTCTCTTTGCAACTGCTGTGTGAACATGGCTCACAGCAGCTAGTACTTAGTGACCATCTGGCTGGGCTGTGTTGACGTAAATTTTGCCCTGGGTTTGCACATTGCTGTGTTTCTCATCCGCACCAATCATCCAGCTTTTTACAACCCCAGCTGCATTACATTGGAGGGTTTGTTGCAGGTAAGGGATGACCTTTTTGAACATGGAAAGTAGTCTTCAGGATTGAATGAGGTTGGGAAAAAAAAAGAATAATATAAACCATTTTGTCTGTAAGTGAATAAATACAAAGTGTATGCTGCTGTAAAAATTGATAAAGGTTAGTAATAATATTCTCACATAAGACCAAGATATTAATCTTTTGAACTAGCAGTCTAAATGTGTCTACATTTTGTATGTATGTATGTATGTAAAAACTAAAATCGCATGAAATGTAGAGAATTGTGCAAAATTCACTGCAAAAATTCCTTATTCCAATTAATAATAGTACTTTTTGAGGTCTTAAAGAGTTGAGGCATATAGAGTTTGTTTGTGAAAAGTCACTAACTAGCTGAAGCTATTATGAGTGCTTCATTTCCTCTTTTTTTCCACTTCTTTTTGAAACTTATGAATCAAATATTAACTTTTAACATGTACAGTCATGCCTCACTCAGCAATATTAGATGTGAAATTGACCATTAAAAAATTAACAGTTTACTTTAAGTGACAGCTAGCTTTTTAATTTTTTTTTAGTACTCATGAACACCTGCATGTGGGACACCTTGTAGTATGCAGTAGTTTGGTGCTAGTCAGGCCAACTGGTACGTAGAGACACAGCTCTGCAGTGTGTCTATGTTATACCATTTTCCTACTGCAGTAATTACAGTGGCAGGGTCTATTATTGTGTGCAGGGTGCAGATGTTTCCCTTTCTGTTGAAGTCAGGCAAGTTCTGATATTCTTTGTAACAGGACTCCTCCTCCTCCTCTCCCTATTTAATAATATGAATGTCTGGCTGTGTGGCTGCTTAATCACGCCATTTTATGTGCAGCTACATCCCGGTCATATTTATTCTACAGCAGCTTATGTGCCAGCCGCCTATAGAAACACAGTAAATAAGTTAAGTCTTAATGGTGACATGTTGGGGCTGATGGAAGAAACTAGTATCCCCCTGCGGTTAATGGCTGTTTCTTGTAATGTTAGTACCAGGGGTGGCTTAGTTTAGATATTTTCAGTCTCAGTGTTTGTGGCCTTTTGAAGTTTTTAACAATAGTTGCTCTTCAGGCTCTAAAATTGTATGCCTAACTGGAAGGTGGTTAAATGATTCCTTGCTTTATTTGAACATTGTTTTGATCTGACTGACATATAAAACAGATTTACAGGGAGTAGGTATGCTGAGTTATGAATTAGCTTTACATGGAAGAGGCATGCTGTGTTATAAAACAGCTTTACAGGAAGGCAGCATACCAATTGCAGTTTCAGACATAATTTTTTTATTTCAAGAATTTTGTTGTGTTTTGTTGTTGTAATGGAGGGAGCCAGGATAGCCTATTCAGTTTACCTACTATGCTACGGACTGTACGGTCCGGGGTTCGAATCCCGATAAGGGCAAGAGATTTTTCTTTTCTCCAAAACGTCCAGACTGGCTCTGGGGCCCACCCAGCCTTCTATTCAATGGTTTTGGGGGTTCTTTCTGGGGGAGGGGGGTAAAGTGTTCGGGATGTGATTTTAATCACGCATATCTCTCTAGTATCAAGGTTAGGAATGAGTGGAGCTATTCCCCTGCTCCCACTATATTGCCTGATGGCATGGATGGAAAAATTTCTGTTACTTTATTGTACTAATGAGTCAGGATAGCTCAGATGGTGTAGTGAATAAGTTATATGCTGGAGAACTGAGGAACTGTGGGTTGATTTTTGTTGGAGACAAGAGATTTTTTTTCTCCAAAATATTTACACTGGCTCTGGAGTCCACCCAGTCCCCAATTCAGTGGGTATTGGCAGTTCTTTCCACAGGGTAAAGCGGCCAGGGTGTGAAGCTGACCGTACAGTTCCAGCCAGTGCCAAAGTAAAGAATGAGGGGAGCTGTACCTCCATTCTCCTGTATGCTTCTGTGGCATGCAAAGGGACAACCATATCTTAATCATTTCACTTCTAAAATTAAAGGAAGCTAGTGTGGCTATATGCAGTAAGGTACATGATGTATTGGCCGGAAATTCACAGCCTAAAGTCATGGCTATCCTTACGCATATTTGAAAGTTTTTTTAGTTCTCAGTGAATACAGTTGGGGTCAGTTTCCGGTCTCTTTATTTCCATTTTTGTAATCATCATTATTAATAATTAACATCTGATATTAATAAGTTACCATATCATCTCTAGTGATGCCAAATAATGTATGCAGTCTGTAAGATGTTAATAAAATACAGTTAAAGTGCATAGTTACATTAGTTTAAGCTTCTGTATGTATCTTTAATATCTGGTTTCAGCACAGCAAATGTTGTGGGAGCTTTGTTGCATACAGACTATAAACTTCAGTCATGGCAGACTGTATGTGACAAAGTTTCTGCTACACCTGCCTTGCTGTGTTGAACCATTGTTTCTGTTTTATGGCTTATAATAACCTAAACTTATTTAATGTTTAATAACCTCTGGATTTGATAAAGTAGTATTAATAAGTTACAAGATACTTGTTTGGTAATGATATTTTGAGACTGTCTGGGAGTGTAACTCACCATGATTTCCATTCTGTGATTTATAACTATTCCTTGCCATTGATACATTGTTGTTAATAAATTATACATAACTTGTTTAGTAATATTGATTTTGACTTGCCTATGTATGTAACTGACCAGTATTTCCATTTTCTGATGCATAATTATTTTTCCATCTCATTGTATGCTGACATAGTGGTTGCATTTTGTACACTGGTTTGTAATATGTGGTGCAACAGTCCGTCCACCTTAGGCCTAGGCTGCCTCATTATTGATGTTTCTGGATCACATACCATTAGATACACATATCTGGTAAGGCTCCTTTGAATGAGTGACGAGCTCATTGCAGTGGCTGCTGCCTACCAACACACAACAAACGCATGAGACAAACATCCATTCCCTCAGCAGGATTCAAACTTATGATTCCAGCAGTTGATCAGCTTTAGACCGCACGGCCACGAGGATTGGCACGCTGTTATTAGTAACGTTAATAGTTTGGATGTTCAGTAAATCTGACCATGAATACAGCCATTTTTTATGTAATGTGTTATCAGCTTCTTACTGTTACTTTGTGTAAATGTGTAAATATAACTTTAATACCGAATTGTAATTTAGTATATCTGTGGATAATTTTTACAGGTGGATTTGATGGGACAAGCAATGTCTTAGCTGGAAAGTTATACAACATTCCAGTGAAGGGGACCCATGCCCATGCATATGTGACATCTTTTTCTGACCTCAGTGAACTCAAGACCAAGGTAATTATGGTTACCATAATGAGATATGATATTTTGTACGTTAATCTTCCGTTATAACTTAATTACACAGTAAAGTTCATGTACACTATACAGTATTTCATCCAACTAATTGCATATGTAACTACAAATAACAGTTTGGTATGCCATATTTTTAAAAACCAACATAGTGCACTAATTACATTACAATAAAAAGATCGCAAAACACCCTTCATATCAGGTGCCAACTCCTACATGTTTTTGGCACTAAGATGTCATTATTAAGGAGTGTCTCAGCAGCAAAGGTTTGTAGGTCCAACAAATATATGTACTGTGGGGGGGTGGGTGGAGGTGTAGAGCAGTCACGGCGTAATGGTGATTATTCACCTCCATCTATTGATTGCTGATGTTTAGAATCAGTAGAACTGTACCTCTTCTCCCTTATGTGCCTTCATGGCATGGACAGGGAAAAGTTTATCTTTTATGGACAATAATTGCACCAGTTCAAATCTGGAAATCTAATCTGGAAGTTACAACCAGCAAGAAGTGCCTGTACATTTTTTCTTCTTTTGTTAATTCCCTGAATAATGGTGATAAGAATTAATTGAAAGTAACAGTCAGCATTCACTGTGCTTTCATAAAATGCAGGTCCTATGAATTTGTGTTTGCTCATTGCGTACAGTACTTGGATTTCAGGTATTTACCAAAGAACTTTATGAACTGTGTGGGGATTTTTGGAACACGTATATCTGTTATTGTACCTGGTTGTGTGTTTCTAATGTACCCTGCACCTCTCCCCAAAAAACACAAGTTTTCTTATTCTGTTTTTGTCCAGCACTGAATATGTCTGAAACTTTTCCACCACTATATATATTGTTTTTATGTGGCACTGTGGGTACTTAACCTTTTAAAGATGAAACATAATCTGCTTTGTATAAGGAATCAGCCCATACCGCCCTGTAAACACTTTCCACCACAGTTATAAAAACCAATCAGTTAGTGATGTATAAAGCAAAAGTCGCTGTCTGTACTGAGATCCGTACAAAACACTCAGCGCAATGCGAGCACCATGTAGAATTTTTTAATGTTAAACCTGGTGGTACCTAAAGAAACCGCTAGGCTTTTAAAGGTTAATGTCAGCTAATACAAGATGGCTGAATGCCTATCCCAGGTACCAGCACTGACAACGTAGTGACTGTGGGCTGACTTGTCTCCATCAGCCAAGACCATGTTTTTCTATACCCTGGAACACGATAAATATAGATACCTGTAGTTAGTACTTTGCCCATTTCTAAAAAGTGAAGAAGTTAGAAGGTAGTGAGGGACAAATATGGCACTAGCATCAGTGGTTTGCAGTATGTAGTATCTGCTTCCATCAGTAATTTCACTGGACAAGCATTCTCTTATTCACACACACTTTTACACATTTTCCATCTCGCACACTGCCATTTATTGTAAGATGGTAGAAGTTGCATTGTGGAACCATTGCAGGAATTAGAGACTCATTTGCATCATTATTCTCTTATCATTTTGTATCATCCAGTGTTAAAGCATCTGGATCATGAAGCAGGCCTGCATCTAGTAGTCAAGTCTAGAAAATGTGGAACTCTTCCTCCATCCCTATGGGTCTTCATGGTATGGTGCTTAGGCACAGGGAAAATTTTATGTTAATTTCTTTATTTTACTACTTTGACACAAAGATCTTTTTTGTTTCATGTTGCTTCCTGTGACTTGCTTTCTTAATGTTCATGCTGCTGTTTTGCAATGAATGTCTCATTTGTTTATTGATTTTTCTTTTGTGTATGCATCGTGCTATTTTATGAAAACAGGATATTATTGTGTGTGATATCGCAAGTATCGTCATGAATGTATTCCAATCCTTTCCTAAGATAACAAAATCTCCGATGATCATTGTTAAGAGCAATGTGAAATTCATATGTTCAGAATCGTTTATGGTACCTTCCATTCTGATACTGAGAATTTGGGACAGAGTGCATTAATTAATTTAGTTAATTTATGTGACTGTACCTACTAACTTTTGAGTGGTAATGTGTCTTTGGTGGGTGTTGCTTAACTTCATTGGATGTTTGTTGCAATAGTATGACTGCACATGCATAGTTCAGCTGCTTGGGCAGTGCATTTTGTCATTGCTAATACTGTTACCTGCATGTAAAAATTGGCCATCACCCTTGTAGGACCAGGATGATTAAAGTCCTCTATTCTTTGGCAGTTAGGTAAAGGTAAAGTTAAAGTTGTCCCTGTCCATGCCATGAAGGCATATAGGGGAGCAGAGGTATAGCTGCACTTGTTTTTAACATCTGGGGGGTGGGGGGTGAGTGGTCAAGTTCATGCTCTGGCTGCTTTACCTGCTAGAAGGAACCCTGCTACCCATTGAATCAGAGGCTGTGTTGGCTCCAGACCCAGTACGGATGATTTTGGAGAAGATACAATGTGCTGCCCCTGCTGGGATTCGAACTCCAGACTGTCCAGCCCATAGCTTGTCACCATACCACCTGTGCTATACATACTCCTGTAGCCCATCTGTATAATGAAAGCTGTGATTTCGGAACATTGTACTCTTGACAGATTTCTAGATGTGTCAAAATTTACATCTCCAACCCCATGGTTTGGCTGTTACTGATAGACTGATTGTGTCCATGAATACAAATTTTAAACTGGTGACCAGAGGCACTTTCATTCCATGCCCAAAACCTCTTATGAACTACACAAGAAACATAGGTGATGTTGAATTGACACGTGGGTGGTTGTGTGGTAAATATTTGGAACATATTTTGTGTTTAGTTCTAAGTCTAGCATTATTTTCTGTGACCAAACAGCACTTCTGCATGCATATGGCATGAGGACTTGCCACTGCAGTATAGAGTAAATTAGTAAAGCAACTGCATGGAAGTTTTTGCTGCACAAGGTGGAAGGCAGGAAGAAAAGTTTGCAGTGTGATATATTCTGAGAGATGCTGAGAGCCCACGATAATATCAGTAGGCATAAAAAGTTAGTGCTGATTTCATGGATAAGAAATGACAGGTATTTTGTAATATTGGTTCTAATATCAAACATGGTGTTTTATTTACATAAGAATAAAATAGAAGTAAAGTCCCTGCACATGCTATAAAGGCATATATGGGATGTGGAAGTACAGCTGTCCTCATTCTTGATGTTGGTGAGTTGTCAGTCTCACACACTGATTGCTGTACCCCCAGGGAAAGGCCCCCAGTACATGTTGAATGGGAGGCTGGGTGGGCCCCAGAGTCAGCCTGGAGGAGAGACAACCTCTTGCCCCTGCCAGGATTTGAACCCTGGATCATCCAGCCCATAGCCTAGTCACTATAGACTGTGCTGTCCTGGCTCTTTACATGCTATTTAAAAAACTATTCAATATATTTTAAAATCAGAAACTTTTGAAAACAGCATGAAAAATTTCTTTAGACAGAATGGGAAATATACGTGAGGATGCTTTGTGGGTAAGAAATGTGTTTGTCAGGCGAAAAGATGCAGTGACTGAGCCGTGTCCAGACTTCTTGCCACTACTGTAATATTTTCATGATAGTTGCATCGATATTGTTGTGATGGACTGCATTCAAAACTCAGGTGGAGAAATGGGAAAAGCATACAGAATTATAATAGAGAAGCATCTTGTACTGGCATTTACTTGGATGACAAAGAAGGTGTGGGACAATGTTAAGATGTCAATAGATATTTTAGGCGTAGTGTGTGAAGATAGTATCATAATCAAGGTTCAGTTCGGCTTTGGCAGTGGAAGTTTTGAAACTCTAGGTTTTTTTTTTTTAAATTGAAGAATTAATTTTCATACACAAAATTGCCTGCATAGCCAGAATCTATCAAGGGAGGTCCAAGGGGTTGTGGGGCTGCAGTTCCCAGCAATGCCACAGGCTGATTAATGAAATTTCACATTGGCATTGAACTTTTAACACTTTTTTAAAAATTTATGTTGCTCTAGTTTCCATATCGATTGTGACAAAAAGCTGTTGATGTGATATTAATATAACATTTACAGTTATGTTTCTTGCCAAGGGTGCCAGAAGTTTCCTATTCTCAGAATTCTAAATGTGAGCTGCCTTTTGTTAGGTAAAAAAAAAGAGCCTTATTTTATTTTCGCCCCTGTCGTCCCCCTGGCTATGCAAGTTTGTGGAGTAATTATAACTGCAGTTCAGTTCTGTGTTTGTGTTCATATTTTAACATGAATGCTTTTTGATATGGCCAAGAATTAAGTGAACTCTTTTGTATTTTTTTTTAATCTTGTGTTTTCAATAAAACCCCATGTGCCGACATTGTACCGTAAGGCATAACTGGCACTTATGTGTTGTTTCCAACAGTTCCTTGAATCTCAGCAGCTTGTGGTTTACAAGACATATTTTAACAAGATAAATGGTCTCCTCATTTTCCCATTATTTTGTAAGTTTATCTGAAATTGAGATTTTCAGACTGCTGAATGGGTTGAGGAATACATAAAATATGGTCCACAGAATCCATTAATTTTAAATTCAAGTAGCATGTTCATGGCACACTGGTTTACAGTGTTGAGGAGCAGTGTGTGTGGTGCTGTTAGTTCCTTTAACCCTGATAATTCTCCACTTTGCTAGTTACTCACAACAATTAACACTCTCTACCACGGGATGCCTCATTTGCCCAGTTTTGAACATGGTTTTTATTTCATACCGTAAAATGTAGATAAGAGCTTGAATTTGCATTTAATGTTGCATGATGTGTTGTAGAAGTATTGGGATTTGATGTGTGTCATGCAGTGTACTGGTTATGGTGGTAGGTTCTGGCACATCGGACCAGCGGTGTTCTTCTCGATATGCTGGAACTGTGTACCCAGTGGCGTGAGAAGCTTGCACCACTCTTGTCTCTGCCCTCCTCGGAAGCATCAGATGGAGAACTGGCAGCATGGATCTCATTCGCCATTGCATTTCCATCAGGCTTCATGGCACTAGTCGACACGTATGATGTTAGGAGGTATCCTAGGGCGGTGCCTGCCTGGCTTGGCTTGATTGCATGTTTTTTGTGACTTAGTAACACTTACCACAGGAATATGTCATTCTGAGCACACTTTGGGCCTCTTCGGGATGATGTAGACCGTTTGCATTGCATTTGTGAGCAACTAATAACCATAAATAATTTTGTCTCATAGCATGTTATTCTTTTCCATAATCTGCCAGAATAGTCTGAATACGTAACTGATTATTTGCTTTGAGTGTACTGGCCATTTTGATAGATGTGAATGTGTAAGTTTTTGGGTTTTAACAGCAGGTGTTGCTCAGATGACAGACTTCTGGGTTTTCATACCATATTGTTTCTACCTGTACCAAATTCAGTCACTTTAAAGTTGGAGAGAGCATGAAATACCAGAACAGACTTATTTTACAACATAGTGTCAGTACCCAGATGACCTTCTTTTGGGACTTCTGAACATGTTTATGAACACTTGCAGATTAGGGACTTTGTGTAAGGAGATATCTTGGAAAGGATGAAATTGAATAGTTCAGAAAGGAAGATCATTTACACAGCAGAGGCTCGTACATTGCTTGGCTGATTAATCAGTTGTTTAAAATTGTTGTGTTTTAACTTATTGTGCTACACCCAGTTCTTGTTTTACATGTGTTTGTTTTACACTTTTTTTCATTAGCACCCCTTGACAATTCACAGCACTTCTTTATTTGTGCTGTCTTATTTTTGGTTTAATGCCCTTTGGCTGCCTGCATTATATTATACTAACCCTTTATTTCTGATGGAAATATCATGTTTAATTGATTGTTTTTGTGCCAACATTTTGCAGGAATGCAGCTGGGGTGTAGACAAGGGCTGGGTGTTTTGATAAGGGATAGTGATGACAAGCAGCTGTCATGTGAGGCAGGTTTTGGTTGCCATTCCAGTGAGAGTTACATACCGGGGTTGGTTGTGAAAATTACTGTCCTTGTGGTGTGTGACGCTATATAGTCTGGTGGAAATTTACTGATTTTTGGTGGAATCTGCTGCCTTTCTGTTTCATTGATTAATTGACATTGTGGTACAGCTGTAAATGACACCATTTGTTACATTTTAACTCTACCCTGTACCATTTAATTCCACTGTATCCAGATGCTTCTAGCTAACCAGGAGATGGATCTAGAAGTAAACTGGGTGAGACCTTCAGTACGTGCTCTTATCTTATCAAAGTGTGACAAGGGCACAATATAAATATAGCTAATGAATGCTTTGAGTATGTGGCTGAATTTGAATATTTGGCAATGATATAAACAGATCAAATTTGTTTTATAGAGAAATTAAGAGAAGATTAAATATGAGGAAAGCTTGCTGCCATTCAGTTCAAAATCTTTTGTCTTCCTTTTTTACCTGAAAACATGAAGGTTAAAATATTCAGAACTATATTTTGTACAATGAGCTAACAAATGCACAGTTGACAGTCTATTGTACTGCTCCTACATGTTGCGACACTATCATGTCATCTTCAGGGAGCTTGTAGTCAGTACCTGTTAAGTTACATAAGTAAGTCAGTGCAGTCTTGGTGATACAATTTAAAATGGACATACTTATGTAACTTAGCAGGTACTGACTACGAGCTCCCTGAAGATGACACAGTAGTTTTGAAACGTGTAGGAGAAGTGTGATAATTTGTCAATTGATTGTGCATTTGTTGGTTCATTGTACAAAATAATAAAAGATGTGCGGTACAAGTGTTAAAATAAATTCAGAACTATAATTTTGCCCCTTTTTTTGTATGGGTGTTAAGTATGGTTTTCACAGGAATGGAAGATCATAGACTTGGGGTGTTTGGGGAGAATGTTTGGAAATAGGATAGAGGAAGTGACAGGAAGTTGGAAAAATTGCACACTGAAGAGCTTTATGATTTATACTTGTACATAAATATTATTAGGGTGAGCAAATCAAGAATGAGATGGGTGGGGCATATGCCATGTGTGGGTGAGAAGAGAAATTCATCTGGTGTTTTTCTAGGAAAACCAGAATGAAGGAGACTGATATGGGGACCTGGGTGTCAGATGGAGAGTTGGGAAGGTACGGACTGTATTCATCTGTCTCAGGATAGGGCCAAGTGGCAGGCTGATATGAATATTGTAATGAACTTCCAAGTTATATGTGATTATGTGATTAGTTGAGGGACTAGCTTCATAACAAGGACCCTGATCTGTGGACTTAGTTTGTTAATTGGGATGCAAATGCCAGCATGTTGCCTGTTCACTAGTATGAGGCAGAGGCAAAAAGAAAAGTGAATGTGTTAAGTACTTAATGTACAACAGCCTGTGACAAATGCAAAGTGTGTCATTTCTCAACATAATGACCACATTTTAAACATGTATTGTCTAGTGATTCACAAGCCTCCTGGTCCCATCTGCGAAGAACAAATGCAAAGTGTGTCATTTCTCAACGTAATGACCACATTTTAAACATGTATTGTCTAGTGATTCACAAACCTTCTGGTCCCATCTGCGAAGAACAAATGCAAAGTGTGTCATTTCTCAACATAATGACCACATTTTAAACATGTATTTTCCAGTGATTCACACAAGCCTTCTGATCCCATCTGCAAAGAAAGTTTTTGTTTGCAGTTGAAAGTTGAAGCCATGTATGACCGCCTCTGTGGTCTAGTGGTCAGAGTTTCTGGCTACAGATACAGAGGTCTTGGGTTCGATTCCCGGCGCTTCCAGATTTTTCTGAGTAGTAGTGGGTCTGGAACGGGGTCTACTCAGCCTCGTGAGCCTCGTGAGGTCAATTGAGGAGCTACTTGAATAAAAAAGTAGCGGCTCC
>Ga0209629_10002481_pt1 | contig 12605 bp, 14 predicted proteins | sample TergutCu122P5_FD_187286 | JGI IMG/M metagenome (GOLD analysis project Ga0209629, IMG submission 187286) | Cubitermes ugandensis P5 segment gut microbial communities from Kakamega Forest, Kenya - Cu122 P5 (SPAdes) (version 2) | ecosystem: Host-associated > Arthropoda: Insects > Digestive system... | reverse complement strand
TGTATTTGGAGCCTGACACCACAATTGGAAATTTTGAGGTCAGAATCACGACATTTATACTCACTACATGTCCACTACAATTTACTGAACCATCTGAATTTGTTCTTTCCACCCTAACTCAAAATCTGTATCTGCCCATTTAAGAAGGGCCCTGCATGTTTTCTTCCTGCCTCTGTCAGGTTCTGGCTGGACAATTTCCTCGTCCTCGCTGCTACTGCTGATGAAGGGTGAATGTGCTTTGCAGGTGTCACTGTCAGAAAGTTCACTAAAATTACCACCATCTGAGTCCAAATCATTTACAATTTCACTTATCATATCGTTTACATTTTTTGTGAAGTATTTTCTGAACTAACACTCAGTCCAGGTTTTTCCATGTTGCTTGTGGTGCGCAAAACATCACCGTACTGCAGTGACCACATTGACATGTAGCCAGGCATGGTGTGAGAAAGGCAAAGTGACTCACTGCGTCTGAAGGCAGAAAATCAGCTGCGATAAAACAAACGTGTGCTTTGAGTCCAAGGTCAAAATAGCTGGTTGTGCAACTGTTCTCTAATGACACTAAAGAGATGCAAAAACTCCACAAGGGTCGCTATAAGCTGATTGGAAAGGTGCTGTCATTGTTCAGCCAACATATGAACTACTTCAACATGAATAATATGGGCCCAGAAATATTCCAGGCATGAATGCATTGAGCACTGAATGCAGCACAGAAAACTTCCGGGATAGAACAGTATAGGCAGGAGAGAAAGCCCCGGAACATTTCCAGGCATACCACTGAAGGGGTTAATGCTATGCACTGTAAACTATTCACAAAATGTCAATGAATAGACCAACATATCACTAGATTAAAGGCTATTATGACTGCAATTATACATACATATATACATACATACATTCCACGGACCCATAAGTGTCATAAAGATAGTAGGAACAGGAATTAAGTCATAAATACACACATAAAAAATTCACAGTGTAAAATACTACAAACATTTTACAAAAACAGTATTATATATCATCTCAACACACAAAAAATTCAACTACAGAGTAACAGCAGTGTCTATGTAGGAATTTTCTTAAGGCTGCTTTAAATTTTACCGTGTCATTCTTGCGGGCTGTCACACTAGGTGGAAAACAGTTAAAAATTTTTATGCCAGCATAGAATGTACTTTTCTTGAAAATAAGATAAGTTGGCATTTAGTCTATTGAGATGATGCTTATTCCTTGTATTAATATTGTTCTGTTTGAAAAATTTCCTGATTATTGATAATGAAGTTCCTTAATGAAAGTATATACTGACATGGAACAGGAAGAATCACTCATTGTTTAAACAGACTTCTACAAGAGGTTAAGGTTTGTGCACCAGCCACAATTCTGACGATTTTCTTCTGTAAAATGAAAATCTTCCCATGGTTGGAAGAATTACCCAAAAAATTATTCCATATTTTACAACAGAATGAAAGTACGCACAGCAAATTCATTTGCGAGTGTTAATGTTACTGATATGGACTATCGACCTAACAGCATAACGTGCTCTGCTTCTTCAGAATCATTTGCTCTACATGGTTCTTCCAATTAATGTGGTTATTAATTTGTAAACCAAGAAATTTTGTATTCATTGTTCCTGCTATATAATTTCCTGTATAACCAATATGTAATGTGGAATGTGATGACTTCTTTGTTACAAATTTCATTATATTTGTTTTATCAAAATTTAGAACTAAATTATTAGCAGCAAACCATTTAATTAAATGAGACAGAACTAAATTTGACACTGAAGAGAAATCTTCAAAATTTCTACTTGAAATTATGACACTAGTGTCATCAGCAAATATGGTTCTGATACAGAATTTATTCTCAGGTATTATATATATATATATATGTATTATGAACAGTACAGGCCCTAGAATTGATCCTTGGGGAATTCCCCATTTCAATGTATTCCAGTCAGACAAAAAATTCTGAGTTGAATTAGGTGCAGTAACTTCAACTTTTTAGTTAGAAGAACCTGACCCAATCTTCAGATACTCCTCCAATTCCACAGAAATGTAATTGAGCTAACAAAATTTCATGGTTCACACAATCAAAAGCCTTGCTGAATCAAAGAAAGACTGCCAAATCATAGAAAATTCCTCCAACATTAATTTTTTTATTAATAGATTTATACACACTATCTGTTAGTCTGAAGGCAGCATCTTCAGTTGATATCCCTTTCCTAAAACCACACTGTTCTGTGACCAGTATGTTGTTTGTACACAAGTGTTGGCTTATCTACTGTGCATATGTTTCTCAAGTACCGTAGAAAAACCCGTTGATAAAGATACAGGCCTGTAATTTGTTATACTAGTTTTATGTCCTATCTTGTAAAGTGGTTTTACTACTGCAATTTTAAGATGGTCAGGAAAAATACCTGTACATTGCGAGTGATTATAAATGTAGCTTAATGGGTTACTAATAAGAGATGCTTAAGCTTTTTAATATTTTACTTGTTATTTCATCATAGCCTGATGATTTTTTTGGTTTTACAGTGTGTATTATACTTTTTATCTCAGCTTCAGTGATGGGGATTAGTTTTATGCTAGGGAAGTTTCCAGGAAATGAATCTTTTAGAATTGAGATAGCATCGCCTTTCTGTATTTGTGGAATGTTTAATTTTTCAGTAACTGTTATACAAAGAAATAATTGCAGGCATTTGCCATATCTGCTGGATCCTTTATTTTTTCATCATTCACAAGTAAGGTGGGAACCTGTTCCACTTAATGTATTAAGCTGTCATCATGTTTCTCACCTTCCGTTTATACGTAGAGCCCTTTAAGTCGTACTTCTGGTGCAGCTTCACAGTAGAAGGTAATAAATTGTTCATAGCTACTAATCGAACATTCTTTGAATTACACTGATAGCAATATAGCCCAAAAAACTTTGGCAACAAAGTACGTGGATTCTGGTTCAGGTTCTGTCAACAGAAATACACACAATATAAAAACTTCAGACAGAATGGTATGTCATTCAAGGAAATATAGCCTGCATCTGTCAGCATTTCAGAGTACATATCTCTCCTGCATTTCAACTTACATTATTTTGGGAATGAGTCCCCAACTGTCAGTCTCTTACTTCTAAGCAGATCTTGGTAGAAATGTTAGCAGTTTAGTTTCAAATGTTCTTGTAATGAATCTGGACTGTTCATATAAACTCTGTCTTTTAGTATCCTCCACAAACAACAATCGTACTCTCCAGACAGCCTAATTTCTCTCCTTCTCTTAACTTCCTTATGAATGGTGTCAGAATCAAACACAGCACACAGAATCTGTTTCTTTAGAACACAGGACCCTGTGATTTTGCTTGTGCTCACTGATACCAAAACTATGACCTGAGAGTCCTGCAACGGAACTCTGTGAACTGCACGGAAATTTACAGTCCCACTGAATATAAGCCACCCCTCATCTGAGAAAATATCAATTCCAGATAAAGAAATCCATTTCATATTGATTGTTTTAGAAGCACCCACAACACCAGCTTCTGGTTTCCCAGATATAACACTGTACGGTCATAGTTTCAGTAGTTTTATTGCTGTGTAAACTTAAGTTTGACACTTCACTCTGAAGATCCAATTGGCACAAAGTTATTTTGGGGCATGTCTTTTAATTCAGCACCTATGTCATCCAATTTTTCTGTTGTGGAACTGATATCTACAGTTTCCTCCTTGCTCCCCCCTCCCGGCAGTGAACCTGTCACATGAAATTTTTCTGCTATTCTGTACAGCATTCTTTTACACAGCAGTGCACACACAGAATATCTTTCACAAAACTCACAGTGACATTTTCCCCATGACACATACTTTGCTAAACCATCCCAGAGGAAGAGTTCTGGTTCAACAGTACACATTTCACAGGCACATTAAGACCGTCTCCACCTTATTACTAATAACAGATAACCCAAGTGTCCACAGCTTGATTCAGACAGCAGTAATAACACAGCATCTGAGCTGGCTACTATACACACATTGACTGACACCAGTATTCTGAAGCTTGGGGATGCAATAAATTTAGCACCTTGCAAAATATAGCCCATTATGATAGACAAATTTTGTAATACCCCTTCGCTGCACTGTAAAAATGTATGCATACCACTGCCACAATGTTCTTTTTCAAACCTCAATGAAATAACATGCAAACAGAAGGGCCATTCATTTTATATATATCCTTTGCACAAACATAATTTGTACAACAGAATATGTGACTTTCACACACCAATATACACAAGAGAAGCAAAAACCTATAAACCAAAAATTTAATTTTCCTTTTGTTTTTACCTTCAAATCATGTTACTTACAATCACAATCAAGAAACACAACAAGGTTTCCCTTTATTAATTTGTACCCATTTAAATGCTAAAGAAATGTCCCTGGTATGAAACACAAGTTATGGGCAGCCTTGGCAAGCAGTCTCTTCCACTTAGGTTTTCTAAACAAGAGCTTCAATGTATTACACTGTTCTTCCTCTGAATGAGAAAGCAAGTTTCATACCCACATAAAACAACAAAAATATTACAGCTGTACAAAGTTTCATCTTAATGGTTTATAAAGGAAACATGAAGATATAATATTCTGAACTGAACAGAGTTGATATATATATACTGTTCTTTCTACACTCATATACCACAATTCTTATTAAATGCTAGTATAGTTTCTGTGCATTCCTTTATGAAATTCATGTTTTCACCCAAACAATAATGCCCACTTATTTTTTTCTCGGTACATATTCATTCCTAAATCATGAAAATTACACATTATGAAGGGTGTTGGTTTGACTCTATACCCTCTTTTTCCAGTCTCCGCCTACTTCTACAACCTTGTGACAACAGTATTATTCCTCATTCCGCTCACAAAACCAAGTTCTCACCGCACGAATCACAGCGTCAACTATCCTCTTACCATAGATTGCACTCTTCAGGACTCCAAACAAGTGGAAATCTGAGGGTGCTAGATTGGGGATGTAGGGTTAATGGGGTAAAGTCATCCAACCAAATTTTGTGATGATTTATGGAGTCTTCAAACTTGTGGGTAGACTTGCATTGAAATGCGCAAGCAAGATTTCTGTTGGATTCCTGCGAGGTGAAATTCATTTGAAACACTGCTGGAGTTCTTTCAGTGTCCTAATTCAGGCTGAAACAATCTGGAATAAGGTCTCTCCTTCAGCATCAAACTGTACCAACAATTTGGATTAAATGGCTTTACTCTTGGTCTTGCGTGGAAGGCTCTGATGCACCCATCTAGCACACACCTTCAAATATAAGAGATCTCCAATGATGTGACTAACACTTCCTCTGATGATTTAAAGCATAAGTGCCAGATTTTGTGTTGGGAGGCATCAATTCTCATCAATGATCACATCAGCATGTTGCAGAATTTTGAGACTAACATCTGTGCCACACAGCCTGAGCAAGGCAAATCATGGAGCTCTGCTTTTCCCATTTTGGAACCCATCACTCTTTTCACCCAGTGACCGATGGTAGTACTTCTATCTAAAATAGCAATTCCACAGGTTCTCCCAGATTCTTTCTTGGCAACAAGGAATTCTATCATGGCACATGGTTGGTAATGCACATCATTCAGCAACACCAATGTGAGGTGCTGCTGCAGTGGTGATGTCTGATATCTTCACAACTTTGTACAAAAAAATCAGAGACTTCTAATTTGTTTCACTTAAAATCTCACACTCCTAGCTTTGTAACCGGCCAAGAAAAAACATGCAGGAAATTACTTTCTGTGCAAACTGCATATTCTCCCTCCTTGCTTTTGCATTATAATTTCCAAACAACATTTTTAAATGGAAAGAACAGATGGATCAAATGATACATTCTAGTTCTTCACATTACCCAAACCACAAAAATTAAAAACAAAGGTCACAACTCTTACCAGCAGTGTAACTTAGGACTCTGTTCCTTTGGGATGTTATGCTGTGGGAATGGGTAAACAGAACCCAATGTTTCGAGGGAACATAGTGCATTCTTCCAGGACCTAAAACAACTGAAGATGACGGCACTACATTCCCTGGAAACATCAGAATCCGATTACCCACAGGCCCTGTGTCATATCCCACATCACACATATCTGCATAAAAATGAAACTTAACCTCACACCACAAACAAACTCCACACACCAAACTTACCATATAATAACCTGGTAAAAGTTTCTGAAGGAATTCACCTTCCTTATGCTGCACGGTTTTAATAATAAATTCATCATCCTCCGTCAAATAAAAAATGCTTCCACTAGCTCCAGGATTTGAGAGTTCTCTAAGAGGTGCACTACACATTGAAATCTGCAACAAACAAGTATCGCAAACATGCACGTCTCTGTGGTGCTGGCATGATTACCTATAGCCTTTCTTGATGACAAGCAAAACTAAATCTCTAAAATTGATAACTTCATATAAGTAACTGTTTTGTACAAAAGCCAGTCAGAAATTATAGGCAACACATGTTTAAAAATTAACACAACAGCAATACAGAATTTACTGAGCATCATTTTTCCACGCAGTTACCTATCTAATCAACACACTTAAAAGTCCAACCTTGGACAAGCTTCTGAAGGCCCTTTATATATATACATAAACTGTGTGACAAGCCAGGCATGAACCACTCCCTTCACTGCTTGGTTTGTGGTGAATCAATGGCCTCTTGAAGTGCTTTTGAGCAGACAAGAAAATTGGTAGTCTGAATAAGTAAAGTCTAGGCAGTACAGAGCTGTGATAAGTGGGTCCGACACCATGATATGCCACATCCTCAGGTTGTGGATGGATGAATGGTCTCCAATATGGAGGGTAGCTGCGAACATATTAAATAAGCAGTTGCAGACAGCCAACAAGGGGTGGTCCTCCAGCTTGGGGATTGAGCAAGGTGCTAACAACTCCTCACTGTAAAAACATATCATGTAACGAATCGTTCAAAAAGAAAGCCTCAGACCTAGACGGATACTTTGGTACAACCTAAGCAATGGAAAAGGGACATGAGATTCGGTACTTGGAACGTAAGGAACCTGTAAAAGTCAGGTTCCCTTACAGCAGCAGGAATTAGCAAAAAATAAATTGGATTTAGTGGATATGAAGGAGGTTAGGTGGGACAAAGGGGGCACAGTAAAAGCAGAGGATTATAAGTTTTTCTAAGGAAAAGGAAATGAAAATCATCAACTGGGAACAAGATTTTTTGTACACCACAGAACAGTATGAGCAGTTAAGAGAGTAGAGTTTGTTGGTGATAGGATGTCATATATAGCTCTGAGAGGTCACTGGTGTAATATCACTGTTCTGAATGTGCATGCATGAAGTGAGGAGAAAAATGATGATTCAAAAAGACAGTTTTTATGAGAATTACAGCAGGTTTTTATCATTTTCCTAATAACCATATAAAAATTCTCTTAGGAGATTTTAATGCAAAAGTAGTCAGAATATTTTCAAACTAACAAGTGGGAATGAGAGTCTACATCAGGATAGGAATGACAATGATGTTAGAATAGTTAACTTCACCACATCAAAAAATCTAGTTGTCAAGAGCATGATGTTCCAGCAATGAAACATTCATAAGTACACCTGGAACTCTCATGATGGGAAGACTCAAAATCAGATTGATTGCATACTGACAGAAAGCTGATGGCATTGAAGCATACTCAATGTAAGAAATTTCAGGGGACCTGACTGTGATATTGATCACTATCTGGTGGTTGCAAAAGTTAGGGAAGGAGTAGCAGAAAGTAGACAAGCTGCAGAGAAGTTTGATGTGGGAAGATTTAATCTCAGGAAGCGAAATGAGGTGGAGGTTAAGAAAAAGTTTCAGATTGAGAATACAAACAGTTTTGCAACTTTCGAGTACTTAAGTGATAGCGAAGACATAAATAGGGCTTGGGATAACAAAAAAGAGAATATCAAAACCTCAGCTAAAGACAGTCTAGGTCTACAAACTGAAGCAGCATAGACCATGGTTTGATGAAGAATGTTTCGGCTTTTTAGATCAAAGGAAGCAGACTTAAATGTAGTGGTTACATGATCCAAACCAAAGCAACATAAATAAAATAAACAATGTAAGACATGAAGCTAACAGACATTTCAGGAACAAAAAGAAGGAATATCTGAAAGCTAAAATTGATGAACTTGAAACTAACAGTCAGATAAAAAGTATCAGAGACTTGTATAGAGCATCAATGATTTTAAGAAGGGTTACCAGCCTAGAACTAATATAGTAAAGGATAAGGAGAGGGATTTGGTTACATAATGTCACAGTATTTTCGGTAGGTGGAGGAAACACTTCTCACAGCTGTTCGATATCCATGGGGTTAGTGATGTTACACAGACAGACATATACACAGCAGAACCACTAGTGCCCGAGTTGAATGCCTTTGAAGTTGAAAAGGCTAATGAAAAGCTAAAAAGACCCAAATCACCAGGTACTGATCAAATTTCTGCAGAACTGATTAACGCAGGTGGTAAGACTATTCGGTCTGAGATCAATAAACATATTAATTATGTTTGGAATGAGGAGAAATTGCCTGAGGAGTGGAAGAAGTCAATCATTGTACCTATCTATAAGAAGGCAATAAAACAGATTGTAGTAATAATAGTGGCCTATCACTTTTGCCAAGTATGTACAAAATTTTATCCAACATCCTGCTGTCATGTTTAACTCTATATGCAGAGGAAATTATTGGGGATCATCAATGTGGATTTCGACACAACAGGTCAACTACTAATCATATATTCAACATTCGTCAAATACTTGAGAAAAGTGGGAATACAGTGAAGCAGTGCATCAGCTATTGACAGACTTCAAGAAAGCTTATGATTCAATTACAAGGGAGGTCTTGCATAATATTCTCATTGAGTTTGGTGTCCCCATGAAACTGATGAGGCTAATAAAATGTCCGACTAAAACGTATAGCAGAGTCCGGGTAGGCAAGAATTTGTCCGACATGTTTCCTATTAGGAATGGTTTGAAACAAGGAGATGCTCTATCACCATTGCTGTTCAGCTTTGCTTTAGAGAACACCATGAGGAGGGTTCAGGTAAACCAGGATGGCTTGAAATTAAATGGTACACACCAGCTTCTGGTGTATGCTGATGATGTTTATATGTTGGAAGGAAGCGTACATACTCTAAAGGAAAATGCAGAAGCTTTGATAATGGCTAGTAAGGAGAGGGGCCTAGAAGTAAATGTGGATAAAACTAAGCACATGGTCATGTCTTCAGATCAGGATGTAGGACGAAATCACAATATAAAGACTGATAATAGTTCCTTCGAAAGGGTGGAAGAGTTCAAATATTTGGGAACAACTGTAACAAATCAAAATTCTATTCAGGAAGAAATTAAGAGCAGAATGAAGTCAAGGAATGCTTGCTATTATTCGGTGCAGAATCTTTTGTCGTCCAGTTTGTTGTCCAAAAATTTAAAGATTAAGATATACAGAATTATAATTTTGCCTGTTGTTTTGTATGGGTGTGAAACTTGGTCGCTCACATTGAGGTAGGAATGTAGGCCGAGGGTGTCTGAGGAAAATATTTGGGCCTAAGAGGAACAAGGTGACAGGGTAGTGGAGAAAACTACATAATGAGGAGCTCAATGATCTGTACTCCTCACCCAACATTGTTTGGGTGATAAAATCAAGAATGGGATGGGCGGGGCATGTAGCGCATATGGGCGAGAGGAGAGGCTTATACAGGGTTTTGGTGGGGAAACCTGAGGGAAAGAGACCATTTGGGAAAAATGAGGCATAGATGGGAGAATAATATTAAGATGGATCTTCAGGAAATGGAATGTGGGGCCATGGACTGGATTGAGCTGGCTCAGAATAGGGACAGGTGGCGGGCACTTGTGACTGCAGTAATAAACTTTTGGGTTCCACAGAATGCGGGGAATTTCTTGACTAGCTGAAAACCTGTTAGCTTCTCAAGAAGGACTCTGCTCCATGGAGTAAATAAGTAAGTAAATAAGGAAGGAAGTAACCGTCCAATGACACAAATGCCTTCACACTAGATCTTGTAAATGTCATAAATGAGTAACATAATCAAAATCATCATTCTTCCTCTACCAAAAATTATCTTAAAACTATTTTGTTTTCCAAAAAATAAACAAGAGATGCAGTGTACATTTGACATAAAATTTAGGCACATTCCTGCCACCACTGTTACAGCTGAATATCAGAATATAAAATTATTCATTACTTAATCGAAAGGTTGGGGTTTCAACAAAACATCTATCAACTACAAACTTCTTTGGGGAAAAAAAAGTCTTGCACTCTGGTAATAAAGCAACCATTTATTTGTTCTTTATTTTTGAATGTCTATCTGCATAAGGTGAGTTTTCATTTTCTGCTGTTTTCTCACACTTCTAACACATAAATAGCTTTCCCATAACTGAAGTCTTCCAGCATTTATCATTCTTTCCAGCAGTCCTTTCAGAAACACTAAACAGAGGTGTCACTGCATACATGAAAAGTTTAAATAAAGATCTGCAAATTGGCTCAACAGTTGTTAGGGGTAGGGACAAAATGTACATATCCCAGGCTCACCTCCATAAACAGAGACTAAAAATGTGCATATTGCATCTAAGAGGGAGTATGTTCTAAGTGCATTCCTTTAATATTTTACAAATATGGCAGGAATAATTTTATTCGGGTAAAGAACTGAGTAATAAAAAATGGTACAGAATAACTTACAGTTTTATTACTCACCAAAAAATCATCTGGCTGTATACCGAACAGATCACGAAAGTACCGGAATGCTATAGGAGCGTATGTTCTGAACCTAAATTCTGAATAATGATGAGCAGGTGTATGACTGGAACCATCACTTGGAAAATTGGTTGTTTCTACTGTCATGAAATCTTGCATGAGAAGATCTCTTTCTGGTTTTGATGCCAGTCCCCCCACTGCATGCTGAATACCAAGTTGGATGGAACCCATAATTTGAGTTGTTTGGATCTAGATAGGAAATCAACACATTTATTATAAACAAATATGACATGGAGTCATGCATATTTCAAAACTATATTCTCTTCATTAAATTAAACCAAGACTGCATACTTTTTTGTATGTAATTTCTCCACCAACGCCAACACGCCGATGCCCAATCTTCCGTTCTCTTTCTGACTTGTGGCGTGTAATGCCAGTTGGAGTCTTGGGCCCACTGGATGCATTTGCAGCTGCTAATGCCGTCATCTGAAGATAAAAAATTCAATGAAAACCTTACAAAAAAAAACCAACATGTCCCTCCAGTCTTTGTGGAAAGGAGAACAAGCTTTCAATAGAAAAAAAAATGCTTCTTAATACTACCCTTTCTTTAATCGAACATTATAACTGGAAACTAGCAGAATGTAAATGTCACAATTTCTTCAAAATGCAGTTTTAAATTCCTTTTCATTGCATAAATTTTCTTTTCCCATACCCACCCACTGTTTTCTGCACATTTATGTTCAATTCTACACCTAAACACATGAACTGCATACCATAATGTAACAAGATTACTAAATGACCTTTTCCTGTCTTTCTCTTTGCATATGTTCCAGTAAAGATTAATTCCTGCAACCTTCATACAGTAAAACTCTCTTAACACATTTCTGATACAGTTCAACAAGTTACACTTATTAAGCTGGAAAATGTCATAAACAGGTACAACTTAAAATATTATTTTGTAAGTCTATACTCAAAATGACATTTCATAAACTACAATACTATTCCACTTAAATTCCAAATAAAAGGACTCATTCTTCCCCTAATACCATGTTTCAATTCATATCTTCTTTCAGTGACTCTGACACATTTCTGAACACAAGACAAGATTTCTTTTCAAAGCATAAATGGTAGACTGACAGATGCCAAACTATGTCATTTATACCCATTCCACCTTACTATATTTTGCTGTATGCACAATTTTCTGGCTCAGCTGTTCAGTCACTGAGTACTGTGTCTGTATCTTTAAGCAAACACTGAAGTGCAAGGATCTTAAGATATTTTTTTGGTGAGGAAAGTTTGAAGCAGCATTTACCATATATATTAGCCTCCCATAAATCCAACCCCTCATCCGTACCTCAGGGTATTGTGGATTCATACTCTACTCTACTCTACCCTGGGTCACGCGGGTGGTGGTAACAGTTGTGGAGCGTATACCCTGATGAGGGTTGCTATGACACACGCTGGCTAACGGGGCTCTGGTCTACCCAAGCCAAGGTGGAAAGTATTGCGCTGAAGGCTGCATGGCACTGGGGTAGAGAGTGCTGTGTCGTAAATGATCCCCTTGGGAAACCAGGCAGCACCCCGTCATATGTGGGCCTTCTGTCCACATGGTGCTCCGTGGATGGTGACCAAATATTTTCCCTGTTTTTTGTGGGAGGCCTCCTTATTGGGGACTCTGACAGATATAAATGAATGAATAAACCATTGTCTCTGGAGATGAAGCTTCTCTCTCCATAGGGACCCTGTTGGAGAACATGGAGGGGAGCACTCATTTACCAGGGACTTTGAGAGAAAGGTGTAGACGAAAGTTCTGGAGACAGGAGTCTCTCTCTGTAGGCGCCCGTTGGGGAACCTGGGGAGTCCAGTGACTGGGAATTTTAGAGATAGTTGG
>Ga0209629_10002478_pt1 | contig 12609 bp, 17 predicted proteins | sample TergutCu122P5_FD_187286 | JGI IMG/M metagenome (GOLD analysis project Ga0209629, IMG submission 187286) | Cubitermes ugandensis P5 segment gut microbial communities from Kakamega Forest, Kenya - Cu122 P5 (SPAdes) (version 2) | ecosystem: Host-associated > Arthropoda: Insects > Digestive system... | reverse complement strand
CTTTTCGGAAAAGCACAGCTCCGAAATATCCGCGTATGAAGCCGCGAACAAGTATCTCAAAGAGATTATGAACGGCAAAACCGGCTTGCCGATTCAAGCGTGGAAGAAGGAACGCGCGGAGCTGGCCGCCGGGAAAAGCGGGCTGACGCAGGAATACTACCGCCTGAAAGCGGAAGTTCAGGAAGTCGAGATTATCCGGCGCAATGTTGATAGTATTCTCCGCGAGGAAGCGCGAGAACAAAGAACGCCAACAAGATCGCAGGGCGCGGAACTATAAATCGTGTCTAATTTTTGCACAGGCAGAACGGATGCCCCTCCGGGTCAAGCAACGTCACAAAATGCTCGCCGCCGTATTGCGCACTTGGCTTTGTCGCGCCAAGCTGTATGGCTTCTTCCACGGCGGCGGGCAAATCATCCACTCCAAAATTGAAGTGCATTTGTTTTTGCTGTTTGCCCTGTTCTTCCGGCCAAACGGGCGGTGCGAAGTCAAAATCACAGCCCATGAACAGAATCACCAAGCCGTTATCAGCGACAAGCTCAGGCCCGTATTTTTCTCGCCGTGGCCAACCGGTAAGCACGGCGTAAAAATCACGTAATTTTTCCGGCTCGCGGCAGTCGATGGAAATGTCACCGATGGTGAGATTATAAATCATCAAACTTCCACCGCCATTCCATCGTAGGCAAACTTCACGTTGCGGTATTCATTTTCCAACGTAATGTAATCATCATAAGACTTGCCCCAATCTTCCTCAATATGCGTGACGATAACGTCAGCTATTGACAGCTTGCGTTTAATTTCCATTACGTCCTCCATGCTGTGTAATTCCTGCCGCAATGGATGGTCGGCACCGATAACGCGGTTATCTTTCAATACATCGCCAATAAACGTATTGCCGATTATGAGCAAGTCGGCGTTGCGCATGGATTCATCCATCGGGAAGGGTTTACAATCGCAAGGGGCATAGATAACCTTGCACCCGTTTTCATCAAATACAAATATGGATACAGCTTTACTTTTGCCGACCGGCACGGCGGTTATTTTAATGTTTCCAATCATGAAAGGTTCTGTTATCAGTTTCCGATTAGCCAACTTCATCCCAAAATAATAATCAAGCAAAGCACCGTACCCTATGCCAATACCGTTCAGCGTTTCCATGACCTCCGGCGTGGCGCACACGTCAATCTGAGAACGCGGCGGAATTTTTTCAAAATAATCAAGCCACTCCAATCGTAACTGTTCCAAAATGCGCATACCCAGCGTGTGGTCGGGGTCGCGGTGCGTGTACAAAATCCGCTCTACAGAGCGAATATCAGCGGCGTTGAGAGCATGGGCAATATCCTCCGGCGTATCAACGAGCAGAGACGCATCTTCAAGATAAAGAGAACAGCTATATCTTTTATACCGCCCGCCTTTATGTCTGGCCTCGACACAAACCTTGCACTGGCACAACGGTTTCGGCAGACATACGCAGCCGCCCGAGCCGATGATAATGAACTTCATAATGACATCCTTATCCTTTCGCTGTATACTTTTGTCACCACTTCGCGGCAAATCAAGCCGTCTACATTTTCGCTGTCAAAAATGGCGTTTACTTCGGCGATGTGTTTATCGTACCCAGGATCGGACGGCAACGGATCATGCGAGTGGGAAGTCATATATTGGAGCCAGCTTTCCCGCGTGTAATACATGGGGTTGGGAAATTCGCGCACAGTCGGACTCTTAAAAAACACATCAGTCGATTGTTTGCTGTACGCGATACTGCTTCCTCCCGGCGTGTTATTATAAATCGCGATCACCAAAACGTCGGGTTTTCCGATTCTCCGGCACTCTGTCCGAAACGCTTCCGGGTCAAACCAATGCAGCGCCTGTGCGCAGGTTATTATATCAACGCTGTGGTTGGGAAGCGTCGTGGCCTCTGCGGAGCCGTCCAAAACCTTCACGTTCGGGAAAGGCGTCATTGTTTTGATAAGTTCCCCGCGCATATCCACGTTCGGTTCAACCGCGAATATATCATATCCATATCGGGCGAGGCTCACCGTGAATTTTCCCGTTCCTGCGCCGATGTCAGCGATTACCGCCTGCGGTTGCACAAGCTCGCAGATGTACTCCATCGCCGCGTCGGGATACCCCGGACGCGCTTTCGCGTAGGCTTCCGCCTTGCCTGTAAATATTTCTGTGTTCATTGGGCGTCCCCTCCGCTCTCCACTCTGCGCGTAAATAATTTACACGGTATTGTCAGAAAAACATCATCAATAACCTTGAATCCGTGCTTTATATAATAGCCCGATATTTCTTTTGTTGTCTGCACAAGCCACTCCGAATTGGGGAAATGGGCAATACAGCGCCTTAACAGTTCCGCGCCTATTCCCATATTTTGATATTCCGGCAATACCATCAAATCATAAATGATCGACCGAAACATGGTATCGCTCAATACGCGCACCGCTCCAATCAGCCGTTCACCCACCCATGCTGATACAACAAGCGTGGAATTTATCCAGGGGATGCCGTAACCTGCTTTCACCATATCACGCGTTTCAGAGCCATCAGACCAACCCACAGATACGAACAAATCATGCAGTTGCTCCGGCGGCAGGTCTTTTTGGGTGTCGTTATAGAAAATGTTCATTGTGTTATAGCCTCCATATCACATTAGCACCTCTCGAACAGCCGTGCTTTTTATAATGTCCAGCACATCTACGCAAGGTTTTCCGTCGATATATTTGTAAAGTGAAAACTTCACCGGTGTCGCCGTCACTAACACCTCATCAGGCATGTCGGTATACATCGCGTGGTACTGCGGATATTTAGTTTTATATTTATCCAGAAAAACAGGATTTCCACTCGGATGTCCGCAAAAGGACACCATTGCCTCGACCTGCACATTGCCGAAAGCAAAAGCAACATGAGGATTCTGCCGCATCTGCTGTGATTTTTCGCTGTTGTCGCCAGTCTGAAACATAATGGTCAATCCATCATTGACAATACTCATCGTTCTCGCAGTGACCTTATCTTCCAAACTGGTCGCGAGTGTAATTGTCTGCGTTGATTCCAATAGTCGGGTAATCTCATTGACCAAAGCATTGTAATCCAGCGTGTTCGTCATAATAACGCGCTCCTTTTCAAAATATGCCGGACAAAATCCCAATCGCCCTCGTATTCCTTGACGATGACGCTCAAGCAGCCAAGTTCAAGGTGTAATTGATTATCGTCCCATCGGTCGCCGATGCCGATAACAATTTCTTTTCTCGCCAAGTCTTTCTCAGCGATTTTCAGCCTTTCCTCCTGTGTGGGAGCCAAATAAATCTCGCCGTGAGGGAACCCATTGGAAGAAAGCCACTCTTTCGTCAGTGAATACAGACTGACCGGGCGCGCGCCGATGTAATAAACCATATGGGTGCCGACCAACTCATTGATAAAATCCACACTGCCGGGAACGGGCGTATCACTAAGAACATTCTTCAGCAAGTAAAAATCGTCCGTGCCATATAAGCCGACACGATGCCGGTCATCACAGATTGTTCCGTCGATGAAAACCAAAACGCCCTTCATACTGCCGCCCCAAATCTACAGATTATTCACAAAATTATAAACCTTTTCCGACCAGTCCCATATTCCGAGGCCGCCTTGAGGAAGGTAATGTACTCTTTCCGCAATCTTAGGTGAAATCAGTTCCTGCACCTGGTCCTTGTATTGCTGCGGGATGATACAGGCATACAGGTAGTCGGATAACACAAGCTCATCTTTGACCTTCGCGGGATGATAACCATCAAATATATATCCGGGGTGACGGATAATGTCCTCATACTTGAAATAAAAGCGAACACCAGGCATGAGCTTTTTATCTAAGGCTTCAACGAATGCCTCATAGTTTAGGCTTTCGTTCAAATTGCGCTCCATAACCAGACGGTCGCCAGCTTGACAGTTCCCCCAGCTAAGCATGATGTAATCAAAAAAATCAGCCGGATCGCCAGCGGCGTTGCGTTTGTCTAAAACAAGTTCGTCAGCGGTCATATTAAACGCTTTTACCGCCGATAGCAGTTTCCCTGCTATAAATATTTGCTTTGCGTTTTCAAGAGTCGCCGTATGACAAACAAATTCCGTCAGGCACCCGCCTTGTTTACAGGCGGTACATTCGGTGAGCTTTTGGGGTAACAATGCGTCGCACACTGTTTCCGGGTGAGCAACAGCATGATTGACGGCGGTTAAAATCGTTTCATCTTCGCTTGTTATCTCTGTTTTTCTGCCATGTTGTTTTTCGTAGTCCATAAACGCAAGCAACTTTTTCAGTTCCCATTTCGATATACGGGGATAGTCCGACAAGGCAAAGTAATATACTCCATCCCAAATTATTGTGATCTCCTTGTCGGTTATATTGACACGCATCAGCTTTTCACCTGTTCCTCACCCGATACTTGATTAAGTGGCGTGGATGGATTTATCCAAACATTGATTTCATCCTTCGTCGGCACCTCGAACATATTCCAAAACCGACGGGCAAGTTCATTATCGAAATAGTAGAATTGAGTTTGCCCAGCCTCTATCTCACGGTTGCGCTTATTGAGGTTGTCCAGCAAGAGATCATCCGGCGCGTTTATATAATGCCATTCGACCGAGATTTTTCGTTCCGTGAAAAATTGCATCGCCTCTTGCCGATCATCGCGAGTCCAGAATCCCCAATCGAAAACAACATCTATTCCGGCGCTTATAATCTCTAACGATTTTTGAAATAAATATTTTTGCGTTTTTTCAACTATCGAATCATGCCCCTCGCCGGCATCTGTTCCAAATAATGCGACAGTGATCTCATCAACCGAGAGCAGGACGGCACGGCGCCCTTTTATTAACGATTTTGCGTAGGCAGTTTTACCGCTGCAAATTTTACCGCAAATTAAAATCACTTCTGCCATTCTCTCATCATCCTCATATACTCCCGCATCCCGTTTTCCTCGTCCTGCCGATAAGTGAATCCGAAATGCGCCGCGGCCGCCAACGCCAACGTGTGGAACAGGTCGCACATCACATCAATCGCCGCCCATAATTCGGCGAAATCGCTACCGGAATAAGTGGCGGCATACTGCGCGTACAGTTCCGGCGGCAAATAGCGTTTGAAGTATTTTCCATCTTTACCTGCGGAAAGATTAAATCCGTGCGTGACACCGATGTACCAGCGAATCATATCGTGAAGTTCTGATCGGACGACCTCGTTCAGCTCTGCATCACATAGGGCAGTTCATCCCGCGCGATTCCTTTAGCCACGTTGTTCAGGCACCACCAGAAGTTATTGCAGCAGGAGTAAAAGTTTAATGTATCCGGCTCTGTCAACCAATAATCTTTGTCTGTCGGCGGCGAATAATTGGGGACTATGTTACCTTTATCCATGAGTGTCATTGTGAGGCTATTATACTGTTTCAAATTTTCTGCGGTAATCGGTACAAAAGATAAATCAATACGAACACCGTCCGAGAAAATCATTTGATAATTAAAATGCCCATCTCCAGTTGCGCCACGCATAATTTCCGGCATTTGCATGATCAACGGCTTACCGAAATGCTCCTCGGCCCATTCAGGATTATTATAAAACGGCTTCATATCGGCAACAAGGTAGGCAATGTCATAATCCTGATATTGATCTTTCGGCACCGCAGGATTAGCGCGTGAACCGGCCAATAGCACCGCCTGGATGCGCTCGTCCGCTCTGGCGACGCCCAAAATTAAATCCATCATTTCTTGCTCGGTTCGCATAGCCGCTCTCCTTATGATATGCTTTCAATCTCATAAACCCGTGTTTCTCTACCACTGACACCATACGCCACACCAATATACCGCCAACCATATTTTTCATAAAATCCAATATGGTCTGTGCATAAATACACCATCGGAAATCCCAACTTTGCGGCTTCGTGTCGTCCATGTTCCAATAAACGAGAGCCAAGAGCTTTCCCACGCTCATTTTCTTCGATGTAAACCGCGCACAGCCACGGCCATAAATCCTGACGGCTGATAAAATCGTTGACAATCAACCCATAACTACCAATGATTTCGTTATCCTTCATCATTAGATACCATCGTGGTAAAGGGCTGTCTGTGGTTAAGCTGTTGGCAATACAATCTTGATATATACTCTTTGCAATGCCCCATTTACTTGAAAAATAATCTACCGCCCGTTCAAGATATTCCGGATGTTCACGAACAGCGATAATATCAATGTTATCCATTTTCTTCTCCAATCCATATAACGCCAACGGGCGTTCCAGTAAAGCCTTACGATACAGTTCAACAACAGGTTTGACGGGTAGCAACATACACTTTGCGTTGCCGATCATGCCGTCTTTTATTAGCCCCATGCGATATGCTTCATTTTGGATTTCATACCACGGCTTGTTGACCGGTACCCACCCGCCGATCATCCATTCACTTTCAAGATATTTTGCGCGGGCTTCCGGCGACGGCGCGAATTTCTGTTTGATAACCGGCGGCATGGCGTCCTCCATATAGTGCATGGATGACATCCGGTAAATATCAACGCCGAGTAAAAGCGCGTATCCATCCGAATCAATGATCCGCTCAAAGCCAGATGCGGCGTGTAAATTAGCGTCTTTCCCCCAAGCGGATACACGAAACGTTCCTTTGCCCAGAACAGTGTCCGGCCTATCGCGGAAAGTGTTCGCAATAATGCCCAGACCGTTGTTGGTAGTCAAATCATCTTCACTTAAAATCCTGCTTTTTTCCGCTATGCCGAGCCGCTTATCTTCATCGGTCAATTTCATCAGCGCCGAAATGGTAAACGACGGCATCACGATTGCGCCATCTGAGCCGACCGTTTCCATCAACGCTTCGATAACCGTATTTGCGCCACCATCAACGTGCCCAAAACTACTGAGCGAGCTATGTACTTCAAGCGCCATTCCGGGCTGAACGCCTAAGTTGAGTAACCCGTTTACAATATCGGTCTTATTTATCACTTTTGCCTTTCTTTTAACAAAAAACAGTTCCGGATCGCCCTCATCCAACGCATCTATCTGACCGCAAGGAGAAAATCCTGCTTTTGCGAGAAGATTACGCATGGGATTGTTGGATTCGTTTGTTGAAGTAAAGAGTTTTTCAGTCGTACAGTCTTGAAACGTGTACTCCAGTAAAGAAGCGCCAACACCGCGCCGTCTATGTGTTTCTTCCACAATCAACAGATCAATATAGCCGTAGTCAAAAAACGAATAATCCAAAATAGCAAAACCGACGATTTTCGAGGTTTCTGCCGCTACATAGCATTTATTTTGATGAATTGCTCTTTCAATCTTCTCATCACGCCGCAGATAATCTATTTGTATGATCTGTTCGGTATCATCAACGGTCGCCTCACGGCAATGTATATTCTGGTCAGAGGCTGTGTCCATTTGATACACATAAAACGCCGTGTGGTATTTCGGCACGTTATAAATATCGGGATAAGTTTTCTCTCCGACGCATACGAAACCGTGACGCTCATAAAAAGCCCGGAGTTTAGACCTGAACTGATGGCAGTCTAATCGGACGGTCAATGCTTTCCGCTGTTTAGCCAGGTCTTTGGCATAGTCCATCAACGCATCAGAAATGCCGGCTTTCCGGGCATTCTGCTTAACGGCCAGTTTGTGGATCATGACCGACTCACCTTTGGACACGTCCGGCCAAAAGAACGGATCGTTGTCAACGATTGCCATACAGCCGGACGGTTCGCCGTCCAGATATGCGATATAGAAATCGCCTATTTGATAAGATTTTGACAGCACAGCCCATACAACATCTTCGGCTTTCCACAGTGGTTGATCAATTTCGTTCAGCCAATTTACCGTGTCGAGCAAGATACCTTCGAGTATGGGGATTTCACTCTCTGTAGCTTGCTTAACAGTTATATTTTTCATGCTCTCCACTCCATAAACCCCACCATAAAAGGCAGATGATCGAATTTTTTAGTCCAGGTATGAATGAACCCGTTTGTGGCGTACCAGCTTTTAAGGGCGGCGTTTTCCTCCACGATACCGATTGAAATTTTCGTCCCGTCGAATTGTTTGCCCTTTTCTTTACAAGAATCCAGCAATTCCTTCCCGTAGCCGAGGTGACGGTATTCCGGCAGAATAGAAACGTCGTTCATTTCATACGCTCCATCGCCTATATCGGTGAGGGAAGCGAAACCGACCAGTTTCCCGTCCGTAAAATATCCATACGGATAATAGCCTTCTTTGATTTTGCTTTCCAACCGCTCATTGGTAATAAAACTTGTATGTCCAGGGCAGTTTTCCCGTGTCAGTCCGAAGTCCTTCGCCACGGTTGCAAAGCTCTGTCGTATAACATCTGCGTATAGAGGAAGATGGGCGACTTCCAATGGACTAATCCGTCCGGGAGCATTGTCGCTGTATACGGCGACCTGCCATTCATCTTCATAGACAATTCTGCCGGGAGAATTCGTGTAGACAATATCGTAAGGCTTTGAATATTTTTCGAGCATATCCATAAGCGGCTGAAGTTTTTCTACCATAAATCCTGTTGATGCTGTTTTGAACCATGTGATTGGCTTTCCCGGTTTATCGTCATCATAAAACGGAGGGTTCGGCAGGTTGTCCTGAAACCAGACTTGATCTATCTCATGGTAAGCGACCCGTTCCTCGTCGGTTAATAATCCGGCTTCCTGTAAACGATGCACGGCGGCGAAAATACCAACGGGCATACCCGTCCGATATGCGATTTCGCGACCTTGAATACGGACGTATTTTAGGATTTTCTCATTCATTTCGCCACGCCTCCAATTTGAACCTAACCACACCGTCAGGGCAGGTGAATTCACCACTGTGTTTTGACGCTCCGGCCAGCAGATTTGACAAGTCGCCGCCGGAACGGACGGCTTCCATCAACGGGAACAGCTTCGCTATTGACTTTGAGCAGAACCTGCCCGGACAGCCGTATTCACAGGTGTATGTATCACCGACCTCGTGACCGTTGCGGCAATGTTCCGGGTTTCCGTCCGCTCCGACGGACATAACCGTGATCTTAAAAGAGTAATCTTCTTTATACCAGTTTTTCATGTTGTCGCTCCATTCTTTGAGCCATACCATTTCTGGATTAACGTCATGAGCCATAGCCTCGACTTTTCATCCATATTCTCTTTCAATCGGGCGGCGGCAATAATCGGCAGCCATTTCAGCACGTCATCTTGCTTCGCCTTTGACTCTTTACAGAAGGTTCGCAGGTAAACTCCCGCTGATCTGCTTATGTGCTGTTTGAAAATCAAATATGTTCGGCAAGCGTCGGCCAGAGGGCTCCCCGCAGCGGCGTCCACCCAATCAATAATCCAGTGTTTTGATCCATCGTAAAGAATATTGAGCGGATGAAAATCACCGTGGCACAGATTATCGGAACCGTCCTCCATGAGCAGTAAAAGCGAAAGCAAATCGCTCTTTTGGGGTTCGTCCAAATACTGTGCCGTTTTTATTCTCCAAGCCAAGCGGTCTGTCAGTTTTGGTAACCCACTCGCATGGACTTTGTGTACCTCGCATTGGAGACTGACTAAAGCCTGAATTGCGTGGTTTTTGTCATCTTTGTCCATGCCGGGTTGCATAAGAGGCCGACCATCAATGTATTCCATATCCAACGCCACGGAATTATCATCGAATCTGCGAACGCCGTAAACAGCAGGTACGGGCAATCCCGCGTTATACGCGAATTGTTGACGCGCGGCTTCGTTGTCCGCCTCATCAGCCGGAGCGTTCACGTACAGCTTGACAGCGGTATTCCCGTCACGGTATATCGTCGTTGTCGCCCCTTGCTCGACTACTTCAAGATTAAGCGTTTCGTGCCGTGCCATTTTAACCCCTCAGCTTTTCCGCGTATTTAATCACGTTTCTCGCTAATATCCGGGTTTGATTAAGACGCCTTTCCTGTGACAGTATATCGCCAGGTTTATCCGCCCTTGCGGACAGTCCGTTCATTTCACCGGGAACAGGCAAACCGCCGCATGATAGCATGAAGTTGTATATGACCATCAATGTCATGGCTTGGCCAGCACCTTCACCACGTCCAACAGCTATTGCGCCGCCCGGCTTGCCCTCCAAAGTTTTATATCCATATGGGTAATTACGGTCGAAAACAGCTTTTAACTGTGCTGTAACATTCCGATAATACACAGGCGATCCGATGATAACCGCGTCGCAGTTTATTAGGTCAGCGAATAACGCGCTGGCGTCATCGTCGGTAATAGCACAAACGCCACTCTTTTTACAAGAATCACAGCCTATGCAGGGTTTAACGGTTTTTTCAGACAAGAAGAACTCTGAAACCATCCACCCTTGTTTGGCAAATTCGTTTAGACATTCTCTGACAAGACATTCTGTATTCCCACCTTTACGCGGTGTGCCTGATATTCCTACTACTTTCATCCAATGCGCCTCCTGACGATATTTTGTTCAAACAAGGGTTCTTCTCAAAGACCGAACGCCCGCTTCAAACCACTTGTGCGGGAGTAATATCATTTTGTTCTCAACGATAAAATCCATATATGCAAGAGAAGCCGCTTCCAATGATTGTTTCAGAGCCTCACTCACAACTGCATAAAAAGGCGGCAACCCCTCTTGATCCCATGCTAATTTGTCGGAAACAAATAAAGCCATATCGCAAGCGGAGGGATTTGCTTTCAGCGTGGAGTGGCACTCGACGGCGGACAATATCCGTTCATCGTCAATGCAAAAGTCCTGATTGGCTATAATTTTTGATATTCGCTGATGCAGTAAAAACGGATACTTCGTTTCAGCCTCGTCTATGTACCAACCGTTTTTCACAGCGTATGTCAGCATATCATCCGGGGCAAGAACTGAGCTTATATCATGTAAATAGCCGCACACCTCGCATATATCCTTATCCAACCCATACTGCCCGGCGATTTTTACATTCGCTTCTGCAACGGCTTTTACATGTTCAAAAGTTTTTCGCTTATTGTTCGATAGCAATAGAGTTTCAACGTCCATTTTGCAGTCACCGGATAAGTTTGGGATGGTAACATATGAAAAATCAGTCAGCATTACTCACCCTCCCGATACACAAAATGTTGAACGCCCTCATCATACCGCTTCATCAAGTCAGCAATATTCGTCGGGTACACTTCAATTTGGTCAAGATTTTCAAGTGGCATCCAGTGGAACTCAATCTTAAAGTCTCGTCCTTCAATGCGTTCGTCACCCATAAAAACGCCATCCAGAGGTATTTGTGTTTCGTCTGTCAATGCGACATCGTAATAGAGGCATATTTGATGACAGGGTTTATCACCCCACGGGAAGAATATTTCGGCAACCCATTTCAAATTGCCAACTGTAATATCTGCTCCTATTTCTTCCTTGAACTCGCGCTCCAAAGTTTGTGCGTTGGTTTCTCCAAGCGCAACATGACCACCGGGGATTGCGTATCCTGTATCATTGGTCGGCTTTTGAAGCAGAATTTTATTTTCGCACAGCAGAATCCCTGCGACACGATAGCTAAACACGTAATCAGCACGGTGGAATAAAATATCGCTCATGGTGTTATGTCCCTCCCAACGTCATTCGTCATCTGTCATTTCGTTGGCTGTTTGTTCCAGTTCCTTTTCTTCCTCAAATTCCTCGACCCACTCGGCAAGTTTCCTCTGCAAGAGTTCTTTATCGGGCAGATACAGGCTATACTCGGAAGCATAGATATTCGCGCCCTCCGGCAAGGTCAATTCTACTACGTTGTCATTCTTCTCTTTACAAAGCAAAATGCCGACTGTCGGATTTTCTTTCTCCGTTCTGACATACCGGTCGAAATAATTGACGTACATCTGCATCTGACCCAAGTCCTGATGCTTTAGTTTGGCAGTTTTCAGGTCAATCAGAACATAGCATTGCAGTAAACGGTTGTAGAAAACCAAGTCCACGACAAAGTGATCTTCATCGAAGGTGAACCGCTTCTGGCGCGCCTCGAACAAGAAGCCTTTACCCAATTCAAGTAAAAAATGCGACAACTTGCCGATGATCGCCGATTCCAAGTCTGTTTCGCTGTATGAGGCCTGTTCCGCTAAGTCGAGAAACTCCAACACAAGCGGGTTTTTCAGCATATCGCGGGGCTTTTCCAATACCTGCCCCTCGTTGGCAAGCCGCATAACCTCGTCCTTATCGCGTGAGAGCGCCAACCGCTCATATAGACTGCTCCCATATTGCCGCTGCAACTGGCGGTATGTCCATTGCTGCTTGACCGATTCTATTTCGTAGAAACGCCGAATCTGCTCATCCTTAATCCTCATCAGAATGAGATAATGTGACCAACTCAAGTTAAATGGATATGTCTGCGCGGAAATCAGATTTTTGAAATTGTCAAAATTTGCGTTTTTCAATTCGGCAGACAATGCTTGCCGAATTTGATTTTGCGAGCCGTTGCCCAATTCGTCAGGCAATGCTTGCCGAATTGAAGGCGAATATATCTGGTAAAATTTTCTTGCGTTTTTTAATGTGGTTTCCGAATATCCCTTGCCAATTCGCCCAGAAAGAAACTCCGACAAGCCTTGTAATAAACCGCGTCCATATTCAGCGCGAGCCTTGCCTTCCTGTTCTTCCTCGACGATAATACGTCCTACT
>Ga0209629_10002477_pt1 | contig 12610 bp, 14 predicted proteins | sample TergutCu122P5_FD_187286 | JGI IMG/M metagenome (GOLD analysis project Ga0209629, IMG submission 187286) | Cubitermes ugandensis P5 segment gut microbial communities from Kakamega Forest, Kenya - Cu122 P5 (SPAdes) (version 2) | ecosystem: Host-associated > Arthropoda: Insects > Digestive system... | reverse complement strand
TGAAAACAATGGGACCACATAAAGCCTTCAAATTGGGCTTTACTTTTGAGCACCTAAAACTGATGGAAAATCCAGAATTTTGGCCACAGGGAGCCAGAATGACCATTTCATATCAGTTATAGAACATGGAGACAGCGCAGAGGGACAATGGTGGACATGTAAAGACATTTCCACAGAAGCAGAGAGAAAAAAATCAAAAAGAGAAGGAAATAGAACCACAAAGAGATAAAAGAGGAAAATTACATATAACATAGCGACCTGGATCCATAAACATCTGTTGAACATAAAACCAATGGCCCCACAACTCAAGGTGTATTTAAAAACAAATAAAGACAACCAACCAATATGACCGGTAATAAATAATATACAAGCTCCATCTTACAAGGCTGCCCATTTTATGGATAGAAAACTACGAGACCTACTTAACTTACCGTATGTGTACAACACTGAAAACTCACAAGAAGTAGAGGAAGAATTGCTAAAATTACAGATCAATGAAAAATATGTGGTTAATCACCTTAGATATAAAGGATATGTATGTAAATTTACCGATAACAGGAATCATGCAGACTACTAGTTACTGGCTAAATAAACACAACAACGATAACAAACAATTAAATGAACAGGTACTAAACATGATAAATACAACTGTCAAACAGAACTACTTCCAATATGAAGATCAAATATTTCAGCCAGAAAAAGGTATAGTAATGGGGTCCCCCATATCCAGTACGACAGCCGAGATATATTTGCAATATTTGGAAAATATTTACATAAAGCATTGGCTAGACAGTAAGGAAATATTATTTTACAAATGTTATGTAGATGACATCTTGATTTTATATGATCAATGGAAAATAGATTAACAAATGATTCTGCAAATAATTAATGGGGTAGATAAAAATCTTCAATTCAAAATGTCAACTGAGGTAAATAATACAATAAACTACTTGGATATTCTTATCCGCAGACATAGCAAAGGTATCACTATCGGACTATACAGAAAACCAACCGAAACAAGCACAGTTATTCATTTAACTTCAAATCATCCTCATGAACATAAAATCTCAGCCTTTTTACACTACATAAATCGACTCACAACACTACCAATAACTGAAAGTTCAAAACAGAATGAATGGGAAACGATGCTCACTATAGCGCGAAACAATGGCTATCCAGTCAGCATGATACATAACTTGAAAACAAAGCTAATAAACGGGGAGAAAAAACAAAAAGAAACAACAACAACAAGAAACAATGACACCATGAAAAAAATGGATAACCTTCACCTACTTTAGCCCACTGGTCGGGCGGGTAAACAATCTATTTAAGCAAACCAGGTTAAAAATTGTCTTTCATACAACTAACACAATACAACAACAGTTAGCCAGTAAACAGACTCATTGATTTCATGAAAATTAATCTGTTATAACCTAATATACTAATAAATGCTTTTTAATAATTCATTTACAGTTATGCTGCCACATCACCACACTAACCTTTTACATTTTTAACAAATTTTAAAATCAGTGACTTCAATAAGGAATATATGAGCTCCACGAAGATGATCTGAATGAGATCGAAACATGTTGGAGCCTTTTTAAGTGTTTTAATATGAATGTTTTAGACTAATATTTTATTGTATATATAAGTGCATAAGTTGGTGTAGAAAATTCAGTGAATTAAAATGCACGGTGAAACAGTGGAATTAATGCAGAGCATAATTTAGGTAAAATATTATCTACATGTTTTCCAAGATAAAGTATTATTAATGTGTAACACCCAAAATTTTATATCATTCACTTTCAGAATTTATTTTCATCTGTGATGTTTATATCAAAATAATTTAAACTTTAACTGGAAAACTGAATAAAATATGTTTTGCTGAGGTTCAGGAAGAGTGAATTTATTTAAAACCACTTAGTTATTTGGCCAAAAGCTGTATTAAGATCATTTTGAAATTTGGATACATTTTGGCTTATAATTAATATGCCTGTATCATCAGCAAACAATATGGGGGTAGCTTTAAGTACTACAGCATTCGGCAAATCACTGATATATAAAAGAAACAACTGTGTTCTTGTTATCAAACAAATTACCCTGAAGATGACCAGATGACTGTTCAAAACATGTTGGTGATAATAATGCAATAAAAGAACATCAATAATATTAAAGTGAATTTGTTGGTCGTTAATACACTTTATGCACCTATTTAATGCATAGAATATGGAACATATCAAAGTAACATATTATTGTTAACAAGACTGCAAATGAAGAACTCCATGATGGAGTACAAAAACGCTACCCACATGTTCTTTACTTTCAAAATGTCATACTGTTCTACAGTATACACATAAATGTTACTGCATTTACTATCACAAGAAATACAAGGCCTTTCTGGCACAAATTTTCATAAAAATCATAAAGAAATCAACAGAACTATGTGCAAATCTCTTACACCAAATTTCACCCCAATCAGACAATAAATGTGAAAACTGCACAAAGAAATTCATTTGTGATCCTAAGTAAAATACGACTTTCACTGTGCCAATTTTCATGAAACTCATGAATAAATTTTTTATCTCCTATATAACATTTTATCCAAGTCAAATGAAAATTTAGAAAATACATACACAATTTCATTTACAGTCTCCAGCAATAAATGGCTTGCACTGTACTTCTTTCACAAAGCCAGTCAAAATATATGGACAGTATGGGTGCAAATTCATTGATGTCCTTATGTAAAGGATGTCACAAAACTGATTTCACAAAACTGACAGATGCTTGACAATTCCTTGTAAAGAACTCCTATAACGAATTCCACAAAAATATGACAAACAATTTAATCCATCATAGACATAAATACGTGGTCTCCAGATAGGGCAGTATTCTTTAGTTCATACAGAATGCCTAAAACAATAACAGCAACTGGTGTTAATGCTGAACTTATAACAGATATCATTAAACAGCTTCTAGCATTCATTATTACACTCATACCAGCTTCTGAATGAAAAAAGTATATGATAAAAAAATACTTTTTAGCAAATACAGGTTATAAATTAGTAAGGCAGACACAGCAATTATAGGCATTATCCATAAATTTAATATTATACAGTATTAATACGTGGGCAATTCCAAAATCAACCTCCAATTGGTTGGTAAAAAGAAACGTGTTGTCATAGTGCCAAAGTGCACGGTCAGTAGTAACAACTAATGTCTGTTATTGCTGAACGCCTACCCGCATACATTTTCGCTGCATAGTGTAGGAGTAATTACAGATGAAACAAGGACACTACCACCGCCGCTTCCGCCAGCTGAGAGGTATGTACAAAAAAATGATGGCTACAGTATTCTGGGACCGTACGAGAATTTTTTGACAGAATTCATGGCACCAGGGACCACAATAATATCAGAGGTTTATTGTGAAATGCTGAATAAGCCTCAGAGGTCGATCCAAAACAAACAACGTGGGATGCTCACTAAGGGCGTTGTTCTCCTGCACGACAACATGCAGCCCAAACCGTGGCTAACACAAATGCTTTAATCAAGCACTTCAATGGGGAGATTTTCGACCACCCTCCTTACAATCGGACCTGGCGCCAAGCGACTGCCCTCCCTTCACCAAGATGAAGGCCTGGTTGGCTAACCAGCGCTTCCACACCAACAAAGAGCTCATGGATGGAGTCAACAACTGGCTGCATAACTTGGCGGCACCGTCCTTTGATGAGGGACTACAAAAACTAGTGTTACAGTATGACAAGTGCCTAAATGTGGATGGCAACTATGTGGAGAATTAATGCAGTTTATGTACATAACTGTTCCACATAATAAAGTTTCATTCTCTATTTTGTATTTTTTTAACCAGCCAGTCAGAGGTTGATTTTGGAATTGCCCCCGTAATACTATCTGTGGTTACCTTATGGATAAATCCAAAGGTGCAAGTGTTATTCAACATATGCTCAAAATGAGACAATCACAAACAGAGAGACACGGATGACCTAGAGCAGTGAACACACCAAGTATCCCAAAGATACTAAAATCATAAGGCCAAGGAATTCAGTAAAATGAAGCCTAGATCTTTCTTTGCGGCTACGTCTTAATTCATACAGTGGCAAACACACATGAAGCAGATCTGGAATCATGAATCCCAGATCACGTAATACCTGGAAATAAAATGAAATTAAAATTAGCAAATGTTCATAACAATTCCTTAGATTCACACTGTGATTCTTTGTGTACCAGGTTATTACTATATAACATATCAAGGAACACTGTTCTTCCCCTCACTACCCATCTCGCCAGTCCTACAAAGGGCTAAAGAAACCAACCAAAAAGTTTAGAAATGTACAGTGCAGCTAACTATTATTCCAAAGAACACATCTCTTTAATTAATTAAATTAAACTAAATTAAATTACTGAGCTTCCAGGAGACTTTGCACCAACAAATACTGCAAATAATTCGTAATTAAAACACAAACCCAGATTTTGTTTTGTGTGGGTTATTTAACAATAAGCATACAAAGTGTTAATAAATGTGTCAGATCAATCACCTTTATAACTTACATACAATGTCTCAATTCATCACATGCTGAATACAGCATAGTATAAAATGTGCACTATAACCAAAACTATATTATTTTCACTTCTCTACCACTAACTCCTGACTATAAGGTTGAATTACATGCTTATTAATATGATGACCTTAACAAGAGAAGAGTATCATTGCATTCTGTACTAACCTGGTGCGAATATCCTTCGCCTCGAACAACATTTTCAATAAACTGATCTGACCCTCCAGCCAGGACATGAATCACAGCTATACCTATTATGCCTAGCACTTTGTAAACTGTGACAGAGTTTTCTGAATGTGCCAGATGTACAACAAGAATTGTTGAAACAAGTTCTGAGAGAGTAAAAAATAACTGGTGATTCCACTGGGAGTAATAATCATCATTCCAGTAATTAACATATGCCCACCACGAATAATAATGAGCGAAAATAGATGACAGGAACAGAACTAGCATTGAAAATCTTAGCTGTCGTTGGAGCATCAGCAGAGTAAGATGGCGTATACATTCATACAGGGCTATCATGCTAACAACAGTTAGAATCCATATTTTGAATGTATTACTTGTAGCATTGAAGTACAAGTGCTTATATGCTGCTACGCCTGTTTCATATGTCCCTGGAAAACAAAATGTTATTCAGAGTATGATTGTACACAGCAGAGATTTTATGTCTGTATTCATGTGCATGCAATTAGCAATCAACCCACCTTTAAAAACAGTATCCCAGCAGGAACATGAGCAAAAATGCTTGTCCACACTGCGAGAAAAGTCTTCCCAAAAAAAATACAAGATACCAATGTGTATGGGAGGAAAGAACACAGGGGCTAGACAGCCACACAAAACTGCAAGCCAATTACCCCATTTACCAGGTGACTTTCTTTCTGCTGTTGGAAGCCCATATTTATCCATGGTTTAACTATACAATCATCAATGTCAGTGTTTCACATCTGGTTTCCTTTCTTTATGTATTAAGTACACTAGTGGCAAAACTGGGCCATGCATTAATAAACATGATATGAAACCACAACATAATTAGAATGTTGAACCCAGTATTCACTATACAAGAAATGTCGGCACACTGCGAGGTATCCTCTAGTACAAGTCACCATGAATGACATCACATCCGTTTGTAATACACAGACTGGATTATAGAGTTTGGTGGTTAATGTAACATTCCAATCACAGTCCCAGCATTAGGTTACAACAGTGCGCATCCTGGACACACAAAAAGCACTACGTTACAAGTGTGTATTACATTCTCATTCCATGCACGCATCATATTAAACACTTTACGCACACGACAACTTCCTAGCAGACAATATTACCCAACACTTTCATGATGTTTACCTGCTTCTAAGCAACTGCGGCCGCTAAAATGATTGACGGACGGAATTCATAAACCGGCTTCTGCTATGAAACTCAAGAGGGAAAATAGGTAAAGTGTATATTCTGGAAACTCAAGAGATTTAACCTTGGATTCAAACAAAACACACATCGCAGAAACATGGCCGGATATTATCTCATCTGTTCTCACGTCCGTTCCTACAACTGATTAATGGCTCTCCCATATACCCCACCTGCTCAATTCCACCTGTGGTCACAGATGATACTGCGGATTACACAGAACATTAAGCAGTGGACGTGCTTAATAGGAGGCACGGATAAGAGACAGAATGCATCCTACACTTAGTGGGTATAATCTGTGGTGGGAGAGGTGTTTATGTGCAGTGGTTTGTGCACGGGGCAAAATTATTTTGAAATGGCCCCTCAGAAAGAGAAAGAGAAAGATAAAAAGCACTCTTTTCGTGATTTCAGACGGTTCAAAAAGGAGAATAAGAAAAGGAAGGAAGAAAAGCTGCTGAAAGTTAGGAATATTGGGAACACTAGTCCGAAACTTTACGATGAAAACACCGAAAGTGAAATTCCTAAAGTGTGTACGTTAAGTATAGCAGTACCAGGGTCCATTCTGGATAATGCTCAGTCTGCAGAACTCCGTACATATCTTGCTGGACAGATTGCGCGAGCGGCCTGTGTATTTAAAATTGACGAAGTTAGTACATTTAATTTCATATTTAAAGGCCGCGCCGAATGTTTTGTTGAGGGTTTGTACGTACAAGTAATTACCCTTTTCCTCAATATCTGCCCCGATCTCGTGAATTTGAACAAGTTTTGTATATTTCCGGTGGTCAGTGAATTCCCTTCAGCGTGTGAAGTTCGGAAACTCGTCATTACGCTTGTTACTTATCCACAATCTCTCCTCCAAACGATACAGTTGACTTTAGAATTTGGCAGTAATGTAGTCCAAATAAAGGTAGACTTAATGTTGTTTTTCTGTTACAATAACCACCCAACATTCATGAAAAGTTGTATGAATATCATTGGCCATTAACGTTCATAACTTTAACCCTCTTATCGCCAGTGTTATGTAATTCTGTACCTCTGCAGTACCAGTAGCTGCTAGATGGAGACCACTTCTTCAGACCTGGTTTTCTTTGAAATGTACTTCCATTACAAGCAACTTTCATTTCATGCTTATATTACAGTATTGTAGTTCAGCCACTGTTTTGAACGTTTCTTACAGTTACACCATCATATAAACAAAAAAGCAAAGCATTTTAATATGTTCCATCTTCTGTGCATTAATCGTATCCATAATATATAACCAACAAAATGCACTTCAATGTTTATGATGTATTTTATTCACTATGTTCTCACTACCATGTTTTAGCTGCTATTGTGGTTATCTTCAGGGTGACATTATCACAATACATGGGTAAAATGTGGTTAGCTCTGTCCCTGTCACTCGATAACAATTAAAAATTATATTACAATTTCAGTCCCCACAAAAACTATATCAATGGCAATGTGTGGGAACCACATACAGAGGGTCAAAATTGTGATAAATGATATTATTATTGAACAGGTAACATATTTTAAATACTTGGGGTACCGTATATCAGAATACAAAAGTGATTTAGAAGACAAATTGCAAACATATAACAAAATAAATGGCGCTATATGAAGACATTTTGGAAAACGAATGAACAAAGAAACAAAATTAAGAATTCACAACATTACAGCCATAGCAGCATTGAAATTTGGAAGTGAGGCTTGGGTACTGAAGAAAAGAGAGGAACAACATTTAGAAGCAGCACAGATGAAATTTTTGAGACACTTACTAGGAATAACAAAATTGGATAAAGAATAGAATATATTAGGGGAAAAAACCGGGAGCACAGAACATAGTAAAGGAAATAATACATTACCAGAAAAAGTGGCTACAACACGTACAGAGGATGGACACAAAGAGACTGCCAAGACAGGCACTGAAATACAGACCAGAAGGAAGACAGAACATTGGACGACCGAAGAAGAGATGGAGGGACCAACTCCACTTTAAGGACTAAGGAACAGGGAACGCACCTAACCCTTAACAAACATGATGATACAATTTCAGTTAAAATTACAGATGTGATAGCAGCTGAAACACGGTGAGAACATATTGAATCAAATACATCAGAAACATTTGAAGTGGTCTTTATATATATATAATTATAAAGCAAAGCATGTTGTGTTGTGCCATGTAATGATTCCCATGAGTGATTTTTGGCAACATAGTTTATGTATGTATGGTTTCTTTAGAATAGTACTGGCACTCAGCTGTGTTCCCTGGTGATTTAGTTCATGAAACATGAAAACATACAGGATAACAAATACTACTTTATTGTTCATTCATTGTTCTAGATTGTGGTATTTGATGATTTGGGGACTAAAAATATTGCTGATAGTTCCATACAAGATGATAATGATAATGAAGGGCGGATTGTGAGGCCCTGTTGTATCCAGTTGGCACGAATATTACAGTTTCTAGAATGTCCACAGTACTTACGGAAATATTTCTTTCCTATTCATAGAGATTTGCAATATGCAGGCCTCTTAAATCCATTAGACGCCCCTCATCACTTGCGACAGAATGATGAATTTGCTTTCAGGTATGGTTTATATGCATATATTTACTTACTCTGTTGAATGTCATCACGATGTGTATTATTTTTCAAAATGAATTTGCTTGTGTGACATCCTATTAGTGCTTTGGCACTGAATGTATATGTAATGCGCAGTGTAATGCTCAAAATGCCAAATGCCATATAAATATATCTGCTCTTATACAGCCCCCATTAAAATCCAGTCTTTTGCAGATCATTAGGGCACTTAATTCCAGTGTCAAACAGTTAACATGCCAAAGCAAGGTCTCAAACACACAATGCAAGCAACCCAAATTAATTTTGAAATCTATTAGAATATTTTCTTTAAATTTAAGTGATGCTAAGATTAATCCATCATCATCATCCTTGCAGTGGTGGTGGTGGTGGTCATAGTAATAGTAGCAGCAGTAGTAGTAGTAGTAGCAGCAGCAGCAGCAGTAGTAATAGTTTGTATAACCATCACCACCACCACCAGCAATAACTTAAAACTCTATTCCACTGTTATCTCTTGGCAGACATAACAGTTGTATCTAGAAATTGTTAAGAAAAACATACTGGATTTAATACTGCATATGTGTTATACTATGACATACTAATTGATGACAACTTGGTCACTGTGACACTTTGAGACATAACATTGTTCGGACTGGGAGCGGATTTTTATCCTCAGTGAGATATTACTGGAAACCAGTGCCATCACAAATTTCATGTGTCCGTTCGACATCTGAGAATGGATTTTTGTCTTATTATTGTGTACATACGTGGTGCCAAATATTTTAATCATTATAAACCCAAAATACATGAGTAGAGGAAATTTTCTTTTGGCAATTAAACAAAGATTTAGTGCAGTTTTGTTTGAGAGAACTTTTGGTTCAGGTTAGTATCACACTGCAAACTGATTAATTCCATGCACAAATTTTCTGGAGCCTTCTAAGTGCCTGCCTTCACAGTGAAACAAACATCATACATTCTGGTTGCATAATTTTAGTTCTAGAATCAGTCATCAAGCTCCTCTCGTGGCACAAAAATGCTCTTAGAATATTCTTGTATATGCTCAGGAAAAAATGGTTTCTGGGTTTTCAGGTGTAGAAACCAAAGTTATGCACCTGTGATTTTGCACGACAACTTAGGTGCCTCATCTTACGTTTCTTCACATAGTACTTCTTGAAGAAGCACACAGTATGGTCTAAAGTAGTCATTCTATAGAATGTTCTCTTTTTGTGCCCCCATAATTTTGCTGCATCACCATTACATTGGCCTGTCACTAACATACCAAAATTTTTTTCTTTCAAGGCAACTGAAACTTGCTAAAAAGTCACTAATACATTAAAGAATTTAGTAGTACATGTTTTTCCTTTCATAGTGGTCAGTTCTGCAAATTCCACAACGAACTGAAAGTCCTTGTTGACTCCTCAAATAAAAACAGCAAGCTGTGTGATATCCTTCGTGTCTGCATTCTCACCAGTTACATATGAATATGGAACTAAATATTTACACATTTCTTTAAGCTAACCCTGTAGCCTGTATCTCTTGCAAAGTTATTCAAATTACTGGCCACTGTGTTGGCAGAAAAACCAGCAGTTTTAAAAACCTTTTGCCTTTGGGATAAAGCATTTCTCCTGCATTCATTGTATACCCCTTCACATACAGTACTTGTCAGCTGAATTCAGTTTTCATTGTTTGCAACAAATTGCAAAATAAAGAAAATATGCAAGAATACCTGGTTCAGTTGATGTAGTAGCAACAGTAAATATATTCTGCTGCCATTGTAGAGCATATTTAAGGTCTTAAATGTCTTCTCTGAGCTTCCAGCCAGGAACATAAAGCTTCACTTTGCATAAAGTTTTGTAATGATGATGCAAACTGTATTTTTTTGGCACAAATACTACCTTATTACATGTGAGGCAAACAACTTCATCATTCAATAAAATAAAAGGAAAAAAAAAATCATGTTCAACCATTTTTCTTCAAATTTGCTTCTAATTTCACCTCATTTATGACACAAACACAACAAAATAGAAAGTACACCACACACACAGACTGCAAGATCCACACAGAAATGCATTTAGTTACAGAAGAAACAAGATCCATTATGGTCATTGTGTAGAGTACACCATTAGGAGGTAGGTGGAGTAGCTCATTTGGTGCAGTGACTAGGGTCTGGGCTGAATGACCTTAGAATCATGGTTTGATTCCCAGCAATGGATGGGGTATTTTCTGAAAAGCATCCAAAGTGACACTGGGGCACACCCATACTCATGTTCAGTGGGTACCAGGTATCATTTCCTTGCAGGTGTAAAGCATGAAGCTGACTCCTTACATCCATCTAATGTCCAGGTTAATGCATGGAGCTATACCTTCACTCCCCTATATGCTATTTATACCTTTAGAGAAAAAGAAAGGCATTTGTTTTAATCACCCCAGTCCCTGCCCGTTCACCTGTCTGTAATGATGGAGTTTTAATAGAATGGCAGTCTGATGGCTCAGCAAACTATTCAGGTGACTAAGCCAAAGCCCTGTTATATGTTTCAGAGAAGGCATTACCACTAATCTACCAACAAAAGCAGGCAAGGGTTCCGTTGTTAACTGTGGTCTCCTCAAAGATGTAATTGTAGACAAGATCCTCACACCTGGCATCCGTGTCACAGTGAAGCTGCTGCCACCTCATGAAGGCTCCAAAAGAATTCGTGGAAAAATTGTATCACCATCTTTGCCATCTGTGGAGACTGGGGTGTACTGGGGCTATACAGTGAGGATAGCTCAGTCACTGCGGGAAGTGTTCTCACAGGCTCCTTATCCTGAAGGATATGATCTTTCCATTGGAACTTCTGAGAGGGGAGACAAAATAGATGACATTCCCCAGAAAAGACTTAAGTATAATCATGCAATTGTTGTATTTGGAGGTCTGGAAGGACTTGAAGCAGCACTGGATAATGATGATATACTGACAGTAGATGACCCAGCTCTGATATTTGACCATTATCTGAACACTTGTCCTGATCAAGGGTCAAGGACTATACGAACAGAAGAGGCTATTGTCATTAGTCTTGCAGGATTACGTACAAAATTAATTCCAAAATTAAATACTACTGTGGAGAAACAGTGATAAGGAGTGGGTGTTAAAGAACAACAAAATGTACTATACAAACATATCTATTATGTCCACACATGTACAAAATCTTTCAAGCTGAATTCAAATGAAAATGTTTGAAAGGAATCTTGGAGATTGTTACATAAATGCAACTGTATCCACACATTTCATCTCTCAAGCTGACATTTCTGAATTGATCCTTCCACGACATCCCGCATTGTTGCTATTACTTTTCCTGGATCCTCTGCTCCTATCACAGCTGTACCCGAGACAATCATATTGGCACCAGCCTGGAGGAAATTTATTAATGTAACAAGGTTTTGAACCCAGCCAAACTTCATACATTCAGGTTACCCAATAATGTGTTTCTCTTCTACTCCGAAAAGGTTTTGTAATTTTATGGACATTACTGTAACAAACCATATTAGATGCACACTGATAAGAAAATGATGAAAAGCACAAACATTTACAAGCAAAAGTTACTTACCTCAGCACAGGCTTCAATGGTGGTTAGTCCTACACCACCATCAACTTCAATATCTAAATCAGGATAATTCTGCCGTAGCCACTGCACTTTGCCCATCATGTCTTTCATAAATTTTTGTCCACCAAAACCTGGTTCTACTGTCATAACCAAAATCATGTCCGCTTGGTCAATATACTGCTGAACTGCTTCTACACCCGTTCCAGGCTTAAGTGCCAGGCCAACCTAACATTTTCAAACAATGCAAGTTAGTGACATAATTGTGTCTTAATACTGACTTTCTTTTGGACTTCTTTGTAGCTAATATCATAGCACATGCCTAAGAGTATGAAAGAGTCTAGATTGGGCTTAATTCCGTCTAGAATACAGTTCTGCTCTCTTTTTACAAAAGTACTCCAGGTCATTTTTATGTACTACATATAAGGATATGGGATAGCATATTCAGTATTGTTAGCAGACCATGGAGTGGATGATCTGGGGT
>Ga0209629_10002476_pt1 | contig 12614 bp, 6 predicted proteins | sample TergutCu122P5_FD_187286 | JGI IMG/M metagenome (GOLD analysis project Ga0209629, IMG submission 187286) | Cubitermes ugandensis P5 segment gut microbial communities from Kakamega Forest, Kenya - Cu122 P5 (SPAdes) (version 2) | ecosystem: Host-associated > Arthropoda: Insects > Digestive system >... | reverse complement strand
TATCGTATGGTGTTGCATTATGCCTAGTCTGAAGAAACTTTTCAACATTTATAGATACGGTATGAACACACACAAACCGACAAAGACAGGGACGTCGTGAAGAAGGCTTGTTTCATGCACGGTATAAACAAAGCTGGAGTTCACATGTTGTCCATATTTATTTCTTGGCTTTTATGTCATTCTGACCTTGAATTTCATTTATTCCCAATATAAATCTTCTGCTAGAGGGAGGAACATAGACTGAGGGTGTTCGAGAATAGGGTGCTGAGGAAGATATTTGGGCCTAAGATGGACCAGGTGACAGGGGAGTGAAAAGGCTATATAACGAGGAGCTTTATCACCAAATCGTAAAATTCAGTTGATCAAATCAAGAAGAATGTGATGGGAGGGGCATGTGGGATGTATGGGTGAGAGGAGAGATGCATACCGGGTTTTGATGTGGAGACCAGAGGGAAGGAGTCCACTTATAAGATCTTGACGTAGGTGGGAGAATAATATTAAAATGTATCTTCGAGAAGTGGGATGGGGGAGGCATGGATTGGTTTACTCTGGCTCAGAATAGGAATAGGTCTCGGACGAGTTACATAAAATAAGGGTAATTCTGTGACTAGTTGATGACCAGTTAGCTTCTCAGGAACGACTCTGCTCCATGTAGTCAGTTAGTTATTTAGTCATAAATCTTATACTCTACTAAATGCGGCATTACGAATATCTGCCTTGTGTTTTAGGCCAGTTCAATATGACAGGCCTCATGTAACAGAAAACCCGTGAACGGATATTCATGTAGAATTACATTTAGGATATTTTAAGAATTTGTCCATGCGTACACATTCCACTGTATGAACAAAATTTCTCGGTCATCCAATTCTTAGCCTAAGCACTGTACAGACTGAGAACTCCAGGCACATGACAGAGTCATACTGTGAGAATGTCGCTGGACTTATATGAAGATAGCTCGTCCAGCAGTTCTATATTCAGACCTGCCAGTAACGGACTTCATCCTCTAAATCCGGAGATTTATTTCTGAATTTTAACACTCTGACGGACGGAAGGACAGATGTATCAGCATGGCTTACAATTGTGTTTAGAGGTCACATGTAAAAACAAATTTAAATTTCTCTTCTTCTAGGATGAGCAGTTTCTGCAGGCATCTGTAAATTTCTCATTTTCAGCTTAAAAATGTGTTTTCTTTACATTTTACCGGAATTCATTCAATGACACCAATACAAAGTTTTATCAAAATCTGTGTATCATTCTTGCAACAACACCTAAATTTCTCAACCCCTCACGTTTTCTGACTGAGAAATTTTATAGTTTCATTTTCTCATTGAGTACCACATGTATTGCTTCTATATTTTTAACTAACACCAGTAAAAATCGGAAATGCTAATGTTGTCCCAACAGCAGCTGCAAATTAGAAACATGGATGTTAAGCTGTACAACCTGTAAAGAAATTTAATTAGAGACACAAAAAAGAAACTCTATAGAGAATTCTTACCAGGAAGCGGGAAATAACAAAGCTTGCGTTTCACTAATAGCAACACTGTTGTGGGCGGTTTCTCATTTAAAATCTTGCATTGCCTACTGTCGTATCGCTGTTAACTTCTTTCTCGTAACACTAAGAAAAATTTATAGAGCGCCTCACAAAATTAAGTTCAGTCACCAAGCCAAATCTCAAAATTATAAGAAACGTGCCAAGCCAAGCTTCATTACACAGCACACACACACTATACCATCAAGCTATAAATACCTGTGTCTACTGTGTACTTTTAAAGATATTTTTTAACTTGCTATATGAGAAACGCTATACAGAATTTAGGAAAAGATAAAAAATGATTAGGGGTATGGGTAGCTAAAACCTGCGCCAGTCACCTTACACAAATCAAATTCGTCCAGAGCCGCTTAACGGGAATGGAAGCTTCATGTCACATTCGCAGTAGGTAAGTCAATATTTGATATGATATAGCATAACGGGATGAATTCCACAAAAAATATCACTGGTCAACTGATCTGAGTTCTTAACTACATGAACCTGTGTTGTATAAGTGATCACACTTTATACGACAAAAATTAACATTTGCCTGCACCCATAATTTGCCCGGCAATTAGTATCGGCCGTGCCTTACGTCATTTAATAGCAAGACACTATTTATTTGGTTAATAAATTACTTGTCACTAAACTTTAAAATTTACTACCGCAATGAACTTACAAAATCGTCTTTTTTCTTTACTCATTTGTCAACTTTTTTTTTAATAATATTCCTTCATTCCCAGTTCTCTTCAGTGGGCTCTTTCCAAGTTAACGGTTCAGTGGGATGACATCGTGTAGAGTGGTATATAGGCAAAAATGTTTCGGACGGGCTTTTAAGGTCGGCAGACGTATTGTAAATATCGATAACTATACGCTTGTTATCTGCTCATTCTTTGCTACCACGTTATCACGCACAGTTTAATGTCACTTCACTGCGTATTTTGACAGCATTTCACGAACTGGTCGCATTGTGCAATAATAACTTATCCTATTATAGCAATATGTGTACTATTTAGCACTTCTTGTCTTTACACTCTGGAACTTCTTTGGTGTTTGTAATAATAATAATAATAATAATAATAATAATTATTATTATTATTATTATTATTATATCAGCTTGTCCAATTTTAGCAAAATAGTATAAAGCGACGTGGTAGATTGTGTACTCAACTACACTTTACCGTAAGGAAGGAAATAGGGTTAAAAATAAACAAGGAACATTCGTATCAACACGTACCACAATCAATAGCAACAACTCATGAATTTAAGGTAACCACATTAAGGAATCAGCAATTGAAAAGTGACAGAATCATCCCTCACAATTAACCGGACATAAAAAAGTGTCTGTTAACAGACAAAGAAGTTCCAGATGATGGTAATGTGATCAAGAAAGTAATCGAAAGTTTTAAAATATAAATACCTCATAATACAAATACGTCTTACGCGTAATGTAAAAACAAAAGTGATACAGTAATAATAGGGGCAACTGGAACCATTTCACAGCGCTGCAGAAAATATCTGAGCAACATGCCGGGACAGCACATCAAGTAACTACAGACAACAGCCGTACTGGACACCGCACACTGCGCACATACTTCGGTGAAGATTAATGTACAAGTACAAAAGGGTTTATTATGGGAAATGTATTACATTATTACATGAAATACATGTACCGTATGTTGCAAGAACGGAAAAGCTGCAACAGTGTCTATCCTAGCAGTATGATTTGTCTCATATAACTAAGTTTTCTATACAAAAGTGACAACGAATAATAATATTAAAAAATAATAATATAAATGTATTCGCTCTCAACGACATGTCCCATATCATCTCTACTAAAAGCCTGAATATAGCGTTCAGAGTGTTTCCTCAATACTAAGGCGCTTTTCTTACAATTTATAACTTCTGAAATCGCGGTTCCTTTTATGTATGATGGCGTCTAAGTAACGATGTCGGAAAATTATAACTTGTGATTAAGTTCAAGGGAAAATCATAATGTTCATGACACTAGTCGTGGAGCAATAAAAGCCAAAGCAGCAACAAAATTAAATTCCGAAAGCCCCGTTTTCAGGCGTTAAAATTATCGCCACTTGTGACATAAAATAAAGAACCTGTTATGGGACTCAAGGTTGAGAATATTAATTAGGTTTAATGTTAATTAATGCTTTGCGATGGAGAGAGATTCGGGGAACGTAGTTAAATATGTGCTTATTGTTGCGTCTTAAATCTTTCTTACAATATAAACTCGGCAAAGGAAGGTGGGGGTGAGTATTATTGGCATTGTTGAACATTGGTTTGTTGTGTATGATCGCTGTTGGATAGACTTAATGCTACATGTGGATGTATTTTAATTAGGGCACAGAGTTTAGAAACCCAAACTCCGTAGATAATTTTCACTTTAAAAATTTAAAACATTTCCATTAGAAAGCGGCAGTAAAAGGAAATATCACTACGAAACATCACTGATATGTATTAGAAAAAGTTCATCGCCACTGACAATAAATAAACAACAAAACGTTTCAAAAGACAACTGCTTTCGTCTTCAGTTTTCTCTGAAGAAGAAGACGGAGGTTGCTTTTGAAAAGTTGTGATCCATGTTCTATACTCACTGACAATGGAAATTTTCTAATACATATCAGTGATATTTCGCATGTTACACTATTGTCAAAGAATTACATGGTAGAGAAAAATCACTAAACACGCAGGACAGAGGGGAAATAGAGCTGCAGGACATAAATTTACCATGAGTGAATCAAAGCTTCGTCTCTGGATAAGTGGCCATTCTTATTTTCACGTCAGATGACCACAAAGGGTTTTACAGGGCCTAGCGAAAGATTATTATGTAGATGCTGCTGTCCTCCAATTCTCCAAAGAGACGCATCCAAAGAGGATGTCTGTCACACGAAAGGCAATGCAACTAAAGGCAACAGACTGCTAAGTCAGCCGGAATAACAAATTTTATAGTTCGGTACGGATGGCGTGACAAATCAATGCGGGGTGAAGGGCTGTTACTCAGGCAATGAACATCCATCTGTTAAAGGATTCCAACTGATTTTGAAGAGAGACTTCTAAACTCCCGGTAATGCCCTGTTCACTTAGGGAGGAAATAAAACTAAACCTTTAAGATTAAGGAAAATGCAAGCGAAAAGGCTGTACAACTTATATGTTTCGAAATTACATTTTTATGCTAAATTTGCAGAAGAATATAAAATTATTTGTATAAACAGAATATGGAATGCAGCTTGTAACTGCTGATGACAATAAATTATCACATTATGTTATTGTCAACCGCAAAACTCTATTTAAGAATGAGATATTCCTTGAAGACGTCATATTGTGTACACAAATTGGATGCATAACGTATGATTTGGCGAGAGTGGGTGAAAACGTCTGAGGAAGAAGCCCTGGAGCTGTATATAATGACCAACTATGACAGTCCATAAGGCCTTTCGTGGACCCTTATTTGAAAAAGTGAGTGTTAAACTACAGAGGAAGAATTGGGACGTGGTTTTAATTCCTGATGACATGAGCAACCAACTGAACACTTGGTGTTACGGTTAATAAAATGTTTAGTTTATATAAGGAAGAAAATCAAGTTTTGACCGCTTTCTGATACCCTTCCACTGAAATCATCTTGTACAAGAACAACAAAGACGGCATGTGTATCAAAATTTGTAGTAATAAATAAATGTGTTTCTGCCTGTTGGTAGAACACCACAGGAAAAGCAGTGCAGTAGTCGTTACAAGATGCTGTATTATGAATCATCTTCATGGCAGAGAATATATCTTGTTTTGTATATTATTGCTTTGTTTATTACTGTGAATCAATGTGTACAATATAAATACAATAAAAAAATATATATATAACGTACAAAATAATGTAAGTATACAGTACGTTATTTTAATGCCTAATATCTCACTACTACATCAAATTGATGTGATATAATGTTATATTTATATTTTTGTACTTTTTATTGGTTAGCCTGACGCCGGCTTTAGTAAAAAACCGAATTGTGTAAAGGTTAATTTCGCCCTAGAGCAGGTCATGAAGGCCAAGAGTGGGAGCGGAGGTTGAAATTTACTCTTTCTTTAACCTCGGCGGTACATTGGGGTGGGTATTAATGCTACAACCCGGCCTCTCTAACCCCGGGAAAGAGATACGCTAGCCATTGCATCTAGTATCGTAAACAAACAAGGTACGTGTTTGCTAATACGTTGCGTCGACTGAGAGTAAAATAGTTTTGGTTTCACAATCAAATTTTGGTTATGGCAATATTCACATTATTTTTCTTTTTTTATGTCCGTACTTTACCACAAGGCACACGGGGGTCCATCTCACATTTCAGGGAAAGGCGATGGATAAAAATGGTCCAAAATGGTGTGGTGATGAAAAGAATCGGGAAAAAATTTGCTATATTTTCCATCGCGCAACTCACAAAAGTTCATGTGGGATCCAACAAGAAGCCCCCAAGTTAGAAATAAGGGCCTGACCGCCTCAATTTTGACACAACTTATACTGCATATCTGACACAGTTTTTCTGTAATGGATCTCATTTTTCAGCTTACTTTTCTAGCGTGCTGAAAATTTTCATAATATATTTACAATGTACTTGAATACTTTGAATAGCCTTGATAATTAATGTGTATACCATAAATTCTAGGAATTTATCAGTATTGTGATTAGGTGCATCTTCGAGATTTACAGTAGTACTAAAAACATAACTTATTTTGGTAAGAGCGTTTGTGATATTTTAAGAATCTATACGTTGCAAAACATCGCCTTGTTATGCTTCTAATCTCTCCGTTTTCTGGTCACTACAAGACTATTTTACGGCAGTGTATATTTTTACACTGTGTGTGCCCTAAAAATTATTTCTAGCCACAACTCTAGCAGCGGTGAGGTTTCCTGTTCCCTTCCTATGGAGGAGTGCAATAAAGTTCCGTTCTTCTCAGACCTCGACACCATTCGAAGACGATCACTTAAGACTGCTCACAGCAGGACATTTCTGTCTTCGGTTCGGGAAAAGTTCTGTTCAAAAATCTGATATCCACGGACTATTCGGTGATTTTAATTGGGGTTTCTCAATCCTTTTTTCGTTCCTGGCGTATATCGAGATGTTTCCTTAAATTATGCAGACATTCTTCCTGAAACAACTTTTTAAATTTGTTTGTCATGAAATATTCAGTACTCTAAGTTATTGACAGTGCCTTTGAAAGAAATAAAATTAGACACAATTAAGCACTCCAAGATATATGGTGGGTGTATAGCTGCACTGTTTTTTAAACACGGATTTAGATGGCCGCTTTACGCCAGGCGATAAAAATTCGGGAATGCGCTGGTTGCGCTGAAGGACCCTCAATGCGTGAATGCTGAGGGGAAGTGTAAAACCCCTACCCACCGGAAATCAAACAGTAATTCGCCGGGTATCCAGAACATCACTCGGTACATATACTGAGCTGCCCCGTCTGGAATGTAGTGTGGTCTCTGTAGGTCTATATGTCACCTCCGACGTAAACCAATTTCGTAGTACGTTCTCTGCAGATACGGAAAGCAATGGTGTACATGTAACTTAGTCTAGACTTTTCTACATGTTTGCTATATCCGTCTTGGATTTCAACTCCCATTGAAAATGCAGTGCGGTGCTATTCATGAATGCTTGCATTATTTAACAACCCTATTCAACTATATAGGTCATGCACTACCGAAGAGAATGATTTTTTAATAATGATTGGAAGGGATGTAGGAGAAATCAGTTAAGATCTATTTTCAAGTACAGGCAAAGCATGTACTTGGAGAAAATATAAAGAAATCATAGGATGAGTTTAGTGAGGGTTAGCTACCCCATACTGATACTCTAAAGCTGGACCTCCCAGAGAAGACGTGTTTACTGCTTTGCAGACAGAAGGTCACTGATTGAATATTGCGCGGTACTGTCCACAGACTATTCAGTACGCTGTATTGCACAGTGTATTGTGTCTGTCAAACTTCATTTGATTGACACAATATACTGTGCAAGCCTGCAATGTTACAACTGGACGGTCAATAATACTGAACAATAATGAATGAATTAACATTCTTGACGACCTAGGGGCACCTTCACATTTGAATAAAAGGCTTTAAAACGGACTTTGCTAATATCTGTATTTCTGCGTCTTGTAGTATGCACTAAAGGCACCGAAACCTCATACTTACTACTCCCAATCATCCTAAAAAATTACGTGCCAATAACGGATTGCAAAACACTTTCTTTGCTCCGCCACATTACCTAAGACAGGACACGTGTTTTTCGTAATGCGTGTGTAAAAGCCTTAGAAAAGTCCGGTAGTAACAAAAGAAAGAAAACTAAAAATAAAGGGAATATGAAGAAACGTTTATTAAATTGAATAAACACAGCGTGCAAAGTGTTCATTTTAGAGTCAGCCAAGCATCTGACGCCTGACGTAAGTTTACTTGACGTGGAATGTCGGATAACTTGCTTCTCCTATGACAAACCTCTGCACATTGATGAATACAGTACCCCGTTCAACAAAATCGTATCTGCGTTCAACAGATTATATGTAAAAGAACTACTGACGCTCAACCACACCTCAGTTTCATCAACTGAGACTGGAGTGGTTAGGAAGCTACCCTTGAGCTCCTGGTTCAGACATTCAACAACATTCGCATTTTATGTAAAGTACTTTGAAGCCTGGAATTCATCCAATTAATAAAAATCAGTTTCTATCACACAGAGTAAATACGGCTCTGCGTGTGCAATCTGAATGCTGAGCGGTTAATTCTGCTTGGGAAAATAATGGCTGTCTGCTTTTAGAATAAAAACACATTTACAAACACTCCCCTAGCATAGCACAAGAGTTTTCTTAAAACATAAATGGGGCGGTATGCGTCCTAAAAACTGTGTTTTAAATAATTCAGCTTCATTTCGATAACAAAGCTGTCAGTGTTGTTAAGTATATAGATGGATGTGAAATGGCCCTAACAATCAGAAGTACAATGTATTCAATCCAAACACAAGAATCTGTCATACAAAATCAGCTGCACGTTTCGGCTGATTGTATCCCTAAACAGGCTGACTACAAAAATCAAAAAGAAAATATTCACAACTGTATGGGTTTGAAATCTCAAACCTCAGGCTTATGCTGTTATATAACAGTACGTAAAAAAAAAGCAGCCTTAGGAATAAAATTTTAGAAATTTACAGAATTATGTTTGTATAAATTTTTAAAAAGACCGAGGAAAAAAATATATAATAATAAGAGTTTAAAATGTTTTTAAAAAGTGAGACGTAAGTGTTTTCAGACAGACGGCCTGATGTATTTCTTCTTTGTTTTTCAGTGGTCTCAATTTGGAATATAGATGTTTATTCTAAGAGATTGGTGTTTAGGTTTGTTCTTATTTATACTCCAAGCACGTTTTCATGTTTCTTTTTATAAATTATAGGGCTCACTTCATGTGATATATTAGAGATGGTTTTGGGTACGTCTCTTCCTTGTAGTGTCTTGTGTTCTTGTGTCCAGCCTGATAATGGTCATATATTAGATGCAACATGTAACAAATTTTGTTTTATAAACAAACCACTGTGTTTTGACTGAATAATTTGTATTTCTGACTGTGCTGAGGGCACAACGGAAGTGAACTGCCGGAAGATTAATCAGGCCTAGCATTACACACATCCTAGATTTCGGCGCGGAAAGCAGGTAATTTATCGGATTAAAGCCCTTTCCCATTTGACTTCCGGAACTCCTTGTGTAGAAGCCTGGATAGACGCCAGGACCGGTCTGGAATACGATGCCGAAGAGAAAAATTCCTGGCCTTGCTATGTATCAAACCTCGGTCAAGTATCTGATACCCACTGGTCTTCCTAGACTCTTCTGCGAATTCTTCTTCTTTTTCTAAGGCGCTTCGTTCCGTTGCGGCCACACCGGTCTCCTTTCTGTATCTCCCTTCCTTGCTGCCGCCTTCCACTTCCGCATCTAAATCAAAACTACGTCTTCCTTCCTCCCCCATCTAACTGTAACCTTTCCTGTGGGACTTCTTCCTCTGAAACTTCCTTTCAGTACTTTCTTTGGAAGGGAGAAAGGAGATGTGAGGATCATCCATCCTCACTGTGTAGCCAGCGCACTGTAGTCTCTTCAGGCGTAAGAACTTTTGAAAGTACTATATAATCATAAAATTTTTAAATCAGCTTTCCCAAATCCAATCTGTTCTCTTTGGAATAATTATTAGGGCCGACCACTTAAATTTCAATGAAAATTTTTTATGAACATCTTTTGCAAAAATGCCTTAATTAAATGACGTTTCTAGATTTATTATCATAGCAAAGCTTAACATCATAATAGCTTAAGGCTGATATAAGTGGACTGTATTTGGTTCAAATATCTGGATTGTTGGGTTCATTATTACTGTCACAAAATCACCGTTCCTCCAGCTGCACACCGCTACCCATTGCTGATGTAGACCGTTGCACAGAGCAACCACTCTTATATTCAGTCAACACATTGCCCCGGACGATGAGAACAGGCAGCGATAAACATAAAAACAAAAAAGAAAGAAAGTAACAAAGAGACAGAAAATGCCTTCCGCCTATGCAGGTGTCACTCAACCAACGCAGTCTTGCCAAACAGGAAATGAAAGCGTTAGCAATAACTATATGCACAAAGCAGTGCTGCAATCTGAAGGATTTTTTCTGGCAATGATCAAAAATATGATGTCGAGTCACACATACTCTTTTTCCTACTCGTAAATACTTGCCAACATACATAACGATTATATGAAATCAGAGTATTAAAATCAGTTTTACACCTACAGGTTTTAACAAGACGGGAACATGAAACGGAGAATACTGCAAGTTGTATGGAGCAGCAGAGTGACGAATGCTGAGGTAAGGCGGAGAACCAACAAGAAGGACATCGTGTCAGTGGCTCACAGTTCAAGTGGAAATGGGGAGGCCATGTGGCAAGAATGGACCAACGCAAATGGGCACAGGCTACATCAGTGTGGGACGTAAGATTAGGTAAAAGGAGCACTGGGCGACCGAAGACCAAATGGGCAGACACCTTCAAGAGAGCAGCAGGACAGTGGTCACGAACAGCCAAAAATAGGCGCGAATGGAGAACACACACACAACATTCGTAAAGGCGACATCTCTAGGAATAGCTCGCCTAACGATAAAAGCACTGGAGCTCTCCGTGGTTCCACCAGGAGGCCGTTTCCCTCATGGGATTTATTAGGCTTATTTATTTATTATATTTATTCAGAAAGCTCTTCCAAAATGTTTCAGTCGACCATCACCATTTTCAAGGGATGTGTAGGTGAAATATTTAGAATACTATTAACTAATTTTGAACAACGTGATTTTAGCCTCGGTAGAATATTTTATGTACATTTTAGTACAGCAAAATACCCGCTACTCTGCAAAATACGAGTGTCTAAAATACGTAACGGCGGAAAGATAACCTACAGTATATAATGGCTTTAGAAGGGAGAAAAGAAAGAAAACACGGCTTATTTTGAGGTACGGTTCAGAACATTGTTGCGATAGCAGACTGCAACAATACAACTGTCACAATAGATGGTATCTACACTGATTCCGGAACTTGAGGCAAGACTGCAAACAACAGCACGGCAACCCACGTCTGTGTGTCTGGGACGGCCAACTTCGGTCTCTAGGGCTATGTGAGCCTGTATAGAAACAAAAGTAAACTACAAGAAACACAAGTATACATATGTAAAATCCCATGACAATAGTCCTGAGGGAAGCGACTCGGCGCAGCAGGGCAGACTACTATCAACCACCCGAACAACCGGTACCCTTCCACCACACCGCAGAATACGGCGGAGAGGATAACAAAGGACGAAATTTCTGAAATGAACCTAGAACCACATTCCCACTTACTCACTTTCTTTAAATCTTAGTTCCGAAAAGCAAAAGAAGTATTACAAAGTTTCATATACACGTGAATTCGAAATCAATTATAATAAATTCACATGATCATTGTTGCACATTTTTCAATTCCGTAAGTCATGTGATTTGCGATATACTAAAAAACTGAGCTACTGCAGTATGGAAGCCTCTCGAATTTCCCCGTCATAGGGCAGTCTCCACAACACAATATCTGCACATACATTACGCAAATTCTTCCTATTGTTCATTGATAAATCTCCATTGTGTTTCGAACCTTCAATCAATATATGAGCTAACTCCAATTATCGTTCTCTTTGGCGATCCTTTACATTGATATTGTAATTTTCTGTTCTGGCAAACATGATCCTTTGTATGAAGCCAATTTTACATAATTATTCCATCAAATACCATCCTCTCAAAAAAAAACATACGAAAGGCAAACCTCGTTCCAATCAATCTACTAACACTGACTCACTTTCGCTTCCCAGCTCAACAGCGTAGCCTTTTACAAAGTGCAGTCCATGGAGATCCTATCGAACACCGTCTGCTCCTCTCATTATGAACCTCATTTAATTTCTTCAACCCGATTTCAGTCCGTGGTGACGTTAGAGGTTTAGTATTTTCCAAAATTTTAACCCATAATTGTTGAAAGTAATTTTGGAGTGAATCAAGGATTAAGAGAAAACGGCAGAAAATACGTAATGATGTATCGATTATTTTAAATGAACGCAGCCAGGTGCAATAAGTGAGAGCCTGTGAGGGCTGATGGCACTTTCAGTCGAGTTTCGGGAAGTACTGTGCTTTGGAAAATATACGGGATATTTTATACTAAATAAATATACTAAATATTAACTTTAAACGCGAAATTATATTTATTTTTCCTGCTGTTTTATACGGGTGTGAAACCCCATCGCTCACAATGAGGGAGGAACATAGGCTGAGGGTGTTCGAGAACAGGGTGCTGAGGAAGACATTTGGGCCTAAGAGGCACGAGGTGACAGGGGAGTGGAGAAAACTACATGACGAGGAGTTTAATGATACCGTATGTACTACTCAACAAATATTGTTCGGGTCATCAGATTGAGAAGAATGAGATGGGCGGGGCATGTATCACGTGTGGGGAGATGATAGATGCATACAGGATTTTGGTGTGGAGGCCTGAGGGAAGGAGTCAACTT
>Ga0209629_10002475_pt1 | contig 12615 bp, 9 predicted proteins | sample TergutCu122P5_FD_187286 | JGI IMG/M metagenome (GOLD analysis project Ga0209629, IMG submission 187286) | Cubitermes ugandensis P5 segment gut microbial communities from Kakamega Forest, Kenya - Cu122 P5 (SPAdes) (version 2) | ecosystem: Host-associated > Arthropoda: Insects > Digestive system >... | reverse complement strand
TCGGCTCTAGCTATGATCCCTCTTCAGGTTGATCACTTTTTCCTTTGCAAGGCAAACCATACAATTAGCAATGCTATGTTATTGTTATCGACAAAATCGTCAATAACAATAATATAGCATTGCTAATTGTATGGTTTGCCTTGCAAAGGAAAAAGTGATCAACCTGAAGAGGGATCAAAGCTAGAGCTGAAACATGTCGTTGAGAGAAGGAATGAAGAACACTTTATTAATAAAAATACACTAAGTTGTGTTTGACTATATTTTACCTATATATTTTACGATTCTATACAACACAATGGGAATGTCTCAACTGGAAGTATCCACTTGACTTTTTCTCACCCTGTTTTAATCATAACAAAACTAATTCATCCTCTGGTCTTCATCGTATTAAATCTAAATATTATATGCAAATAACAATGGACTGATAAGCAATCAAAGTAACAGCCACGAAATGTTTTATTTCCTTATATAATTGTACCTAATTTCACACACTTGTAGCAAAGTATACAGTAGTTTCAACAATAAATAACACAAAATCACTATGGCAGTAACTCACAGCATTGGCTGATTCAAGTTCATAGCCATCATCACCATTGCAACCTGGTCCTTCCCATGGTTCAAGTTTTTTTTCTGGGACCTGTCCATTAAACTTGGAAATGGCAGTGTCAGTCTTAAATGTATCTGAAACATGAAAAAAGATAAGCGTACTTCAAAGGTTACTATACTCACCAAGGGTTCATGACACTATTTCTTCACAGTAATCGGTCCAGTTAATGTAAGTGACAAGATTTTATACAAAGAACTACAGTTTCCAATAATGATGTTGGACATGCCTGTATCTTTCTCTTTAAGACTGTCATATTTTTACACTACACAGTAATACTCAAAATTCCTTCAGCTGTCATTCTACCTTATTGAATTAGAAGAAGAAGCTAAAAATCACCATCATTCATAATGAAATAATACAATAATGCAATGACAGTAAACAGAAGATTCAACAACAAATAATTTTAGCATCTACAGAAGCATCTCCAAATTTGTGAACCCTGTGTTGTGGTGGGATTTCATTTTTTTGTGACCAAGTAATTTAAGACCTTTCATAACTGGTTCTAACAAACTGTGGGTAAGGCCAAGGGTGCACAGATTTCATAAAATTTTAGAAGCCACCTCAATATTCTAGGTGCCAGAATTCGTATATGAAGCAAGTTCCATACTGAGGACCCACAAATATTAGATGCCACTGGATAAAAATAGTTGCCATGGTGAGCACCCAGCATTTGTGCAACGCTACAAAAGACCACAAAGCCCGGTTTCCACCACTCTAATGCTACTGTGCAGATAAGTATCAGCTCAGACTCCACCTTTCATTACGTAAGGGTGCATAATCAGAAACATAATATATTCAGTCGAAACACTGAATATATACACTAAACACATTATAAACTTACTTCTGATTATACTGACAGTGCAAAGGGGATGAAATGCCTTCTGATTACATTTATGCTCTGAAACTCTGGTGCATAAGTACTGTTTTGTATTATTACTAAAATAAACTTCCATACTTTTTAAGTTTCTAAGTGTTTTTTTTTTTTACCTTCATGCGACTGTACATCGTAACAAATTTCTTTTTAATAAAACCAACTAGATGCACTAATTTCACAAATTTATTTTGGCATGAAACTCTCCATTTTTCGGACACTTCGTCTGTCCATCACCAGGAGTTTATTCACTGCACACTCAGCAATGGTATATGTCATGCAGGTTTGTAGACAGCTTTCGAGCAGGACCAATGGTCCTGCTCGAAAGCTGTCTACAAACCTGTATGACATATACCATTGCTGAGTGTGCAGTGAATAAACTCCTGGTGATGGACAGACGAAGTGTCCGAAAAATGGAGAGTTGCATGCCAAAATAAATCTGTGAAATTAGTGCATCTAGTTGGTTTTATTATAGAGAAACCTTTTCTAAGTTTTTTTATATTTTTATTACTGTTTCTTCCTAAGTACTTGGAACCAAACAAGAGTTTTACATTGAAAATGGATGTTCTTGACTGCAATGTTGGTGACACTCTTACTGTTCCCAATTAATCACACCATCAAGCTTCTACTGCACTAATTTTGTGTTTACTACAAATGAACAAAATGCACTACCATATTGAAATAACAAATAGACTCTCAATCACAACCCGACATTTTCAGTTATTTAACATCTAATACATCATGTTGCAGTTTGTATGATCATCATAAGGTACCACAATTTCAAAATATTGAGAAGGCTATGTATTTTAAAATTGTAATACCTGGTGATGGCTGTACATGCTGAAACATGTTGTATTACATACTAAATAACCAAAAATATCTAGTTGTGATGGTCTATTTGTTATCAGTATGCGTCACAAGCAAATGAACATTTTTGAAAGGAAAGTGTATAGAAGAATTTTAGGCCCCGTACATGACAATAAAAATGAAAATTGGAGGATATTAACCAATAAAGAAATTTATGCAAGGATTAAAAAACCTACTAAAAAAGAGACAATAAGGTTAAAGAGATTACGTTGGTTTGGGCAAAGTACAGAGAATGGAAGAAAATAGAATTCCCAAAACAGTATTATATACGAATTTGAGAACAACAAGATTGAGAGGAAGACTAAGAAATAGATGGCAAGATGAAGTGAGAGGGGATGGAAGAATAGTTGGTGGTGAAGGGTGGCAAGAAAAAGAACACAACAGAGAGGAATGGAAGAAGCTCCTGAGAATGGCAAGGAATCGTCGCATTCTGCACATGCCAATGGAATGGAATGTGTCACAAAAGATATACACAACAGAGTTTTAAAAAAATGCACTAACCTCTGGCGGGACACTCAAGGTCAATGCCGTCTTGCAGTGGTAATAAAGTCTTCTGGTTTGAACATAAGTGTCTCAAACACTGTGCCAACATTCACTATCAATGGCATTTCATTAATTTCTTTGAACCAGACAGCTGTTTTACATTGAAAATCCATTCTTTTGTTCTTCATTTCATTGTATCTTACAGTTTTATTAGCCCCAGTTAATCACAAACATCAAGGCTCATAACAAACTAATTACGTATCTCCTAAAATATACCCACCTCTGGTAGCATATTCAAGGTCAACATCCCGTGCTTCTATGGTAATGATGTCTCCTGGTTTAAAGATAAGCTTCTCAACCACTGTATCAACACTTATCTTAGCTGGGTTAGCCTGGTCAACCTTGTGGGCCATCTCAAGTACTACCTCAAAAGAACTTGAGAATGTACGGAATACACCCTCAAAAACCGATCCATTCAGCGTCAGAACCTGGAATCAAAACCATTAAATGGATAATAACTGTTAGCAAGACACACAAAACAATCAAAACTAAACTAAACTAAACTCCGTGGCCTTAGTCCGCGAGCGAACTATACCGACAGAGCGGCCGCCGCCGGTCGGGAAAGTTAGTGCCAAAAACAATCAAAATAGACAAAAATCTGTTACAAAACACAATGTGTTATAATGTGTTACACAATTCATAACAAGGCAAACTGCAAACACTCAGCAATATTCTATCATTTGGCAATAAGTCATAAAGCCAAAATTTTATGCATGTTACTTTCTCTACACAAAACCACTCAACCTGTTGAGATTCTGACCACAGAACTAGAGTTTTCTGGTAAAAACTGCATAAAATTCTTGTTAGAGGCAGTTATAAACTTTCCAAATTTCATGTACATTTAGGTAGCCCCCCAAGGCCAATTAATTTAAATTGTAATTACAAAAACATTACAATTTGTTCAGTAATTCTCCCTGTCACTGAAGACTACACTTCAAAATATATGCTTCTGTGCTATTGTTCAAAATATACAGTTCTGTATTACACCTTAAATCAGGCACAAGACTTTTCATTTATTACACCAACCAAATGCACAATATTAAGTACAGTGAACAGTACAGGCACTACTCCAACATGTTTCAGTAAAAGTGTACCATCCTCAGAGAATACATACATGTTCCAAGGTTGAAAACAGCTGCAGATGGTGCAATAATATTCACAAAATTTCATACCTTGTAGCATGAGCTGTAGTTTATATAATGAAAGTTATGAAACATTGTGAATATTATTTCACCATCTGTAGCTGGTCATCCTTGGCATATGTACTCTCAGAGAATGGCATATTTTCTACCAAAACACGTCAGAGTAGTGTCTTTACTATTTACATGTACTATATAAAACCAGTTAAGAAGAATACTGATTAGAACCCTACAAGAGCGAGAACCAAAGGGCAACCAAAGAATGGATGGATAGATAAAGTAATAAATGATTTGAAGAAGCTAAAACTGAGAAACTGGAGCCAACCCAACAAAGATAGAAAAGCACGGAATGATCTGGTGCAGAAGACCGAAAACCCATGTTGGTTTGATATGTGTAAGAAGAGGAAGAGGAGGAGGAGGATTGTGATTATTATTGTTGTTGTTGTTGATGATGCTGTTGTCTGTCACAGACCTTTTCTTCCTGATACTTCTTTAGAACCAATGATGATCCCCACCGCTCAGGCTTCAAAGTTTCAGACTGCAATATTTTCCATATTATGTGTGATGTTCCAAGCACAGCTGTCTTTTGTAGTGAATTTATTGAATATTTTCCTGGTAGGTCTTTCAAATATTTCCTTAAACATTTTGTTGCTATTCCAGTGGCCGCAAATATTACCGGTATAATCACACATTTCAGGTTCTGCATACGTTGTATCTTTATACATAAAATCTTGTATTTTAGCTTCTTTTCTGCTTCCTTTTGCATGACATTTCTGCCTGTGGGTATTGCCATACCTATCAGTATGCATGTTTTCTCTTTTTGGTTTTTAATTATTATATCTGGCCTATTTGCTGTAACTCCTCTGCATGTGTGTGCTGCATGATTCCACAACATTGTCACATCTTCCTGTTCATACAATGGCTTTTGTGTGTGCGTGCGCGCGCGCGTGTGTGTGTGCGTACCATTTGTCTGTTGTTTCAATGCCTAGGGATCTGCATACTGAGTAATGCACATGTGATTATTATTATTATTATTATTATTATTATTATTATTATTATTATTATTATTATTATTATTATTATTATTATTATTATTATACAAGTATTTAATACTGTGCATTTGGTTGGTGTAAAAAACAAATTCTTTGATCCGAAATGCATGGAGTGGACAACTTTAAAACCACACATATGATCAAACACATAGCAAGTTGTTGGGAACATCTGACTGTCAGCGCAGCACTGCGTATCAGAAGAGAAGCCAGCACCCATTCAAGCACAACAATCGAACAGTTTGCACTGCCACTATGTTACAACACACAAATTCACTGAAACCCATTTTATACTTATACTGTAAAGGAAAGTCTAAAGTTTATGTGTTCAGCCATACACAAGCTATAGGCTTTGTGGACAATTTTGTGGTCTTATACAATGATCAAAACTCATTTACTCTCAGTGTCTGATAGACTGCATTAATCGTCAAATTATCTGGAAATATCATGCAATAACACATGTACCTGTGAGAAAGTAAACCACCACCAGGTGACAAATATCATGAACAGACAATGGAATATAATTTATGTACCATATTTTCCACCAAATTTTCAACATGCCTTAGCCTACGCAAGATCTAAGGTTCTTGGGGGTACTGGGATGTCACAACAAATCAACCGGTCAACAGTTAACATTGTGGAGGAGCATGCTGCCTCCACCTTCAAAGTGTAGCAGTCCGCTCTTCTTGAATCAGTATGCTCTGATGATGGAAACAGCATACTCCTCCGGAACACTGGTTACTACCTACCAGCAGACAAAACATACCAACTCTGAAGATGTGAATCTTAAAGTTTAATCTAGTATTATACTATTTTTACCACTTTCAAAGCCTTTGGATCCCCACACTGAAGTGCTGTTTATTGTTACTGATTTCTATAATACTTCCTTGTATAACATGTAAAAAAAAAAAATAAAGAAAGAAAAATAAAGAAAAAATTATCAAAATGCCAATGTTTCCAGACATACAGCCCTTTGGCCCATAAGAAATGTTCATTTAACTCCACACCAAAAGCCAAAAATAACAGATACAAAGTAAAAATAAGGATATTTCTTTAGGCCAAAAGCAGATAATTCACTTTATGGTAAGATTTTCGGTTTGGATTACTGAATAAACTGTTCATGTTTTCAATCTCACAAATCTGTTGAACTTTTCAGAATAATGAGTGAGAATTTTCTTCTGTATCACCTTCTCATCCTCCACATCACATACCATGATGCACAAACACAAGTCACAGAATTCTTTTCAGCTAAATTGCTGTTACAGAAAGTGATAAAACAAAAGGTTGCAGTATCACACTTACCATGACTGGAAAAGTAACAAGTGTCAATATATTCTAATAGCCACAGTTACAATTTACACACTAGTTTAAAATGGACGTGTATTATGGTGGTGTACATTTTACTCCCTTAAGTTTCTAGCAGACAAAAATTCTGAACCAAAACTTAACCTGGTTTTAATTTCCTCACAGATGCAATTTTGATGTGTTAACTGTCAAAGAATTTATTACTTATCTCCTACAAAAGCAAACAAACAAAATACAAACACAATTCCGTATAATCTGGATGAACACAATTCTGCAACACTTCTTACTGCAACTGAGACATTCATGTAAAACTAGCACTATGTGCTCAACACAAAAAAAAGAACACATAAATGTCTAATAAATACTAAAAACTGCACACTGTTAAACCAAACAATTTTCCATGAACACTTATCAGTTATCTAATCAAGAAAAATTCCAGTATCTTCCATGGAGATAATGAAAATACTGAACTGCACATAATCAAAAATCATATGCTGTCATACTTGCCTATAACCTAGCTGTCACAAACATATGGGTTCTAAACCAAATGCATCATAAATTGAAATAAAAATTACAGCAATTTAAAACATCCATAAGCATTACAAGGAAACACATGGACCCAGGCAAATACAAATGAAGGACACTTCAAAAGGAGTGCTGAGATATAAAATGTTACAGCCTGACTACCATGAATCTGACTGCATTATTAACATTTAACAAACAAAGAAGGCAACAGTGTCCCACTTTATGTACATCCTTTTCATCCAAAGGGGCAACAATGTTCCATAGTGGGCATTTAAATTGAACAGTTGTCTTGCCACAGCAGAAATCTTGGATTTAAAGGCCATATGCCAAAAATTATGGAAATTCAAAAATAACTGATGTCAGTAGAGCCAGCCATTAGGTGATGTTAATTCTATACCATTATACTTAGCACCACAATTATGTATCAACATCAACACCATCATGAGATATTCAACTGTGAGTCCTCAACAGGCTTACTATGTTCAATTCTGATACTGTAATGTACCTCCTGAAGATGGATATTGTTAGCTGAAACATGATGAAGACTAACGACAGAAAATCTCACATTCTAAACATATAAATGTTGTGCTGTAATGGTGCTTATGTTGACAGTGCCAGGACACCTGGTCTCTGAACTGAAAATCAAACCTGGGCTCTCAATAATACAATGCAGGAATGCTAACCACCCCTTCATATCCAATTCCAAAACATGTGAAAAATCTCACCCCATTCTTTAACTCTTTGGTCCCCCACGATAAACACCCACTGTCCAGCCCAAAGCTACGCTCTACTGGACAGTCTGGAACTTGAATCTTGGTGAGGGCATGATTTTCCAGACCCGTCTAGACTGGCCCCAAGGCCCACACAGCCTCCTGTACGATGAGTACCAGGCCTCTTTCACAGGAGTGAAGTGGCCAGGGCATGGCACCCACCAATTCCCCTTGTCCCGAGGTCAAGTACGGGTACAGTTGCACCTCTACTTCCCCTCTGTGCCTGCATGGCATGTAACATACAGGACATCCCAGTGGCTTATTTCTGAGGATATTTCCAGTCAGTGATGTCACATAAACACATGCCAAATTACCAAAGGCTAGAAACTGATCATTACCTAAATGTCTATAACAAAACAACTACAATAAAGTATGCACCTCAATTTATAATTACTGAAGTTACGATAAACATTCAAAATCATGATTCTCAGCCTCAATAATCATTGCATGTCTGTGACTCAAGGATGACAGCACACAATGTGCGTACCATGTGCAACACATATGAATGTCAAGCTCACAGTGGCAGGACAAACTATTTCAGTTAACCAGTTTCTGATACTAATCTCTCCAGCTACCTTTGAAGTCACAGCATAAATTATTCTCTAACATTGATTATTATTATGATTGGCTGTCCTCCTGAGTGAAAGAAATGTTCTGGCTCTTCCACGCTGAGAATCTTGAAAATATCTTTGAAGAAAATGCATTGAAGCCATTAATTGCAAGAAATTGTTAATCGCTGACAAATCAACCTTTGTGACTACCATAAGATCAAGTTAAGATTTTGATACCTTATTAGATAAACTATCAGCTCTATTACAACATTCACCAACTGCTTCACAGCAAAGGAAATTTCCAATAAACTGAAGTCTACCAATGAACCAGATAACATGCAGCATTATATGATTCTGCTGAGAATGAGTCCTTATTTTACATCAAAGAGCTCAAAATAACAGGGGAATAATGCTCAGGTAACAAGTCAGCATGTCACCTTGGACTTAAAAGGAAGCATCTCATTGCTACTTCTCACAGGAACAATGCATGTAATGGTCTTGGTGAAATCTTTAAGAGAACCGTAACATAAGTCAATATTCAATGACCTTAGATAAAATTAGATTCTAAGACACCTATGTGACTGGGCACATTGTGATTTAACTAATTTGTACACAAACGACACTGTACAGCAGGAAAGAAGCTGTGGTTAAACAGATATTCCAAAACCAGTCACTTTTCATGAGAAGAGTAACGGTCCTGAGGAACTCTTTAAAGGAATTACTGTCCAAGTAATTTGGCGGGTGTGACGGTTCAGTTGACTACTGGCATCCAAGTTGTGCACATCAGCTGGTAGCGTTGGTACCGTGCTGGATGGGCTATGTTCTGCGGTTGTGTGACACTTAATGGATACCTACTCCATACTCCTCTGTCCCCTTCACTTCCCCCACCCATGAGTCACAATGTGCTACCTCATACCAAACAGCCTCTAACAGTTTTCTCCCTCATTATTTCCTACTGAATATAGCATGATATATGCCTTGAAAGATGGTAGGCAAAAAAAAAAAAATCAATGGATTTAAGGATTTAATATATATGGTGGGTATAAAGTGTTTTGTCTGTAAAAGTAACACAGGTAAATATTAATTTCCTTCACTGCCACGGTCATTACCATCTTTCATTTACCCTTTATGCCCAGATATCCTGATATTCATCACATAGCAGTATTAACACAAGTGGGCCCTAGAAATGCAACATAAATTGACTGATAATGAAACCAAGTCAGTCCATGATGAAACTTCTATATAGCAATGTTAACTGACGTAAACACATGATCAAGTTACAGTTACTGACCAAGAGCAGAGGCTTACATGCAATCTTACATCTTCCAGGCAATACTCCTTTTGACTTGTGATGGTGAATGTCTAATTACAATGTAACAATTTCTAATGCCTGATCACAAGCTGGTCCAAGATTTAAATTTGGAGCACTGCTAGGATATTAACCCTTAACCTGCCAACGACGACTATAGTCGCTCAGCCATTTAATGTTATTAAGTGGCAAATGAAATTTAATCCGGTAGCCTAAGGGTTAAAGGACACATGAAATATATACAGAATTCAAGGTCAGAAGTAAAATAAGTTGACCTTTACACTTTTCTCCCCACACGGAACCCATGCAGCATCACTGGAGAGGACATGCGTCAGTTTTCCAGCACATTTTGATGCACCTGTACATGCCAGCATGGCAATAGTTACGATCATTCAACAGCAATAACTTTTGTCCCCACAATTTACTGAATTTTTAAAAATTTGGACAACTATTTCAAACTTATTAAACTTGGGTACACCCAAAAATGTTAAGTATATTTACATACACAATACCTAATGATTCTGAAGTTTTTATTTGGGTTGCAAGCTGGTAACCTGTATCTTATGCAGGTCCTACATTCCAGACATAACTTGTAGGCTCGGGAACACACATGCCCTTTGTACCAGGTGCACACATGGTGGCACCCCTAGAAATTTGTTTCACACATTCAGGCAATAAGGAAATTTAGTGCATTTTTAAGACATGTTGCACAATCTCTGTTTTTTGTTTTCAACAAGCAAGCATTAAAATTTAAACAACTGCTCCACAACAGTCATCCAATTTCAATTTAAAGCCTGCCATTTAAATGTTAATCTAATCCACAGTAATCCAATCTAAATACCAAGCACTTATTACAAATTAGAACACTACAGTATTCCAGACACATATGTTGGTCTCATGTGCTGACAACATATATCTAGTAAGTTAGTACAGTCTCAGAGGGACTAGTGCCTGTGTCTTCCAGTCTGAAGACCATAATACAAATTCATACAACTGTGAAAACCTAATATCTTGTTTAATACAATAACTATACACATATTCACCAAACAAAGATGCAAACTTTAAGATTTACACCTGTAACATGATCATCATCACTCCAGTTATTCTTTCACACTATCAAATGTCTTCAAAATTGTGTACAGACTACTTATTCTACATTGTGATTATAATTATTACATATATACGCGTCACAGTTTAATCCTCTTATGCTAGATTCAAACATCCCCTGAACGAACACAGAACATTGAAATGTATGAGTGGTTCTGCAAGGAATGCAGGTCTGGTAAGGCTTGGATTATATTACACTTGGGTAGAACATGGTAGCAAAATTTCATTGTTACTTTCTGGAAGGAAAACTGGTGCAAAAATTCCCAAAACACACAAACTGAATAATTACAGTCTCTCAACTGGAAGAAAAAATACCATCAAGTGAGAAAAACAAAGAAGTAAACATACTGCCATAAGTCTCATAAACGTGTGCAGAACAGCCATGTATTTTAAAAAACACAGTTATCTACAAACACTATGCCAGTGTTTTACATTCATGGCATATTCATGAATTGCTGGTATGAATGAACAGGTTAAGTATTGGATTCATAAGATAATTCCTTCCAAATATATACTGAATACTGTAGTTTACCTGAACGGTATTTCCTACGTGACTAGTAATTGCATGCATGAAGTGTGCATTTTGGTAGATGCCATCAGCAGTTACACTCCTATCGGGTCGGGTGCGCGATGACCTAACAAGAACAAAACAAACCACGCCTTACGAAAGTACATATAAATATAACTACATGAATCCTACTACAAAATGTAAACATTTCATGGCAATTACTTTATGAAAGTGCGAAAGGCATACTCACTATCACTTGATATGCTTGCTTATGGAGGTCAGTGTCCCTACGTTTTCATACGGAGTCAGATGAAAATGAATACATACGGTGACTATACATAATCAAGTACAAAATCATTAATATTAAATGCTAACCTTGTTGTACCTGAGCGACCCTTCCGCTTGTTATTCATCTTGCCCTCCTCGTTCCTGCCGGGATAGGCGCCTTCTCGTTTTCTTGTAGGGACCGGAATTTTGGAAAATTTTATTGTAACTGACCAAACGAAGACACAAATTAATTCACCACTGCGGTTGTAAATGTCCTGATGACACACTGCCTATAGTTCTGTGTGTACTCTGGTCAGAGTATGTAAATAATTAAATAAGTACTTCAACCCAAAAATTTTAACACGAAACCACAAGACCACTCGATGATGGCAGGTAGTACCGCGTAAGGATACAATGCACGGGTGACGTAATCGATTAGCCTTGCCAAAATCACAGAAGCAAAAAAGACCTTGCAGCGTTGTAACTGCAGATCTTTAAGCAAATCCGTACATATATAACTACATAAATACGATTAAATATAAATATTTTAGACCGTCAAGATCATAATATTATCACTTTCGTTCGGCGTAGCTATATTATCGTTCATAGTTCTATCTGCATGCCTCTAGTGATAAATTAATGTACTGTTTGAATGTCAACTGCTGCTATCTACATATTGTATACATCTGATCCATACCACTACACAGCAGTGTCAGCAACATCAGCGACAGAAGTTTACATAGCAATTCCCACGTGTTTGGCCTATTTGCCTATGCAAATTATAATAATATACTATTAAATACCATAAAAGCAATTGAAAGGCATTACTTACCATGAATTTTTACTTATATATTGTTGTAATACTCGTGATCTCATGGACTCCACGGAAAAAGAAAATTATAATTTTACCTGCTGCTGGATGTAGAACCACCTTCCGAAACGTCGTTCTTATTACAGTATATGAGATACATCTCACACAGACTGCGCAATGTCCAACGTAATATGTATTCTTCATAAATCAACTCTCGTCACAAGGTTTTTGAGTGTGTACCTTCTTTCCATTAAAAATATTAACATTAGTATTCTTTATTTAGTGATGATTGTCATTTCATAGCTGGAGGACCTGTTCTATTCACCGCCGCACTTGTTTCCCCCCATCCCTCCGATTGCCAGACCTTTATTGCGTAGCTTTTAGGA
>Ga0209629_10002473_pt1 | contig 12617 bp, 7 predicted proteins | sample TergutCu122P5_FD_187286 | JGI IMG/M metagenome (GOLD analysis project Ga0209629, IMG submission 187286) | Cubitermes ugandensis P5 segment gut microbial communities from Kakamega Forest, Kenya - Cu122 P5 (SPAdes) (version 2) | ecosystem: Host-associated > Arthropoda: Insects > Digestive system >... | reverse complement strand
GCTGGCAACGGGTTGTACACAATGCTGGTGACTACATTGAAGGACAGTAAAACTTCGAAACATATATCTATTTTGTATCAGTTGTAAATAAATAGTTGCCACTATTAAAGTTCCAACCCTCGTATACAGATCATATGAAGTTTGCTGCTTATATGGCTATTTCGTTTATCACATTCTTTCATATTCTTTTGGTTCCGTTTTTTTAATCATTGTATATAGGGTTGTATGTTTTGTATGCTTCTGTTTAATTTTGTAAATTATGTATTTTTATTGTTATGATTATGTATTCTTATTGTTATGTACGTTCTGTTCTGTGTAGTCTGTTTCATTGTGTTGTTCTGTGTATTGTTTTTATGCGAATGTGCACTGTACTACTGCCACTGTGAGTCAACCCACCTGCAGTTAACAAATATATCACATCATATATCAAAACCGGGGAGGAATACATTACAATCTAGATGTAGGCCAAGCGATAATGGTGTCTTGACAGGGCGACTTTCACTGAGCAGCAACACATAATTAAACCCTTGCCGGTGTTCACACCACTACAGACACTGCACGTGCACCCTTTGGCTACACTGCTTGGTGATATTAAATTTGTAAAACACAACCGAGCATAAAAACAACAGTATGACTCAGGGAACTTTGGTTAATGCTCTACGTTCTATTCGAATCTAACATTAAGATGGGCTTGTAATTATCATCAACTACAACTGGAAGCAAGCCGGTCCCATTTGCCGCGCGGTCTAAGGTGTAGGTCTTCGGCCGCTCGCCTGCTGAGATTGTGGGTTCGAATCCCACCGGAGGCATGGATGGTTGTCTGTTGTGAGTGCTGTGTGTTGTCAAGTAAAGGTCTCTGCGACGGATTGATCACTCGTCCAGGGGAGTCCTACCGATTGTGGCGCGTCGTTGTGTGTGATCAAGAAACCTCGAAAAGGGGGATGCTACAGCCCGCTACCGGGCTGTGAAAATACAGCCAAAAGGGTTGTAACGCCAGGAAAACAACAACAGCTGGAAGCAGAAATGATGGACTCCAAATGCATACGCAGAGGTAACATATTCTACATTTCGCTCACTGAATGCAGTAGTGGCACTGTCCAAAAATTGCTAGTTTGGAGTTAATATTACGATTGAGCTCCACATTACAACTAGATCCTACAATAATGGCATTTAGCTGGGTATGTTTGTACTAACAAGAGTGCAGTCTTTGGATTGTGCCACTATTGCATTCCGTGAGCAGTATGTTCTGTTGTAGCTGTGTTAATCATTATGACAGTGCAGCAGACGTATCTTACTGTGTCGACGTCTGTAGTGAATTCATCTGCTGTTGTTGCTCGGGTGTGTGGGCTAAAATGTAAATATCACGTACTTTCTGACACACAACCTGTGATTCAAAACAAACATGCCACGGAGGCACATGCGGGAGTGGAATCTTAAACTTGGCACTAGATAAAGGTTAGCGGTTAGCTACATACACTGCCACTTTACCCATGTGGAAAGGTTCCCCTCATCGACAGTGGTCGTTTGCATGCTTTTTAATGAGTACTTGGTATAAATGAAAACAACAAAACATGTTACTAATACAACAAAGCACAAAAACCAAAATAACACCTCAGACAACTGTATTGTATTACAATTTTTAATAATCCATAAAATATTTCTCAGTATCTCAATATAATTTTGTCCAACACGAGTACATTTTTCCTACAGTGTTGCCAGGAGACACCAGGTTTCTGAGAGCAGCAACGCTTTGCGTGAGCTCAGGCTTCCCCCAGTGTATATGATCCTCGATCTTCTAACGTGTTACACAGCATAGAGTGGCGCTTATTTACCGACATTTTGGGGCAATCTAGTAGTCCTATTTTCAAGTGTCAGGCACTGCATGACCATTTAACAGAAACGGCAGTTATTATTAGGGAATTTTTGTGTTGAATACCCCTTCAGTTTAGCATACCCGGGGAGAAATCTCCCTCCAGTGGGGGGCTCGCCGAAGAAGACCCGGACCACAAAAGGAGCACAGGTGCCGTCTAGAGGAACAGTGAGAAAGCTGAAGGAACATCATCACCAAGATCTGGATAGAAGATAGGGGAACCACAGGATTGAGGGGAACGCCGAGACGGTCCCGGGTACCCAATTGTTTTCAAGGATGGCATCAACTTTGGAAGACCTTCCGAAGACTCTCCGTTCGTCGGGGAACCGCAACGACAAGCCCTGAGGGATGCGGGACGAGTTGGAGGATTCCGCTCCCTGAGGATAGACCTTGTGAAGGTTTTGTGGCCATTGTCCTTTCGGGAGCGACCTACGAGCCACCGGCCCCAATTGCTCCCCACCAACACGAGGAGAGGTTTCTCTGACTCCTTGTCGATCCAGAGGAGGAAGCCGTGTCCTGCAGATCGGGGTATTGTTGGCTTTGTTGTGGACCGGTTGGAAACCTCTGGGCGGTTTCCATCGCGGAACTGAAGAGGGATTTGCAGAAATGGGCGAACAACAGACGAAAAAGACATAAATGAGTAACTGGCTTTGAATCAAAGGCTGCTGCTCGTTGTTGGGGGAGCCGGTGTCGCCTCACAACGGCACAAACCCCCCTGACGAGGATCCTTGGCACGTTCCGAAACAATGAGCATCGCTCGATTTTTTTTCTTCTAATAATTGCTTACGGTCGGCCTTGCCATTCTTAAGCGTTTTGAAAGAATAAATCAGAGTACCGCTCGTTTCGACCCTCGCCGAAAGGAGGCGGGGGGGGCGGAGGTCCGGCGTGTCTACAGCATTCTTACCTGTCGATGTGGGCAGAATGACAGCCTATAAAGGTTGATGTGATAGAGCACCACTGGCATATCTGCCTCAATACAACCAAACAAATCAGAAATGGCAGGCCATAGCTTCAACAGGGAAAATCACGTCCAACTCCAGAACACCAAAATCCTCTCCATTAAATCCCAATACATGAACATCTCAAGGAGGCAACCGAGTTTAAGCTGCAACCGAATAACTTGAACAGGGAAGATGGCCTAGTCCCAGACAGGCCATGGATGTCCCCCCTCAGATACGGAATGTTGAACAGTACAGCCCTTCCAAAGAAAATGGATTGCTTACTTGTCCAGTATGGTCTGGTTATCTCCATCCCTTTTTTACCCTTGTCTTTTCTGATCCCCCTACCCACATTCCTTGGCCCTACTCACCTCCAGTATCTCTCACATTCTCTTTTAGCATTATGAGCCTTCCCAGGACAACCCACATTCTGCCCTTCAAGACACTGACTGTCCTGAATAGACAGGCCGCCTCCTTCCTCTTCCTACCCTTGACTTCACTCCCACTCACCCACTGCCACCTGCTTCGTTCCAGTTTTCTCTTACACCTCTTCACATCCCACTGATCAGTCATCTCTTTTCATTTGCTTGTGATTTCCACCCATCATCCACTCAAGTATACAGTATCATTACTCCCACTGTCTTTCATGTCCTTCCACTGTACATTACTGTTCTTTCCCATGCAAAAGTAGCCACCACAACATAAAGCTAAATCCCTGTGTTATCGAGGTGATCCCATATCCAAATAAGACTACAAATACCAATAATATGGAACTCAAATATGATCACATGTTCCAACAGTACCAGAAACCAAGCATGGCTCTGTTGGTTGATGGACTAGCAGAAAACTGCTGCTGTATTCTGCACAGCTTACTCTTCTAGGCGTACCTTGTAGATGGAGGCAACACACTCCTCCGAGATGTTTATGCTTATACACTTCAATCTACATATTTCATAAAACATAAATCTTAAATTCAATGCCAGTTAGCTGTTCCATCTCTCACTCCAAGAAGTACAACACACACTTGACATGGATATTGCTCTACATATTTGTGGTTCAGAGCACATGCCTGTATATGAGAGTACAATAAAATGGATTTCACATATCAACGAAATATGAACTTGCAAGCAGAAGTGCTAACTGCATGCCCACAGACATAAAGAGTACACACACCAATATTTAAATATTCAATAATAGTTTCCAATTGCTTGTTGATGGTCAAAACGAAGCAGGAATTTATGCTCTATAATCACATACCATCAAGTAATAAGGAATTATGTTCAGGCAGCATTCAGATCTCTCATTAACCAAGGGCTTCTGGTATAAAAATGCCAACAGTTTCTTATACAAAGACTCTTATATTAGGTACTTTTCGTAAGCCAATTTGTGATAAATCAAGGTTTTGGAAGATGTTTTGAAGTGACAACACAAGTTGCAAAGCCATTCATAATCTAATTATTTAAATTCATAGACTCTATTCTGGTAGGTCCATACAATAACCACTATGAAATACCTGCGTAAGTGCCGCATATATGCATGCCAAAAAACTTACTAAAAGAATTCATTCTCTGCTTGTAGTTGTATTAAAATAAACTGCACTGGAACAATACAACTGCTTATGCATTACAAAATTCCCAATTCAATAAAACCAATTTCCGTATTATGACAAAGGGCTTAAATTAAGTCTATTCCCATAATTAAAATAAAACTATGGAAAATAATCTAAATGCCCTTTTCTGAGATAAGGTTTTTTTCTCCCCAATATCACAATAATTTACATAAGCAATGAAACAAACAGTTCCCTAATAATGGCAATGGGAGTGACTGAAATTTTAATTAATTCAAGTAGTTTAAAAAATGAACACTAAGATGTAACATAAAAATGAGCTAAATGAAAGCTCAGCTACACGATTAAAATACGGAAATTAAGGAATTCCTGATTTGCCTGTCAACTCTACTACAATACTTGCACATTACCACACACTTTAAATTACATCAGTTATCATCAGTACCACCTGCTTTAGTATTACAAGACCCAAGGTGAACAAACTGAAATCCAAACCACACAGTAACATGATGTCTATTCTCTAAATTACTAATGTAACATCTTTGACATTCATGGGACTGTGCATCGTTAATGTATTCTTTTAATTATAACCAACAAGATGCAACGTTATACAATACTCTTTATTATTGTCAAAGCTCTACATGTTTCAGGCAGTTTCTCCGCCCATCATCAGGAGCTAAAACCTGTACACACAGCATCAGGTATATGCCAAGCTTGCTTGCTGCTACCGCTAGCGCGGGCGAGTTCCAACTCACCCATGTTGAACTTGCTTTTGAGAGGAAATACTGAGTGGTTTGGGAGTTTAGAAGTGAAATAATGTCTGCTAATCAGTATCATTTAGGACACTGTTTTCCAGCACTCACAGAACTGCGCAGAAAGAGAAGATTCCACAATAGAAACAAAGTGTCAACATTTCTACATCTACATTCTGCAGTATGCATGAGAGGCAGTGTGTTGAAAACATTCCAAAAAAAGGAGACACTGGAAATTGATGTCTTCACTATGACAATGATCCTGCTCATTCTACTTTCCTTGTGCATAAATTTATGGCCACTTCATACCTCACACTCTGTTCTACCCATCTGTGATGTTTCTTGTTTCCAATAGGCCTACTGAAGATCATACTCAAGTAAATGACACTGACAGTATGAAGGAAATGTTCCAAATCACATTTATGAAGTTGAATACAAATGGCTTACTTAGATGCTACTGGTAGAATCAGTGTAGTCACTGTATTAAATCACTGTGTTAATACCAAAGAGCCAGCCAGCAACAGGGAGCAGCTGACAAACGGGAAGAAGGGAGGAACTTTGTACACAAGTATATATGAAGAACTCCCACAGACCAAGAATATTTTCAATGAAGTAATTTCAATTCATATTTATTTTTGCTTTGGTCTTAGTTTTTTTTTAATCCACCACATAAATACACACCAGTAAAGTAAAATGATCCTGTTTGTATGAAATTGGAAATGTAAGAAATCTAGGATGTTACACCATGTTGACTGGTAGTTATCTGTGTTTCTAAGAAGCATACTGCCTTCATATTTGCAGTCAACTACTCTAAGAAGAGTGCTCTTTTCAACTGCTTGGCTCTGAAGACACACTACAATCCTTTAGTTCAAACACCAGCAACTATATATCAGTCAATTTGGTGACAACCTGGAACACTTGCATCTTCATTACGACATCATCTTAGACACGTGAGAAATTGAAGTGAAACTACAAAAAGGTTTTTCTAGAAATTCTTCCTAATAAATTCTTGGAATGATAAAATGTAATAGAATATTAAAATAGCTATTATAAGTTTTCAGTATTGTAACTTTAGCTATAGCAATGTGCAATACTATGAACTAAATGAAAACAAAGAGCATACAAGAGAGAAGGTACCCTGGACTTGGAACTTGAAATTTTCCTTCTTGTGTGCACTGTACCTCTGAGATTACTTCCTTGAACCCTGTGGTGTTTCATTATACATTTGACCCTTGCAGGATCAATGACCGCTACTCACCCAGTGGGGCAGATGACTACCTGCTGGTTTTCTATTGTGTATAATTCACACATGTATGGAGGGAAGAGCCACACAAAATACCAGATGATTTTCAATCCCTTCTGTTGCAACACATATTTAAATGTTTTACTGAGTTTTTACAAAAAAGAAAGAAGAAAAAAAAGAGAAAGAAAGAAAAAGAAAGAAGGAAAGAAAAACCTGGCAATTCTTGAACAGCCTATTGTAACGGAATTTTACAAACATCTCAATTTTGTTTTGAAAATACTCAAAACTATTGCAACTTGTAAATCATTCTGTACACCGAGAGCACACTAACATTCCATTTGAGTCAATTCTGTGTTCAGTTTATGCAAGTCTTCTTTAAATTCATAAAGCTGCCTCAGAAGCATTTTAGAGATCCTTCACAAATCTTCAAAGTACCAAACTCTATTAAGACAAAAGGATACATTCATAAAGGGCAGTATTAACAGCTATAATTTCAAAAGAAAAAAAAAACAAGTACAAATACAGCCATAAAGGTAAATTAACAACAACAACAACAACAAAAACAAATTTGCAATCCAAACTGATCATGTGAAGCCCCCACTTCATCATTCCATCCATTCCAGCACAGTAACTCCTTCCAACTGCAAAATTCATGTTTACACAGTTTTCCTCCTATGATCAAATACTCTTGGGAAAGAAGCTCCAGTAATTGGTGATGAAGTCCAGTGTTTCTTGGCCCTGATGTGTGTCTGCTACCTGGGACATGTGCAGTCTCAGTAACCTAAAAAGCATCACGCCTGCAAGATGCTACATGTCTGTCATCTGAAGCATGGTCATCTGACTTTCACACACTGTAGGTTAAAAGAACATCTGGACAGCACAAGAACTGGACAGGTTGCAGAGCCTCAAACGACAAAATGTACTACCTTACACTTAAGTCATCTGCATCAACTTGTCATGTTAAGCAAGAACAAGCTGTATGACCCTGCGATGCATTTATGCTCGACTACGCCCACAGTCCTTCGTACACTGGTTGTCTTTGAAGGTTGGGGAGGCTCACTGATGAGAACATCAGTGCTTCCCAGTACATCATTCACTTGTGCATAGCAGAGTCCCTGAGACGCTGCACTGCTACTCCAGGTCACTCAACAATGTATCACTTGTATGCTTTCTTCTGGGTACTTCCTCGGTGTCTGAATTTTATATACAAACGTTTCTGAACACTCTGTCTGTTCCTTCTTCTTATAGGCAGGTAGGAATTTCTTCATACCTACCTGCCTATGAAGATGGAACAGAGTGTTCTGAAACGTTGGCATATAAAATTCAGACGCTGGGGAATTACCCAGTAGAAAGCATACAACATTCAGAACACGGCGAAAGTTTATCATCAAGAATGCATCACTTCTAGTAGCCATGAAAACATCTGCCACTTCTCCATTCGAACAAACTCTGCATACACACACAAATCCTGCAGGCAAATGTACTTTCAAATCTCCTACACCTGTATTGTTTACACGCCTCTCATGTCACCAGCATCTCTCTCTCTCTCTCTCTGTCTCTCTCATGTCAAGTAATGATACTGTGTGCACATACCAACTGTGTTTAATTGCTATTATGCAGTAATATTTCTGTTTCAATCATAGCAAGTGTGTGATAAACAGAAACAATTAGAGCTATGCATGCAAAATGGTGATATATGACATGCCGTTAGCTATTGTTAGAAGGAAGCTGCACATGGTAAATCTTGTGACACACGCTGGGAAGGCAAAGGAGATCAATGAGTCAACTAGTAGGGCAATAAGTTAGATGAATGAAAAAATGTATAAATAATGACTCTAATCTAGCCCTGGCCATGGACAATATAACCCAATTGTTTCCAATATATTCTAGTATTCATCAGAAGCAAATTTTTATACTGGGAGTTGTCAAGAATGAAATTCCCTCAGTTGGAGACGGGTTACTGAATTCTGAATTGCACCACATTTATATTAATCCCATATGACTGACACACAATAAAAATACATAAAATATTTCAATATCACATTTCAAGTCACTAGATGCAACAGTCTACTGATGTTAAAAATAAAAATCACAGCTGATGCAATAGAGTTTAGTTAGGCCACTGAAATTTGCCAACATGGTGTGCTGCATACTTGTTATAATATTTTATACAATTACATATGTCCAACAATCATGTTATAAGTTCAGTGAAACAACAAGATAAATCCACAGAAATTCCTCTTTAACATATTAATAAACACTTTTTCTTGAAAAAAAATTTATACTCCTCAAACCCTTCAAAAAATGAACCCTGAGTCTGTAATGACTAACATACTGCACAACACAGTCATTAGTGAGTCACGTAGGTGATGCAATGTCAGAGTGGTGTGGAAGAATCCTCTGCAAAGCGCTTGCTCCAAACACAGTGCCTGTGCTCTGCAGACAGTACTGCAGCAAGCAATGGCTCCATACGTCTGATACGTGCCGTAAATCTCTCTCTGTCACCAGCTATCCGTACCCATGGACCACACCTGGCTGCACGATATGCATAGTTCCATGTTATCAGTGGATGAACTGTCTCTAATGAGGTGTCACATGCAAAGTGGACCTGAAAACCATAAACCTTGTCTTTATGGAATTTACAATAACTTCTGAGAAGAAGCTGCATCTTCTTTCCTTCCAATGCTTCTACCTACAGCACAGAGATATTAATAATCACTATAAATGAATAATTATATAACTTAGAAAATCAACTACATGCATAATTTATGACACTTTATACAGAGTGTACCATATAAGATGCATCTGAAAGATCCAGAGATCAGACATGTATAAACACTGAAACAAGCATATAAGAAGCTGCCCCTCCCCTACCCCCAACCCCCTGCCAGCAATGCAACAGACACTTCCAACATTTGCTTAGGCAGTCAGCACAAGTTCACTACCTAATTATCAGTTTTGCTGGCTACCAGATGCCTCATAATTTTGTAATGGACAATGTGGTTTTTTCACAAGAAAGGGTTTATGTGTTGGACAATTCATTTTTACTGCCTGAGTGGATAGTTATGGCCAAAACAGCAAATATGAAGTGCTAAAAAAACCCATATGCACTGCATAAAAATCGTCTACATTCATCAAAGATTGGTGTTTGGTGCAAACAGTGTCATGGGACCGCTGTTCTTTGACAGCCAATTACTGCGGAAAATTATCTGAATGTCTCGACTAAATTCGTTGCTCCATTGGAAGGAATGAATCAGATTGTTGGTTTCAGCAAGAGGGCATGCCTGCCCACATGGCAAAAACAACAGCCTTCTCACATGACTTCCATGATTGCATTGTCAGGCACAGACTTTGGCTATTATGATCCCCTGACTAATTTCTGTGGGGCTTTCTAAACAAAGAGTCTACAGCAATAATCCAAGAATCCTGTAGGACCTTAAACACAACAATGAACTGGCTGCTGCCAGCACTGACCAACACACTCCCTAAAAAGTTGTGAAAAGCACTGTGCAAAGAACGGATGTTTCTCTTCAAGGACAGAGACATTTTCAGCATCTGCTGTACGTACAAATTATTTGTTACATGCTTGGGACCTACAAAAAAATTAAAATTAAAACAATATAAGTTATTTACAGTATTCAGTTGTTTTTTTTTGTAAGGGACACCCTGTATCTGTGTTATCAAAATGGTGACAAGAATGATCTCAATTTTTTACATTATTGCCACACCTGTAATTGTAAGACCATCCGTGAAATATCCGAGGTTCTCACAGTGGTGCTGATGAAGATTTAAGTCTTCTAGGATGTGAGGCTATGCTGAATGTTCAAATGTTACTAACACCTACACAAAACCTGAATATGGAAGTGGCCAACCTCATCTCAAGTGTAACTACTCATTAATTGATGTGTCACACAGCAAGACACTTCAAAGACAAACAGCACAGATTTATTAGGAGGGAGGAAAGATAGGTTGCTTCACTCTCTAAAGATAAAGTTAAATAGCCCTTATGCCCAAGTATCATACCATTAAGGTGCATATAAGTCACAGAGATAAAGCTTTGTGCATTCCAAACCTTACAAGCAGATGGTTCAGTATGCAAACTGAAACTAATGCCTGTTCACAATGTCAACTGGAACCTCTGATATAACCCCAAACAGTTTTCATTTGCCTTCATGACATCAACATGACAGAACCACGAAGTTCTGTACCAGTCACAGGATTATTAAGTAATATTCAAGACCATGCTAACATTTACTCCAAAATTCTCTGTGGAATAATAGGCCTGTTGAACTCAATACTGAAGAAAACTTCCTTTGCCAAAAAAAGGGTTTCTTGCCATTACTTTCCACATGTTTACAGTTTCAAGAAACTCGATCATCTTGGAACTCTAGACCCTTCAAGACCTAAATGTTTCGGCCAGTAATCTGGCCATCTTCAAGGTGATATATTGGTGAGTAATTTGACACATTTGATCACACTATATTCTTGTAGCAGAAATGTCACCCTGAAAATGGCCAGATTACCAGCTGAAACATGTAGGTGAAAGTATTTAAAAAAAAAAAAGGGCATGAAATTAAGTACATCTTGTTGGTTCTTGATACACATTATACAGCACGAACCTTCACAATCCATAACATGCACAGAATTTCTTTACTACCCGACAAACCATCAGCTCTTCAAGAATGACTGTGCTAGCTAGCTAGCTAGTTTGTCAGTCAGTCATATACCAAGCCAGCAGCATGCAATATCATAACTAAACTAAACTAACTAACTAACTAACTCCATGCAGCAGAGTCCTTCCTGAGAAGCTAACAGATCTTCCGCTGGTCAAGAAATTCCCGAATTTTATGAAACCTGAACTTTCATAACTGCATTCACAAGCACCACCGCCTGCCCCTAACCTGGGAAAGAGCAATCCAGTCCATGACTTACCATCCCACTTCTTAGCGATCCATTTTAATATTATCCTTCCATCTACACCTAGGTCTTCCAAGTGGTTTCTTCTGTCATGCCTCCAAACAAAAACCCAGTATGCTCCCCTCATGTCTCCCATATGTGTCAAATGCCCCTCCCATCACATTCTCTTTATTTTGAACAGCCAAATGGTATTTGGTGAGGAGTATAGAGCATAAAGCTCCTTAACCTTTAAAGGCCGAATGTTACATATATGCCGTGCAGACTGTATCCCCTGGTGGCCAGCTGTTACATGTAAGTAACGCCATGCATGCATAAAGTTTTTCAGCGCTCACGGTGTTTACTCGAGCAAGAAACCCAAACAAACCCACTGTGCGTCCCATAAAAAGGCCTGGTATTCGTCAGGAGCAATGATGTCATTTATGGCGGTCCGGGTTTCGATATTATTTATGAGCACACTTGACCTTTAGGGATCAGTTGGAGTGACAGGCACGACACAGTAGACCATTGTTTGAGGCTGAAACGTACAACTTCGATGACGCAGAGCTGCAGTCAATCTTCTGGCAGCCTTTGTAGAAGTGTGGCGCATTTTTGTGTTTTGTAGTGGCGGACTGGTGTATACGTGACAGTGGCGGATTGGCTATAAACCGCAATTCACATTTTTTTACAACGTTTATTGTTAAAGCTGCAAGTGTTACTTCTCATGGTCATGTTTGTTGTTACAATATCAGTGGCGAACTGGTATATATTGCATAAATTCAGTGGCGATTTGTTGGGGAAGTACCCCTTCCTCGTTGGTACTGATATTTTTCCTCATTGTTTACTGACAGTTTAATCTGCAGTTCTTTCTTTTTGAAGCATTATTTAGACTTTATACAAGTGGTGCATTATTTGATTTAGTTGGGACCTTTTATAATGGAACCTCACAAACGAGCTAAGTGGACAAGTGGACAAGTTAGACAGAATGGTCAACAGCTATGGAATTGCCCGCAGAACATGGAAGTGGACCAAAAAACTGTTTTTTCACCTAACAGACATGACCATTCTCAACGCATTTCTAATACACAAGTCATGTGGTGGTAAAATGACGCACAAAAAATTCTGCGAAATACTTGTTCGCGAATTGATCATCCATTCGCAAGAGGAAAATGTGACAGCTCGTGGCATTTCAAGGGGCAGACCAAGTGCAACTGTGTCCCAGCTCAGTCGACTGGAAGTAAAGCATTTGCAGCACTGGCCTGCCAGAGGAACACGACGCAGGTGCCGTGTGTGTTCACTGCAAAAGCAAACACGGACCACATTGTATCTCTGCAGGAAATGTGACGTTGGTCTG
>Ga0209629_10002472_pt1 | contig 12620 bp, 4 predicted proteins | sample TergutCu122P5_FD_187286 | JGI IMG/M metagenome (GOLD analysis project Ga0209629, IMG submission 187286) | Cubitermes ugandensis P5 segment gut microbial communities from Kakamega Forest, Kenya - Cu122 P5 (SPAdes) (version 2) | ecosystem: Host-associated > Arthropoda: Insects > Digestive system >... | reverse complement strand
GTCACATTGAACATGTTCTTCATTAGGAACAATTTTCCAGCCTATGAGGATTAATTCTGTACCAGATGTCAAATGTTTTTGTAATAATAAAAATGTGTTACGTGCACAATCAATGGTATGACATTTTGAGCGCCACCCTGTATGTTACTGGGATTGAAATGGACAGCCATACTGAAATGGCAAGCCAAAGTAAAACATGAGCTTCCTGACTTAGTTCACTTTTTTACATTCAGTAAATGGGTACAATTAAAACACAAACTTATTACAGCAGTGGCTTTCAGCAAAGGCGAAGCTACAATTGTTTATAAAATGTCAGTCTGTTATTTGAAACCATGTGGGATAAAAAACTTTCAGTTACTCAGATAATGTATTTACTAACTTAATCCAGGGAAGATTTATAGAATCATAGCACAGAGCTTTGCAGGTAATAAATCTGTATAAAAGGAAAATCAAATATAATTCTAAGTTGAAAAGAGGAAAAAAACATAATAACTTGTATATTTTTTATATATTGCCCAGGTCTCCACTTACTGGCATTCACAGAGGCATATGGAAACTTCTTACAGCATAACATGGGTTTTCGTAAACAAGTACATATGTAAAGCTGTGTTCCCATTACTGGCATATTCGACAAACTTGTGGATACTCGCCACAATGTGGGAATGGTCAAGCTTGTACAAATATTCGCAAATTTTGGTGAATGTTACACAAGTCACAGGAATCAATAGGGTCCATTTACTGATCACGTCAGGACTTGTGTTCCCACAACTTGTGTCTACTTCCCAAGCAGATAAGTGACTTGGACATGCACAAACACTGTCATTCAATATGTCAAATGGCTAAGTATACAATGAATGGGAACATAATTACAATGCCCTAGTAAATATTTGGCCAGTATACTGCATTATGAATGCTGGCAAAACAAACCAACCATGTAACCAGTATGACAGTTCACCTACCTCCCTGTACAACATAAAAGTAATTGTACATCTGTCAAATACACCAGATGTGGGAATGTACCTTAATAAAAGTGTCAAATTTATGGGCCAAAAAGTTGAAAATAAAATTATGAATACAAAATTCTCCTGTACTAAGATCCTGGATGTTCATCAATCATTATCCTACCAAACTGTTAACAGAATTTATCCTATTTGGTACCGATGCTGGTATTTACAAATAACACCTTCAAAATACCAGAAGTTATAAGCAAAATACTGCATATTTACCTTCTCCTCACAGATGTTATTCTCAAATAATACATGGTGAGGAAAGACTTGAGATATAGGAAAGTCAGGAACTCAATTTTTCACAAAGGACACTGAAAGTGTAAAATGGTGAGGAACCATTCTGAACATGGGATAGGGCTACAATTTTACATTACAAACCAATACAACATTATCAATCCAAACTTGAATGACAGTGGTTCATTACTGTTACTATGGAACTCCAAATGGACACTACCCATTGTCTGAAAATATATAACATTGAGAGTCTACTGCAGATCACTATAGGCACGAAGCCCAGTGTGAAAGTGTTAATCACGCAATGGCCAAAGTCCAACTGGACAGCCATAAAAACAAACAAAATTCCGACGACAAACATTTCACATACTCCAGAAACAAGTGTGGTATGTGGCATAATGTGTGTAACATGCTCATTACCAGTAATAGCAAACAAACTGCCTGGATGCAGCATGCTTCAACATGAATGATACCTTTCTTTAAGACAGCCTTATAGGTTACTGCAAGGTCTACAAAATAAATCATACCATAAAAGTGCACCAGCAAGAGAAACCTGAGACTATCAAAATTTTATGCTGCAACTCAAGGTGGGGAATGTTGGTTTGGAATTACATGGACCAATGTTGCACTTCACTGACAGAAATTAGGAAATTCAAACATGGCATGTAACTGAATACAAAAATTACAGTGAGATAAGGATACTGATAATATGAACATTTTCTGATATCTTCACCTGCTACCTAACACATTAATCAATATATGCAGTGTCTTATTTGTTATGAAAAGTGTGGCATTATGAACATCAATTTTGAATACCTTTCCAGCAAATGATATCATGCTAAGTAAATGAGATATGAACCTCTCAAAGTAGCAAATATTAAGATTACAGTCTACTGGTGTGTGATGCTGTGTAGTTTGGTAGATGGGTACCAACATTATGAAGTGACCATCTGGCTGCATTTCCCCTGAAGTGGGGGCACCAATTTCACCCAAAATGTTGCCACCCATCTACCGTTCTACATGGTATCATACTTCAAAAGACTGTAATAATAACTAGCTTCAAACACATTGTGGTAAATGATCTACACAATTAAAATATTTAGTCATTTGTATAGAAATTTCTTCTTGGAAAACTTATGTAAAGAGCGAGACACATTCATGACAGACACATTATTTAACTCCAGTGTGATATGCTGACAATCGTGTATACTTCATTTTGTACCTCATGGCTATAAAACACTGCAACACTTTTAACACAATGTTGACATGAAAGTGTAACAAGTCATCTCAAGTTTCAAGCACTGTATTTTACAGGGTTCAAACCTACAGAAATACGCAGCTCGTACTGTTCTTTACTCTGAAAAAAAATGTTAATTCCGCTTCTAAAGAGTACACTCAGTGGCACAGAAACATGATCCCTGCTACAATGTTCTGAATTTATATCAGTGTGAACAAACATTTTAAAAATTACAGTCTTCCTGTGCTGCGCTGCTGTGTAGTCTAACAGATGCGCACCAACGTTTCTGGAAGAATCTGCTGCCTCCATCTTCAGGGTTTGAGTCAGATGTAGGCCACACATTCCACAAAATACTGGTATCAACAAACTACACAGCCACACACCTCAGAAAATTGTTTGTAATCTTAAGGAGTTGTGTTTTGGCATCTTGCATTAATAATGAAGTTCAATACTGCTTTATTATTTATATATGGAAACAGCTGATGGAGCAGGCTATGACACAGGTTAATGGGCATTCATTAGCCCAACATATTCTTAATTCATTCCATACAACATCCTGATTTGTGCCTCTTCAAAATATATGTGTCTGAGACACAGTCAAGCCATCAGTTAAAATTCTCACACTTCAACTCTACATTTCATTTCAAGTTACTACAAAATACTAGTGAGCATTACACAACTGTGTAATGCAACATTCAAAAAAGCATTCTGACAACATAAGCCATGTGGTTAACAGTCGAACTGTGTCACCAGTTGCTTGTCAGTCTTCTCCAGCTTCAAATTCACTAGACAGTCATTCTTTTTACCTTACAAGGCCTCTGTTATTAACCACATTTGGCACAATATGTTGAGCTGTCATAATATGTTTGGTCCCTGGATAAACGAATGAGTCCACAAGGTAAATAAAGTACATAAATGGATATAAAACATGAATTTTATATATGATTACAGTACTGATGTACTGGTTCCTATTCAAATGTATATATTTAATGTGTTGGAAATTTCTGTCCCTCCTACACAATATGATAATTATAAACCTTAAGATAATTCTCTGATTTTCAAAAAATTCAATAACAAATATTACACCAAAACCCTTCCCATGTCATGTCCAGGATATTCTGTAAGTGCCTTCCTTATTCTTAGTGCCAGTTGCAATAGTACATTCTGCAATTTAGCATTAAATTGCATTCAATGTGCTTCTGGTGAATGATCGTACAATGACAAGAGGTAGATTTGTACTATACTTGGGTGATATGAATGAAAAAGAAAAAATAACAACAAAAGTTTCAAATATGACACAAAAAATAAACAGCACTCATTAGTTCCACTAAATTTTTGCCATGGGAAGGGTCAATGCACTTTATTTGACCATAATCACTTCTGTGATTTGATGTACCAAATATCTACTGGAAGACTTAACAAGGACAAATGAGATACTGTGATGACAGACGAACACTGCAAAGTAAGCCATGCTCCATGGTACGTCGCAATGATGCTAGTCACGCAGTGCTCCAGACCTCCATGTTAGCGCAAACAGGTAATGCACACTAATGACCACATCCCCAGACATTAAAACACCGCCACGAAACAAAACAGCACATCACGATAATCCAACCCTTTCCCATCTTCGGACATAACTTTCTTATGCACGTTGACAGATGAAAACCTGCTGCTACAAAATTTCCAATCTTACCACCTCAACACAAGCAAGTAATGAGTGTTATATCTTTGTTTTTTATATTCAATGATATCTCTTCAGTAGGATTTACTGTTCTGGCGGCAGTAAATATTAAAACTGGTCTTCTGGGAGTGACTCAAAGTAGTCTGCTGGATATTCAATTTAAATTGGTTGTAATGTCATGAAAGGGCCTGAATATTTTGTGTCACTAGAGTATAAAGGGGTGTTATTCTAAGCGATTAGTATAATGTTACATTAACAGCACGGAATTAATTGGTACCAAGGAATATCTGACTCTATAGACAAGGTGACGCATCAACTGAAAATGTTACCACCGGGTTCTACAGTATACATAAATGTTTCAGAGGAATTTGTCATTGTAAGAAAACATTTGCTGTTATTATGTAACAACACAAACAGGATCTGCTTAATCCAATTGAAGTCACATACTGAACAACAGAATTGCGCGCATTCAGAAGCGATGGAAATTAGTAAAAATGTGAGCAGATACACAACTGCCATACCTATGTGGGATACTGGCTTCGATTTCCTGGCGGTTAAGTGGCTAGGGTGTAAAAATAACCACTCAAATCCAACCAGCACTGAGGTTAAGAATACATGGAGCTATACCTCCACTCCCCTGTGCCTTCATGGCATGATGCTTAATTAAGTATAGGCACACCTTTATGTTTAAATTTATATGTGGTCATTACGTGAGCAATCACTGTAGTACTAACATATCTTGTCATTTTTTCTTAAAATGTCATCTGTGCAATGAGATTTTGTTACTGTATTTTCCAGAGTGTATGTGACATTTATTCAACATATATGCTACATAAGATCTGTGTGTCTTATGGCCTGAAGGTAAATTCAGGTTCACTCTAAAATGTGGCTGTCTCTTACACTCTGGTGCATCATATTGTCTGACAAACACTGTAATTTTCTAAACTGAAAATGTGTATATTAAACATAGCAATGGGATGCAATGAAAGTAGTCTCATTATGAAATATATTACAAAGTTGGCTACATGAAAAGGGAGATGTTTATCAGCACTTTGATGTAGTTGGGAAACCTGGCAAACTCAGTTCTTAACTCCAGACACCAGCTCACTCAAAATTCAACAGTTCTTACAAACTTCTATCAGTAACAAAGTCTGATAAAATAGCAAATGCAAAGTCACTGTGACTGCAATCCATATTCCAGTGTTAGTCATGTACCTTTACAGACCAAAGGTAAACTAAATATAATTTTAAAATCTGGTCTTACCAGCAAGCCAGCATGCTGCATTACTGTTACAAAATTTTATATTTTGTTGACCATGCATCTTGTTATGATTCTTGGTAAATGACCAACTTGACGCAAAATTCTTTTCTATGTATTTATTTAAATTCTCTACATGTTTCAAGCAACCTCGTGCTCATCATTAGGAGAATCAATTGTATCAATACAATATCTGGTATATGTCACACTGTGTCAGTGACTGTTTCGTGTGCAGGTCGGAAAGGAACTTTCCTTTCTGACCTGCACACAAAACAATCACCGACACAGTGTGACATATACCAGATGTTGTATTGAAACAATTGATTCTCCTGATGATGAGCACGAGGTTGCTCGAAACATGTAGAGAATTTAAATAAATACATAGAAAAGAATTGTGCATCAAGTTGGTCATTTACCAAGTCATTACTGTTACAAGTTATTCTGGGAACTCAATGAAACGTATCAAACACCGTGCAGCTAGCACACCAAGTTGCTGAACGATAAAGCAGGTGGAACACAGTCAGTAGAATGACTATGAATCACGGTTCAACTCACTGCAGGAGCAAGAGATCTTTCTTTTGTCAGAAGTGTCCAGACCAGCTCTGGAGCCCAAACAGTCTCCTGTTCAGTGGTTACAGGGAGAAGTTACTGCAGTGGTAAAGCGGATGGGGCTGCGGCTCACCGCTCACTTCACACCTTCTGCTGACGTTTAGACCACGTGGAGCTTTTAACACAGGTTCCCTCATATGCCTTTGTGGCATCTAAATGGACAGCTTTATCTTCACCTGAATACTTTATTACTAGTACTCTTGAGTATGTTAAAGTGCTGAGTACAAAGTACAATAAATCATAGTCATATCATAAAAAGACAGATCTGGCCAAGCACAATGACACCTTCATGAACTCTAGCACAATTCTTAACAAAATATATTTAATGCTTTATTAATTTCAGGTTTTCACCATGCATTTTTTAAAGTCAATCACTTCTATCTGCCGACTAATGCACTCAATTGTATAAAACTCAAAGGTTAAAATCTACGTTGTATCAATTTTAAAAGACAATTAAAATCACTCCGACATGTTTCGGATCATTTGCGATCTGTCATCAGGGAGTGTTGAACGTGCTTGACTGAAATTACTCATGATATTTTTCGTGTGCGTAGTCGGTGTTTGGCAGTGTAATTTTGAACTGTAATATGAAGAGGAATGTCAAATTTGTACGACATAGTTCCAAAAATGCTAACTTGAATAATAATTGATGAAGTGGATCTGGACTTACCCTGCGGTGTGTGCGCACACACCGCAGGGTAAGTCCAGATGACGGATCGCAAACGATCCGAAACATGTCGGAGTGATTTTTAATTGTCTTTTAAAATTGATACAACGTAGATTTTAACCTCTGAGTTTTATACAATTGAGTGCATTAGTCCGTTAATACTTTATTATTTAACTATAATGTCCATGCCAATGGCTGGTCTTTGGGATGACATTCAAACCTGGAATCTCTCGAACACAAAGTAGTATTGATATCCACCTGACAATGACCTGTAATCTGGTGTCTGAAGTTACAACAAGAGTGTAGTGTGTCTGATAAGGTTTCTGAGGACCTCACAATAAAACCGCCATTAAATTTCAGAAGAACATTTTCATTACATTTAAATTTCAAATTAATCTTGCCATGTTCACGCTGGGCAGAAAAAATGGTGACATATCATGGAAATCAACTGCAGCAGACAGCAGTATCATTTAGTATACAAGTGTAAATGACCACATGTGAATTGAGTGAGCATATCAATTCATTAGTTACACGTAGAACTGAAGAGGGGAAAACACAGTATTCTTTACTATAAAGATAGCAAATCTTGCTTGATAGAAATAATATTGACACTGGATTTTACTTCCATGAAACCACATGTCGTATATTTTAACTTGAAGAACATATCTAAAATATGGATTAGTGGTGTATACTGTACCTGTTCATGTAAGTGTATATGTAATTTATATAATAAGTTCATGGTTTTGGTCAACACTATTACGAGTGGAGATCTATGATTCATACTTCAATAGTACAGGTTCATTTAAGTGTAATCCCTGCCAAGCAAACCAGGTTAAGAAACAGGGTTCTTGTCCGGTCTTGTTGATTGGTCCGTATTTACACATCGCTGGTTCTTTCTGGAAATTTGCACTCTGATTTCATCTGGTCCTGAAACAAAGGAATTCCATGTAAGATTTGAGATGCACACATTGGTGACTATGAATACCATCTCCTGGGATGTAATGCTACGCACATCACAAGGAATTGAATTTCATTTCTGTCCTAATGATCAGATAAACCAGGTTCCTAAAAATGTCAGTAGTCAGCTAGCAGAATACATGGTGTTATAAACTAGAAAAACACTTTCCAAATTTTCACTTCAAATTAAGCTATTTGAAGAATACTGCTGTGTACCTTCCCACCATATATCACACTGACTGGTACACTTTCATGGGTACCAACTTTTCACAGGAGCTTCCTGCCTCAATCTTCAGCCTATTAGAGAGGGGTCAGCAGGCAAAAAGCATTACATGATACATAGAATGGAGAAAGTGGACTGGATGAGCAAGCAAAATAAGAGGAAGTGCTGGTACTCCAAAATATTGGTACCAACCTACCAAACTGCACAGCATCATATTCCAAATCACAGTATTATTTACAAAACTACAAAGCATTACACACCAAACAGTGGTATCAATATACCAAACTACACATCACATCCCAAACACTGGTACTGATGTACTAATCTACACAGCATCACATCCCAAATATTGGTACTGTATACCAAACTACACAACGCTACACCCCAAATAGCTGTACTGATACACTAAACTACACAGCATCACGTCTCAAGGATCATAAACTCAATATTCAGTGTTGTAAGAATGTGAAATCTTGTACAAGTTTTCTGAGCAATGCAAACCTCAAATCTCATATACATATTCTGCCCCCTTACCGGTGGTAAACTGATGACAGCTTCATGACAGACAGCCACGACCCTTGGATGTTGTGCCTCCATCTGAATCATCTAAACAATCATGAACAACTACCGATTATTTGACAATTCAACAGAAGTTCACGTGACATTTTACAGCTATTACACTACTACAGCTCAACAAGAAACTGCTTGCACACTTCTGATGAAGTCACACAGCTGGAACCACCATATTTATTCTTGAAACTACAGTATCAATTCATAACTTTGTAAGAGTGTTCATTTTTTTTTGTTTATTTTGCATGTTCCATTACTTGTAGTAATACTACATGCCTTCTTTCATATTTACAATTATTATACAATGTTTATCAATACTTACAATTATTGTTATATACTACATTGGTTTTGATTCTTTAGTGTAGCTAGCAATTTTGTCAGAAGAAAGCGTGTTTACAAATTTAATAAAAAATTGATAGTGTTTCCTTATTAATTGTCTTTTAACTACTGGCCATTTATTTGTTTTTTCTACTCTTGAGATTAGACTGTCTCTTTCTCTGTTTATTATCTCACAGTTGTATAATATATGGTCTATTGTTTGTTCACTGTTGTCACAAGCACATGTTGGTAAGTTGATTAGTTTAAATCGGTGGAGGTAGGACCGTATGTTTCCGTGACCCCTAATTATAGTTGTGAGGTTGGGTGTACTTTTAATGTTTATCTTTAGCCTTTCATTAATTACCGGGAAATACTCTTTGGTTAGCTCACTCATCACTACACTCTTTGGAACTTTCTTGTAATTCTCTGCTAAGTCCATGTTGGTTGCTGCCTCCTTAGCAAGTGTGTCTGCCAGCTCATTCCCCTGGGTCCTGATGTGAGCTTTAATCCAGCAGAATTGGATTTCCCAGTTTGTCCTTCTCATCTCCGCCCCTTTCTTCCTTATTGCTTCGATTAAAAATGTATGGTTGCTGTTGTTTCTAAGAGCGTCCAATGTCACCTGGCTGTTGGTAAATATTGTGATCGTCTTGTCTTCCATTTCGGTATTTTCTATGTATTCCATTGCTCGCTCTTAGTATCGCTAATTGTTCTGCCTGGTTATTTGTTCATCGTTTGTTTAATCTGTATTGTATGTTTTTGACGTGTTTTCCAAGTCTGAATATTGCTATGCCAACGCCTACTCCCTGTTCTGACTTGCTCCCATCTGTGAATATTTGTGTTGAACTTGTCGATTCGTTGCTGTCCATAAGAACTGTTATTGTTTCTGCAGGATGTTGCCAGTCTTTGACTCCTATGATTCGGTCAAATAGTACCTCATCTCCTCTGTTACTTTTGGTCAGTTGGTATAGTTGAGATGTTTCTTGAATTTTTATGGCAATAGGGGTCGGTCCTGTTATTATACAGAGAGCCTCCTTGGAAACTGTTCGGTATCCTTTTGCTACTTTGATATTTATGAGCCTTTGCACCTGTGTTAACTTTGCTTTATGGCTGGCTTTGTATATGGCATTTTCCCAAACCGGTGCTCCTTAAAGGAGGAGGGGTAGAATCCCTCATGTGTAAATTGTCTTTAGGGCGGTGTGTCCCAGTCCCCAGTAAAGCTTGGCTGATTTGGACAGTGTAAATATTAGTTTAGTGCATTTTTCTGCCATTTAGTTAATATGTTCTTTAAAAGTAAGCTTGTAGTCAAATATTATACCTAAGTATTTCATACATTGCACTTGAGTGAGGGTTTTGTTATTTAAGTATACGTCTATTTCTTTGTCTTTCTTTTTCTTTCTTCTAGTCAGTAGCATGACTTTTGATTTGTGTTCATTGAATCTAATTTTATTATTAACTGCCCATTTCGAAATCTTACTCAGTTCTACATTGGTGATGTTCTCCGTTTCTCGTATGGAGTCTGCCTTTATCATAATAACCACGTCGTCTGCAAATGCTATTACTTTTGTATGTTTAGTGTATCTTAGTGTGAGAAGGGAGTTATATTGTATGTTCCAATATCCAGGTCCGCAGCATGACCCTTGTGGGCAGCCTTTAGAAATTGTCTTTTCCAAAATGCTAGCGTTAAATGATAGAGTTGCTTTTCATTCCCTAAAATAATCCTGTGTTAGCTGGTAAAGATTTCTGGGGCACTTGGCATCTCTTAATCCCTTCAGTATGGCCGGCCACCAGGCAGCATTAAAGGTTCCTTGTACGTCTAAACTAACCATGATGGCTACTTTCCCTTTTACCAGTTCACGTTCTAAAAATTCCTTCACCGCCATGGCTGTGTCAGTAGTGCTCTTTTGGGGTGTAAATCCATATTGGTTGTTGTTTATGTATCCATTTTTGTATATGTAGTGCATTACTCTGTTGATTAACAATTTTTCAAGTACTTTACCTCCTATATTTAGCAGGCTTATTGGGCGGTACTTAGAGGGGTCCAGGCTGTTCTGTTTTCCCGGTTTGACAATAGGAATTATCATGGCGATCTTCCATTCTTTGGGGAAGTACCCTCTCTTCAAGCATTCATTGTAAATTGATGTAGTTGTTTTGGGGATGCTTTTAAAAACTAGTGTTAGAATGTCACTAGTGATCCCGTCTGGCCCTGGTGCTTTTTTAGGATTGAAGCCTTCTATTGTTTGTGACCTCGTCCTGGTTGAAGTCTCTGTCATTGATTGTATTATTCGGTTGCTCTGTCAGTCGTCTGATGTTTTTATGGTAATCTGTGTTGTCATGGGGATTGTCTTCTAGAATGAGATGTTCTGCTATATATTCCTATGTTTCTAAGGTGTTTGCTGTTTTCGAGCTGTCCGGCTTGTGAAGTGTGGTTGGCGCTGCTGTGATTCATGTTTTTCCTGAAGCAAGTTTGTATACCGCGTTCCACGGGTTGTCAGAGGGTGTCATGGTGCAGTATTGTTTCCATGAATTTAGTTTTTCTTTTCTAATTGTCGCTTGGTACTTCCTTTTCTCTTCAAGGTATCAGTTCTTTCTATTCTTCCTTAGTTCTTCATTGTTTGTTGTTCGTTGAAATCTTCTGCGTAGTGCGTTTGTTCTTTTTCTTAGTATTGTGAGAGCGTCTGTCCACCAGGGGACTGATTTTCCTTTTGTGGGTGTTTGCTGTTGCTTGGGGAGTTTAAGTGTTTCTTTACACGTCAACTGAATTGCTTCTTCATATTTCTCAATAAATTCGCTTATGTCTTTATGTTCTTTCAGTTGTGTGTTTAGTGCCTCGTCTATTTCTTCCATGTTTTCTTCATCTTTGTCTATTTGGAATTTCTTAGAGATCAAGTTTAGGAATGTTTTGCAAAATTTTGTATGTTGTTGTTCTTTCATTATGAACCTCGTTCCTGAGTATTGGTATTGTTGTCTATTGTTGATGAAAGTAAAATTTAAGTTAAATTTTATAGTGTTATGGTCTGAGCAGCTCTCCTCTTCTGATATTGCCCAGTCTTCAATAAATGCTAGCATTTGGTTGTTCACTATTGTTAAATCAATATTACTTGAGCCTCTGGTGTTTTGAAACGTTGTCTTGTTGCTGTCTTCATTGATTATATGTAACTGGTTACTAGCGAAGAACTCCTCTAGTACCTTCCCCCTGAAGTTAGTGAGTACATTGTGCCATGTTGTGGATCGAGAGTTGCTCTCCATTGCTATTATGAGTTTTTCATCTTTGGTAAACTTGACTATCTCTTCAATTGTTTTTATGCTGTTTTCAATTGGGTCTCTGTAGTCTAGGTAGATGCTGGATGCGTAGAAGTGTGTTTGTCCATCGTCTATTTCCAGGAGTACTGCGTCTTTGTCTGTGTGTTGTGTGATAAGGAGAGCATTTATTCTAGTGTCGGATATTACAATTGCTGCCCAACTGTTCCCTCCTCCCGCTATAAATGTTCTATATCTGCTGGTGATTCTCTGAGGTTTGCCTCGAATGAGATAGGGTTCTTGTATTAGTGCTATTCCTATATTTTCTTTGGCCATCAACTGCATTAGGTTGTTTGTCACTGCTCTTGAATGCTGTAAGTTAAGTTGCTTGCATCTTAGTTGTTGTTCCTTATAGTTTCGTTTTTTCATTTTTCTCGCTGTCTGTGGGGTCGCCATGTCAGTAGTCTGTGTTTCGCTTGTATTTTTCTATCACCGTCATTAAGCTTGGACAGCTCTTGTCTAGTGAGGAATGGGCTATGTCTATTTTGGTGGTTTGGTGGTGTCTATTATAGGTCAGACAGTTTATGCATTTATACTCTGACTTGGTGGCAGTGCAGTCTCT
>Ga0209629_10002471_pt1 | contig 12622 bp, 4 predicted proteins | sample TergutCu122P5_FD_187286 | JGI IMG/M metagenome (GOLD analysis project Ga0209629, IMG submission 187286) | Cubitermes ugandensis P5 segment gut microbial communities from Kakamega Forest, Kenya - Cu122 P5 (SPAdes) (version 2) | ecosystem: Host-associated > Arthropoda: Insects > Digestive system >... | reverse complement strand
CACTGTGTTCCACTGCTAAAATAGAGCACCAGCACCAGCAAACCTATTTACAGTTACATAATTTATATTTCACAGATCCATTATTGGAACTAAGTTGAACTGAATATGAAATTCGTCAGTATAATTCAATACAATACAAAAATTCCTTTGCACAATACAATCTTATCACAGTCCACCAGCTGTGTACATTTCACAATCTGAGTATTACATGTTATTATATATTATTGTGTCTAGAATTTCACTTATGTACATAGTTTGAAGTCGACTATTTTTACCATTATGGTTGATGTTCCCTTCCTTAAAAATTTGAACTGTTCTTCATTGTGAGTACCTGACGTAAATTCATTGATTGTATATAATATATTATTTATGAGAAATTTTTTAGAAGGTTATTGAAAGCCTTTGTATTTTCATTTATTTTAGAATATGTGGGGACTGTGATTAAATATTGTCATTGAGAAGACACCCTTTTGGACTGAAGATTTTCTTACCATTTGTAAATGAAGTCAGTTATTTGTCTCATATCTCTGCTGTGATCATAAATATTAGATTGATAATTGTCAGGATTTTTAGCAAACATCACCGTTTCAAGGATATATAACCTTGGTATATTAACATTTTGTAATTTCTTAAATTTCTGTCTACCAGATGTCCTTTGTCTTAATCCCAGCATCACTCTAATTTTTCTCTTTTCCTTTATAACTGACTTACGTAGGTTTGTAGGTGAGCTGTAGAAAATTATTTCAAATTGCAAAACTGAAAATGTGCAAAACCAACTGTCTGTAGTGAGTCTGGAATCAGATAATAATATAAATTCCTCATCAAATTACACACTATACTGTTGAATATCCATGATAAATTGGTATTTAGTGCCTACCCAAGAAGAAAGTTTTTTTGCAAGAGTAAGATTTTGGTTGCCAAGTATTATATTTAGGGTATATGTTGGAGTTTTAAGCCACGAAGAGTTAATTGCAAATGTCTTATTCTTATTCAATACCAGCCGTTTTTTAAATCATTCAGAAATGATTTGAAGAGTTGCATTTACTGTTTGGTGTAAGTCATTATATTTAGTAGATATTCCAATAACATTAGTGTCATCAGCATATAATATGGTTTGTCCATAATTTTTGGGATATCATTTAATCATATGTATTAACCTTTTGTCCCGGAATTTTATATTTAAATTTTAACACACTCTGTAGGTAAAATGTGAATAATAAAGGAACCAAAAACCGTAGCATTATGAAATAAAATGCATTTTGAAGAGAAAGAAACGGACATTATGCAGCATGTTTAAAATATTCAGTATGTATATTTGTTAAATAAATATATAAAATGCAGCATCTGGAGGTTAGCTGTGGGGTACGACCAAATAGTGGCCATGAGGCGTCAAATGGTTAATTAGCTTTCGGCCCAGGACAGACCTATGAAGAACTCCACGCTTTAATGACTCCCAATTTGACTGAAAGCAATGGGTCGCTGTGCGGTCTTAGGATACTAGCTGTCTTCTGTCATGTAAGACCGAAACCAATTTAAGACTATTCCTGTCCCCCTGTGCAGTTCCAATTTAGACAACAAACCCTCATGACTCACGGAATCAAAGGCCGTAGTTTTGTCACACAGAATACAAGCAATGTAGTGTTTGTTGTTCTATGCTTCAAAAAAAGAATTAGAGAAACAAGCACATTTATCCCCTTTAGTTAGTGTTCAGTCACAGAACAACCAAGTGCACCCTGTTAACTCAGTTGCAACCAGTCCACAGCAAGTGCCTCTGTTCTTGGCACAACCAGAGCATCTACAGCAAGGGCTAGAGAAGACTGAAAGTGCTTCTGAAGCGAAAATACGTTAAGCAATAAATGGTCGGTAACTTAATGCAAGACATCCCGATGTGTTACTAAAGACAATAGAGATATACAAATACCGTCAAAACACAACAAAATTTATTATACTCTACAACTTCTGGACTACATGTTTCGACTCCTTAGAGTCATCATCAGGCCCTCTAATTTACTTACCCAAAACTATCTAATGGCCGACATTTAATATAGCCTAACCTGACTGATCTTTTATTTAACGCTGCATGGTCTAGTGTTGAAGGTAAGAATGGGTGGAGAAATACCCTTCAGTCCCCTTGTTCCTTTGTGGCATGCATGTGGACACCTTTATTTATTTATTTATACAGGGTGCGGCAGAAAAACCTGACGGTTTTCAAGTCCCGTTATATTGGCAACCGTGTGGGTTGAGATAATGCAACCAAGGTCAGTGGCTAGCCGGTTTCATGCCATTTCAGGAGCCATGAAGCAGTGGACCGCGCAACATCGTGCTTTCATTGTTGAATCTTATTTCAAGAATGGCGATTCAGCCGTTACAACACAACGATTATTTCGCAGACACTTTAACAATCCTCCTCATGGCCGTGTTCCCTGTCGTAACACCATAAAACAATGGCTACAGAGCTTTCGGGAAAATCAGTATGGTTTCAGCAAGATGGAGCAAATGCCCACACAGTAAGGACATCAATGAGTGTTCTGCGGGAAATGTTTCCACAACACGTCATTTCCCGTGGCGACGATGTTCCATGGCCGGCACGTTCGCCTGATCTCTCCGCCTGTGATTACTTTTTATGGGGTATCTCAAAAGCAGAGTTTTCATCTCTAAGCCTAGAACCATAGCGGAACTAAAGCAAAGTATAAGTGAAGAAATCGCTGCGATCCCGGAGCAGATGACTCGTCGGGTGATAGAAAATCTTGAAGTAAGGCTGAAACAGTGTTTGAGAAATGGTGGGAGACATCTGAGTGACGCACTTTCCGAAACGTAAAATTGCATGTAATGAGCTTTCCAGGGATAACAACTTTTACATACAAAGGTGAAACCTCATTGTGTTATTTCATTTTGAAAACCGTCAGGCTTTTCTGCCGCACCGTGTAGTATTCCAAAATCCATCTGCAGGTGTTCGTGCAATGGATAAAGGAACAGACAAAGAATTAGAATATGTAACTTTGCTCTATATAACAGAAAGCCTGGCACTAAGATAGGTAGTCTAGAATAATTAACCATTTGGTGCCGGAAATTTCTTTTAAATTTTAGCGCACCCTGTATTTAAAATGTGAATAATACAGGAACCAAAATAGGGAGCATTATGAAATAAACGGCATTTTGAAAAGAAAAAAACGGAGATTATGCAGCATGTTTAAAATATTCAGTGCGTAAATTTGTTGAATAAATATATAAAAAGGAGCATCTGGAATTTATCTGTGCGTTACGACCCAAATAGTGGCCGTTAGGCATCAAATGGTTAACATAATGGTACAAATTTAGAAAAGAAATTAAAATTATGGAAGTAGACACGAATAATTACAGATTTAGAAATAAAACTTCAAAATATATTACAATACAATATATTGTACACAATTAAAAGCTAACCAAAATCAATTCAAACTGCGGTATAATGTTTATGTTTTTATTAGCGGATTTAATAAAAATTGTACGAAGAGTGTTTTGGAGTGGTTAATGTATAATTATTTGGTATATTGAACATTTTGAATTTATGTTGGTCTCTAACATGGTAGCTCTGCAGGAAGTAATAAACATAAAGAAGTACGTGAAGGAAAGACAATAACTCAGAATGTATTGTCAGAGCAGATAATGTAGGAAAAATCATAATACTTGACAGAAGGACATCGAAGGTAGCAGCTTGGTATTACATTAATGGGTAAGCAACTTCGTACTTGAGTACAATTTGTGTGCATGCTTCTTATCTGTTTGAACAGATCCAGTAAGGATGTGCACCGGTACGTACAGCACTGGAGCTGACAGAAAGTCAGGTATTGGATCGATCATTTGCAAGTAGGAACTCTTCACAGAAATTACATCATGTGTTGTGGAGGGTTTTAAGAAATGTTCGCCACCATCAATATGAAAATATGGAAAAAGATTTTTCCAAAATTTTTGGGTCTTATTGTAAGTATTTGATGCTAAACATAGAGATGTTGTTGGAATAAAACTGTGCCGTTGCCATCAGATTTGGAGATAATAGTTTGCCTGCTTACCAGATGTGCTAATATTAATATTTTGAACAATGACGGAAGGCAACACAGAGCAGAACCCTCGAGGTACTTTAGTAATTCCTAATGGTTTTATAAGAGGAAATGCTGCAGGGGGAGGAGACTGTTTTTTTGACTCAGTGTCTCAGGGAATGAATGAGTTACGTATTACTGGTGGACCGTTTGATGTCGTAGTATTAAGGCAAGCCTGTTTTAATTATGCTGACTGTAACCAGGGTTCCATTTATGATAGCCGATGTCACAAGACATGGCGCCAAGCAATTGAAGATGATGCTGTTGCAGGAAAGTATGCAACAAACAGCAGTCAACAGCAGAACTGTTTTTACATCTATATGGCCAATATTGGATTAACAGCAGCAGAAAGTTCACACTTAGCTGCTGCTATATGGGGGAGACCAGAGATTGAAGGGCGTATGCTTTGTCAAATATACGGGATAAAACTACATATAATTGAAAACTTTCATTCAAGTGGTCAGGAGGTTATGGGCCATCAGCTGGTAGATAGTTCAGGCTCAAGGTCTGTGGATGAACATTCCAGCCTCTACAATGATCCTCAGATCATTCATATTTTGAATGAAGGGTTGTGTCATTTTACTCCATTACTACGTAAGACATCAGTACCCAACAAACCTATAGAGAAAGAAGTATCTACATCACTTTCAGACGGGATGCAGTCACAGTACAACCCAACATATGGATTAAAGTTACACCCTGTTCAGTCAGTTGCAGCCAGTCAACAGGAAGTGTCTCTGTTATTGGCACAATCAGAGCGTCGAGAACAAACACCAGTGAAGAATGAAGGTGCTTCTGAAATGAACATCCATCAAGCAGTAGATAGTCGTTACTTGAAAGAGTGTAGCCTAACTGATAAGAATACATGGTCTGCTGTTGCTGCTAAGAAAGAAGATGCTGACTTTAAAGTATTAAGGATAAGAATCAGTCCAACAGTGGGTGCTGCCTTGGGTTTTATGCTGCAAGCAAAATTTTATGAAACCTTCAATCAGGCCAGTCATTGGTTTTTTATTGTGATAGAGGTTGCTGATTGCAGTGAATTTCCCAGTAAGGCTTTAGAATATTTGGCAGAAGTTCTTGATGAACAAAAGCCTGTGATTATCCAGTGGGACTTCATGGATTCTGCAAAATGTTTAGTGTTTTTCAAACAAACAGGCCAAAGTGCTTTCACCCCACTACAGATGAACTCATACAATTTGTTCAGCACAGAAGACGAGCTCATTGACGAGCTGTCCAAGCAAGGTAGTTTTCAACTGCCACTGTTATTGAATGCCCTAAAGCTAGGTATTGGCGGTCAGTTTAATAGAGGTGCATTAGATTTACTGAACGTGAGTTTTGATGTGAAGCAGGAAATTGGCAGCTGGCGTTTAATTGACTACGCTGCAAGGGATGATGATAGTTTATCACTAAGGTTTTTACTGCTGGTCCATTGGGATTTAGCGCACAAAAATGGAGACGGAAGAAGAACTTTAGAGGTTGCTGCTGAGTATGGTGTCCCACAAAGCCTGTCTGCCTTGTTGAACTTGCCTATAACCAATTCTGGAGAAGAGTATTTTCTGTCCAATAAAGACAAAGAACTCTTAGAATTAAGGAATGATCTTGGTGACAATCCCTTCCTAATTGCTGCTGAGAAAGGAAGACCTGACACACTGCAATTTTTAATTTGTTGTGGCGCTGATATTCTCTGTCATAGACAAGGGAATGAAAACGTGACGGCTATAAAATTAGCATGGGATAAAAAGAATTATGGGAATGTACGTGTATTGCTTGAAGCAGACTCTCCTTTTCCTGATGAATTCGACTTAAGTAAAAATACAGCTGTATTATTGAGGCAAGTAGAAGATAGGCAGAGTTTCCATCAAGCCATCAAAAATGGTTCACAGGCTGACGTTAAAGAATTCATTAAAATTCATCCACGATTAAAACTGGCCTATGATCCAAGCAATCAGTCTGCACTGATGACTGCTCTTAAAGCACGCCAGTGTGAGATTTATGCACTGTTACAGTCTGAAGGGTTTTGTGCTGGCAAAAACGAAGAGCTATCAGTGGTGATAGAGGCATTGACAATAGAGGAGAGAGAAAGATTAAGACAAGCAAAGTTACAATACTTTGGAAGACACGATGATTCTCATATTATTTACCTGCTGTCTAAGTCAAGGCTGGGATTTGGACGAGGGAAGAAAAAGAATTTTGGCATTGTACGAGAACTATACAAAAAGCTGGATACCATACCAGAAATTACAACCGTCCTAAAAGTGGTGGAGAGGTCTGCGTTGACTGAAATCATCTTTGATTTTGACAACGACTCCATAATTGATTTAGACCCCACAAAATCTTCTGAAACTAAAGGGTCCTGTTACTACAGGGAAGGCCGCATTTATATTGGTGCCAAAGAGCAGTCTAAATTACTTAGCACTTTAGCACATGAGCTGACCCATCTTGCCATGCAAGTTTGCTATGACAATGAGTGCAATCCTTATGAAGCACTGGATGAACAAAAGAAGTGTGCATTTGGTAAAATAGTAGCAGAGTGCCGTGACAGAACAGGGACAGATGAGATTATTAAACGGGTTTTCACTGTTTATAAAAAAGAGTCTGACTGGCCGTCAGAACTGATTGTCCGCGTGCCTCATATACTGGCGCATTACAATGAGAAGATAGGCAAACAGCTACTCAAACAACAAGTGCCAGAATTACTCAGATTCTATGAGCAACAAACACAAGAAGATTTAAAGATGTTTATAGAAAACCCTGCTTGTATTAAGGCCCGGCATGAAATTCAGCACTTAAACACATTATTGGGGAATGTGGATGAATTTGAGCAGTCCGAAATTTGGTTAAATGATGAGTGTTTATTGAATGATGTAATACATTGTCAACATATCTGGATACTGTCAAGCTCTTTGCCTCTACTGACTATATTTAATCTGTATCAAGTTTTGAGAAGAAATGGGTTGAGTTTGTCAGATATAAAGAATGATTATATCTTCGTATCAGCTGAACAGTTTAGAAATCAGGAGAAATCTGAGACTCTTTATGAAGCATTTCAGTCAGTCACTCATCCAACCCTTATTATTGATTGTTCACATCAATATGACACAAGTGAAACAGACCTGTTGTCCACTCTGAACAGCTTCAGTGAAAAGAGGATTATTTTCATTGCTTTTGCTGATGTAGCTCAGAAACTTCAAGAGAAGTTAAAGAAATACCAGGCAAAAATGACGCATGACAGGGACTACACTTGGAGTGATTTGACCACTGATTCTCAATATAAACTTCTGAAAAATAAAGTCTGTTTCCAAGGCTGTCTAGTTCCTTTGAATGAACTCATATCTGTTGAGTCACCAGTAACAAAGCTCTTACCCCTTGCTGATTTACTAGAGAAAAGAAAACTGGAGATTGGTAGACCTCTGCTGACATCTGCTGCTGATGGTTGCATTGAAAATTACTATATTCCTAGAACTTTTAATCACCAAGTAGCGATTAAAAAGGAGATTTTTGAAGAAACATTCTCTGATTTAGTGGCTACTAATAAAAAAGAATTCATAAAATATTGTCAGGATAATCCAGAAAAGAACGTGCATTGGCTACAGAAAGACAAATCCGGAAGGCTAATTTGGCAACAGTCACAAGGTAGTTTAAATGCACTGCATGAATATATTGATACACGAAATCCTCGTCCTTACCCTCCAGAGAATATAGACAAATTCTTACAAAAAGCACAGCGCCAGAAAGTGATGCTTATTGCTGATGCCGCTGGAATGGGTAAAACTACTGTACTGAACCATCTGTCTAAGCAAATAAAACAGAAATTCCAGAACTACTGGGTGGTGAGAATTGATTTGAATGACCATGCAGAGGTACTTGAGGCTCAAATGAACCAGAAGATAGGAACACTTGGGTTTTTGTGTGAAAAATTATTAAAATTTCGCGATCCATTTGAGAAGGAACTGTTTAAACAGTGCTGTCAGGGGCTTGAGGAAGCAACAAAGGTCGTACTGATGTTAGATGGCTTTGATGAAATCAGTCCCAAGTATAAAGAGATTGTTCTTCATTTACTCCAAGATTTAAATCCCCTAAAGCAGACTTGGATAGAGCAATTGTGGGTCACTACCCGGCCACACCTTAGAGAGGAATTGGAAGATAATCTACAGCAGCTGTGTTACACTTTAGAACCATTCTCTGAGGAAAACCAGGTTTGGTTTTTAACAAAATTCTGGCATCAGCATTCAAACCTTGAAGACGAGAGTCCGCAATATTCGGTAAAATATGCTAGAGCATTAATTGAGTCGCTAGCACAATCAATTAGTGATAAGGAGAAAGTATTCACCGGCATCCCATTACAAACACGAATATTGGCAGAAGCTTTTGAGAAAGAAGTTGAATCTTATTGCTTGTCGCAGAAATCTGAGCTTAATGTACATAAACAACTGTGTCTTGTGGATTTATATAGGAAATTTATTAAAGAAAAAATGAATATTTTCAAGTCCAAAGGAGAACTAGCTAAACAACAAGACAATGATATTATTCTGTCTGACATTAGTATCACAAAAAATCATCAAAAATTGGCTTTAGAAGTACTCTTGCCTGAACTGAGGGGAACTGCTTTAGAACTTGAAGAATGTGACACGCTTGCACGTGAAGCAATTTCAAGGATTGGAATTGTGCAGTATGTTGATAATAAACCTCACTTCATCCACCGCACTTTTGCTGAGTATTATGTTGCAGATTTTCTGGCAACACACTTGACCAAGGAAACAAGTTTTTTGTTAGAAGTACTCAATATTATGTTCGAACTTTTACTGGGGGAAGGGTATGAAGTTACTACACTCTTTCTGGATGGATTACTGGCGAACCTTGAGAAATCAAAGGCGATAGAACTATACGGAAAGCAGATTTACAAAATATGGAATGTAAAAGAAAAATTCATATTATTTAAAATTAAAAGAAAAAAATTGACAAGAGAAAAACTTCAAACAGCATTATTCGTAGCAGCAGCAAAAGGCAGTACTAATATAATTAACTTTTTTTTTGGTAGCCTGAAAGCAACAGGAAATACAAAGACTATAAAAAAAATTCTGCTAAATAAGGTTTCTGGAAAAATTACAAGCTATGTGCCAGCAAGAAGAGGACATTTAAAGAGATTAGCTCTGCGGATGTGGGGTAGAGAAGAGAAAGTAAAATTCAAGGATGATCTGTTGCTAGCCACAGGATATGATGGAATAATTTCACGAAAAACAGAAACAACCTACATAACTATCTGGGACATAGCATCTACGAAAGGTAATAAAGAGATTTTAGAGACTCTGTGGAGTTGGGGTACAGAAGTACAAATAAACCTCAAACATGATCTGTTGCTAGCCAAGGGATATGATGGACTAACTGCCTGGGACAGAGCAGAAATGTACGGTCCTGAAGAGATTTTAGAGACACTGTGGGGTTGGGGTAGAGAAGTGGAAGTAAACCTCAAAGATAACATGTTGCTAGCTAAAGGATATGATGGAGTAAGTGCATGGGACAAAGCAACAAGGAATTTTAAATAAGAGATATTAGAGACACTGTGTGGTTGGGGTACAGAAGTGCAAGTAAACCTCAAAGATGATCTGTTGCAAGCTAAAGGATATGATGGACGAACTGCCTGGGAGAGAGCACCATTGAGCAGTAATAAAGAGATTTTAGACACACAATGGGATTGGAGTAAAGAAGTGCAAGTAAACCTCAAACATGACCTGTTGCTAGACAATGGATATGATGGAGTAACTGCCTGGTACAGGACAGCATTAATCAGTAATAAAGAGATTTTAGAGACACTGTGGGATTGGGGTAGAGAGATGCAAGTCAACCTCAAAGATCACTTGTTGCTAGCCAAAGGATATGATGGGCTAACTGCCTGGGACATGGGATCAAGTAAAAGTAATAAAGAGATTTTAGAGACACTGTGGGTTTGGTATAGAAGAGTGCAAGTAAACGTCAAAGATGACCTGTTACTAGCCAAAGGATATGATAGACAAAGTTCCTGGGTCAGGGCAGCAAGTAAAGGTAATAAAGAGATTATAGAGACACTGTGGTGTTGGGGTAGAGAAGTGCAGGTAAACCTGAAAGATGACCTGTTGCTACCCAAAGGATATGATGGAATAACTGCCTGGGACAGAGCAGCATGTAAAGGCATTAAAGAGATTTTAGGGACACTCTGTTTTTTGGTTGAATAGAGCAATTAAACCTCAGTACCATATGCTGCATGTGTATAACTGTATCCTCCTGAAGATGAGTACTTGAGGCTCGAAATATTTAGAAGGGATTAATCTTCTATGAATAGATAACAATCAGTGCACAAAAGTTGGTAATTAATATATAGTCTATACTTTCTTTCACTTGGCAGCAAAATATTTTTATTGGAGAAAATATGAAATGGAATTAAGGGAAACTAACCCTAAATGACTTAAAGATATCTGATTTTTAGACCGAGATAAGGATGGATGATATGCATCTGTCATTTGTAGAAAGAATAAATGCAGACCATATTTCATGAAATCAGAAATACCTGTACAATTGGAATATTAATTTTGTTAAGCCAATTTGGATACCGTGGAATCACTTGAATAATTGGCTGGTAATTTAGATGTTGTAAGGGAAGATTCTGAAGGTATTTGGAGGCAGTTGCAGACTCTGTTGCGGTTGTGCATTATGCTATTGGGGATGGGATGATGTGGATCATTGTACTGAGGTCCAGGATTGTGAGGTACTTTTGTTTCGTTGTGTGCCTTTAGCAGGAAATGCTCATATGGTGCCACGTATGATTGCATGGTTGTATATAGCACTAACTATATCAATGGCCTGGCACTGGACAGTGTGTTGTGCTCTCAGCACTAACTATGTGATGTCTTGGCTGAGGGAATTGTTAACAGATTCCGCGAGAACAGGTTAAAGTCCAAGACCACTCTCATCAAGCCTAGCGCTCTTCTGAACCTAATCCTAACACAACGCTGTTGGATTCCACGACAGTTGCCCTTGAGCCATTAGCTGGTTGCATGGTGCTGTTGGACAATGGCTAGTGTATGCTGCAGATTTTGCACAGGTGAGTGTAATCGTCTGTATATTTATAGTTCGATACGTAAATACTCTTGCAATATATTCTGTTACAAGTACAATATGACGTAGAAGGGAAATTAAACAAAACATACACCTTTCGAACCAAATTAATTGCAATTATTTTTAAGATTTCATTTATAATATTGTCACTCAAAATGGCCGCCCTATGCCTCGACGCAAGCTTAAGGCATTCTAGCCAATCTGCTGTTGCCAAACGCACTGTCTCCAGGGGGATCTCTCTAGGTTGCTGTGATTTTTTTGGCAAGCCATGTCATTCAAAACATGTAGCCCGCCATTTACAGTCCACGGAGTTACGTATGGCATTCTTAAAGCTAATTCTATGCTCTGATGAAGGTCAGGAGGATCCTCTGCAGCAACTCCTCAGACGTCTTGGCTCCTGGCAGTAGCTGAGTTTTGCTGGAAGACCAATTCCTGGCAATTGAATAGGGTCGTGTTAATAGGTTTCACAACTCCTTGTAGCACGTCCTCTTGATACACTCAGGCACATATTTTACACATTTCTACCAGAAATGAATATGTCACACCTGATGGGACAACTTTCCGTGACGAAGGAAGTGCGATGGCCGCCGTGCACCCTCAGAACTCACCCCAAGGGGTTTTTGAGCATAAATCTTTCTGTTCTGGTTGTTATATCTCTCCTCGGGGTGAAAAGTTTCTAAACCGCGAGGATAATTTCGTGCCCATTCTCGGCGTACAGCAGGAGGAGACGCTCTGGTCTTGACCGTTGGATCTCCATCAAAGCAGTTGTAAGGAGGTGTCCCTTTGAGCGGAAGTGAACTGTCACGTGGAGATCGTCCTTGATGAAGCACGACTTGATTGGGTCGACATGTAAAGCTATCGGAGAATGATCTGCTTCCAGGGCGGGTTTCTGCAAGACCGGTCCCATTATGTTTTCATACAGACTTCAGCCCTCACACTTTTCAGGCATCCTGACTCAGCCCAGTCTTAAACACTCCACACTTCCTTGTAATGTTTAGTTGACCGATAGATGAACATTCACCAAACATTCAATGGTTTTAAAAGTTTGAAAATATAAGTATGGTATTTTCCGCAGTTATGAAGGACAATCACAGTCATATGGCTTTTCTTGACACCACACTCCATGTTGACGCTGTGACCAACTCGAGCAAACTGCCTTGGCACAAATACCTGAAGAGACAGTACTTCCATAACAGCCATCATTACAACCCACCCACCTTACCGTCTCCAGCTTTGGACAACATGAATTTTGTAACGGACTTTATGACTGGACTATGGAATTACAATGAGCGCTTGTGTGCTGTACTTGGGGAAATTGAGTGAGGTTAGTGGTCTGAACACAGTGCTTGTTTCAGTAGAAAATTGGTGGTACAGCTACTATCTGTTTTTATTGCTAATGTCTCTGCTCATTAGAGATGTGGCAGAAATGGAAGAAGTGACCTTCTGGAAGTGTTATA
>Ga0209629_10002470_pt1 | contig 12622 bp, 10 predicted proteins | sample TergutCu122P5_FD_187286 | JGI IMG/M metagenome (GOLD analysis project Ga0209629, IMG submission 187286) | Cubitermes ugandensis P5 segment gut microbial communities from Kakamega Forest, Kenya - Cu122 P5 (SPAdes) (version 2) | ecosystem: Host-associated > Arthropoda: Insects > Digestive system... | reverse complement strand
CACAGCAACAGCGACACTAGCAGTTAGTATTACAGTTTGTATATCAGTGGAAATGTTGTACTGCATTCTGTTTTATCGTGCTCAGATCATTCGACTCACAATTGAAATCTGCAGTAAATTGTGTCCGTTGCTGGAATGGAAGTTTGAGCAGTTCTTGTGTGTGGAGAGGCATGGCTTCATAGATTTAGGATGGTAATATTATTGCAGGATGTGGGGCTTTCGTGGACTTCATTTGTAAGAGGTGCTTGCATACACACAGATACATTCCTCATGATAAGTGGTCTGTTGGTATCTTACTCCTTTTACGAAGAACTGGAACGAAAAAAGCGGCTCGACATTCCTCGAGATTATATGTCCAGACTGATGAGGTACAGTATAAAGTTATGTGTTCATTGTGTGTCCGCACTGATGAGGTAGAGTAAACAGATTTGTGTTAAGAATGTGTCCAGACTGATGAGGTACAGTACACAGTTATGTGTTTATTTTGTGTCCACACTGATGAGGTAGAGTAAATAGATTTGTGTTAAGAATGTGTCCAGATTGATGAGGTAAAGTACATAGTTCTGTGTTAAGTATGTGCCCAAATTATTTTTTACAATAACAATACTTCATTCGTGCCTTATACCACGGTACATAAGAACTGTAAAAACAAAAAAAAAATAGAAACTGTACAAAGTTAGAATAGGTCCTGTAAGACCGCCTTTTGGAGTACTCTTCAAACAAATTTGGTTCATAACGTCATAAAAAGAGAAACGCCTCCAATTCTCTACACACTTCTACTCAACGCATTCACAAAGTAATTGTAGCAAATGTCTCTGGTTCACTGCCATACAGAGGCGCAAATAAAAGGAAAACTCAAAATTCTTATGCCTTTACGCCCATCCAACAGCTCATCACAAAATATGAAAGGGGATAATTACCTAGTGGGAATGACTTAGTCAGACTTGACAAGACTATTTGTGTGACAATGGTCCTCTTCTCATTCGTTCCGTTGCCGAATGGAAGCCGTTTCCGGAGGCTAAGTATTGTCGGTGTCTATTGTTACGAGGTAATCTCCCAAAATCGCCCGCCTTTTAGCTGTCTGGTAGAGCTTCCATCTTGTCTGTTTTAGGAATTCTATAAAGTCTTGTAACGTCAGGTCTCTTTGTCGTTGGGTACGGTATGTTATTATATTTGCCAAAGGCCACAGCACTGCGCGATTCCGTTGTGGGGGCCATAGTGTGAACTGTGGACACTTTAGCCATCCGTCAGGAATCTGACCCGTGTCTCTCTTCAGCATCTGCGCTATTCGCTGTTTCGTCCACATCCACATCTTCTCCCCTTCCCCACAGTCAATATTACGGTGTTCAAGTCTATCCTTCTTGCTGCAGATTCTGCAGTTATCGATGGGAGTCAGTCTGATCTTACGGAGTCGGTGGTTCGTGGAGATTTTATCGTGGATTGCCCTGTACCATGCTGCTCTGCTCGAGTCTGGCGCTGGTGTTTCATAAAGGTTCTTTCACACTGCTTTCCATTTTGCATGAGGCCATAATTTTGTGATGCTCATCTCTCGGTTCCCTGACACCTCCCTTTGCATTCTGTGCATTGTGGCGTATATCCGTCTCTTGTATGGATTTTGTGATTCCCTTTGACCTTGTGGGGCCACATACGTAGATTCTAATTCCCAAGGCAGCCGGTATCCTCTCTCGGAATGGAGGGTTTTTACTCTGTTCTGTTAAGGTCCATTTCCTCATCCATTCTGCTGATAGCGTCCCATCCCGTTGGTCCTGTATCCGCATCCGGTAGAGGAAGAGTGCTAGACTCTTCGCCTGTAGGTTTATTAAGTCCCAACCCCCTCTTCTTTCCGACTTTGGAGGGTTGAGAGGGGCACTCGGAAGACGTCTCCTTTCCATATGAACCTAGAGATTGACGTGTTCAATTTTCTTACGCAGTCGACAGGTGGCGGAAATATTTGGGCAACACCTTTACCATAAGGTAGTCATGAACGTATTTTATTCTCTTGTCCAGGCTGAGCATCTCGAACCTGTGCATGGATTCTGTCCGTAATTGTGGACCAACTGTTTATTGCCGATGCATTCACAGTGCTCATTACGTGGAATCCTAGAATCCTTGTTTCCGTGTAATAGGGGATGTCCATGATCCTCACCGATGTGTCCCAGGGGCCGATGGCTATTGCCTTTGATTTTCCGATGTTCAATTTTGCCCCAGATGCCGCTTCGTAGCACCGTAGTGCATCTTGTATTACTGTGACGTCGTCAGGCGACGTCACAAAAAGGGTGACGTCCTCTGAATATGCAACAACTGAGGTCTTGGGGCCACGCCTCTCAACCCAAAGGCATGTTAGCTTGTTCTCTTGTGTGCATAGTAGCGGGTTCAGGCACAGGGCATAAAGTAACATACTCATCGGACACCCTTGGCAAACGGAACTTCGTACTGGTATCGGGTCGGGTCTGTGGCCGTTTATCTGTATTTTGGATGTCGCATTATCATACATCCTCCGTATGCGCTGTTGGAGCTGTTCACTAAAGCCATATTCTTTTAAGATCGCAAATAGGTAAGAGTGGGAGATTTTGTCGAAAGCTTCCTTAAAGTCAGTCGTTACTATGCACAAGGGTGTCCTTGTGGTGTTTGTTTAGGCGACGGCATCTCGCTCAGTAGCAAGGCGGGTATTTTTTCTGTTTATTTATTTAAAATAGGATCCATTAGACGCAATACACATGTTAGCACGTGTTTCCAACTTCATGACGTTAGAAAAATCTTCTGCGGGAATCTTGTTTAGCTGTTCGGTCACGACTGTTTGAATGTCTTCAATTATATCAAATCTTGCACTCTTCAGCTGCAAATTTACCTTCGGGAACAGGAAGTAGTCTGGGGGAGACAAATATGGCGAGTATTGGGCGTGGAACAATGTTGCGACTTGTTTTTGAGTCATAAACAGTCGAATTTTTTATGTCGGATGCGCCGGGCAGGGGAAATCTTCTATTAAAAACCGTATAACCACAGTTTTCGGGATGCCGAGTGCATCTGCTATTAACCGAGAAGAAACGTTTCGATCTTCTTTGAACATTTTGTCGACGGCGGCAATGTTCTCATCGGTTCAACTTGTTGTGTGCAGACCACTGAATTCGTCGTCGTTCACTGACTCTCTACCTTCTCGAAACCGTTTGAACCACTCAAAAATTTTTGTTCAACTTAATGCTGCATCACCGTAAGTCTTCTGACTCAGTTCCATAGCCTTTGTAACCTAAAAATTGAATTTACAGCAAAATTTAATCGCCGCACTTTGCTCGTCCTTAATATTCATCTCACGACATTGACACAGAGTAACAAAAACAGTTAATACGAGACGTTCTCTCTTATGAAAGCGATAAAAATTTCAGTCCGGGAACCTTTGGACCGCACTCTGTACTTCTCAACACTGATGAGGTACAGTACACTGTTCTGTGTTAAATATGTGTCCAGAAGATTAGTTACAGAACACAATTCTTTGTTAATTATGTGTCCACACTGATTAGGAACAGTACACAGTTCTGTGTTAAGTATGTTTCCAAACTGATGAGGTAAAGTACATAGTTCTGTGTTAATTATGTTTCCACAATGAGGAGATGCAGAACACAGTTCTGTGTTAAGTATGTGTCCACACTGATGAAGTACAGTACACAGTTTTGTGTTAATTTTGTTTCCAGACTGTTGAGGTGCAGTACATATTTCTGTGTTAAGTATGTGACAGACTGTTGAGGTACAGTGCACATATCTGTGTTAAGTATGTGTGCACACTGATGAGATTAAGTACACAGTTCTGTGTTAACTATTTGTCCACAATGATGAGGAAGAATACATAGTTCTGTGTTAATTTTTTGTCCGCATTGATTTAGGCACAATACACATTAATATATTAATTATGTGTCCAAACTAGTGAGGTACAGGACACATATCTGTGTTTAGTATTTTTCCACACTTATTAGGTACAGTACACATTTCTGTGTTAAGTATGTGTCCACACTGATGAGATACATTACACTGTTCTGTGTTAAGTGTGTGTCCAGAGTTGGAATTACAGCTGTTGCCAAAGGCAAGTTAATTTATCCTTAATTTGTGGTAAAATTTGATCGTTTTAAAAAGTAAAACCATTACATTTCTTACATAAAAGAAACAGATAATAATAGTTCATCAGTTTTGTGTTTTATGTAAAGAAATTTAGTGTGACAAAAGGTTGGTTCCTGCCAAAATGAGAGCTAAGTCCTTGAGAGTCTCTCTCCTGTAGCCATGCTCTAGACACATAGTTACTTCACAACAACAAACAACATCGCTATGTACACTTCCTGCATGACTTCCTGTAGAATGTTAATTATTGGTCAAAGTCTCGGGCCATCTTACTTTTAGTGTAATACCCCCCAGTTCATGTTCGTTCTGGTTTTGTATTTTCTGTTATTTTTCTCCAAACCAAATACTAAGGTCCTAAATAAAGCTTTTCCATTCGCATGTACACTTTTGACCAAAAGTTTGCATTCAGACAGATCAATGGCAGTAAACAATTCCAGCACACAGAGATGTACAAAGTCACAGAAATAATACTCATTGTGTTCGGAATTGCACACTCTGCTGTCTTGGTGCAAAATGTGGGCTATCAACAGTTGTAGTGATGACAGATCTGTAACTGCTGTTGGATCGTTAACATGTCCCACATTTTATATTTGTGTTTCCGTGCATCACAAGTCTATAATATATAATAAATCAACAAGATGCAACTCTGGCAGCATTGTGTTTATTAACAACTACAAATATGCTCTACATGTTTCGGACGCCCTTTGCGTCCATCATCAGGAGCTCTATAAACTGTAACAGCAGCCACTGGTGTTTGTCATGCTGTAATTTATAAAGTTACGTATAAAGAAGTGTTGTATGTCATACAAGTGGTACATTAGTAGACTGTAGTGTGTTTATAGACATAGAACTAAACTATAAGTTAACATTTTAATAATAGTGTTTGTGGTTTGGAAGTTTCAATGACTTTAACCATTCATAGTCATTGCATCTTCCAAACCACAAACACTATTATTAAAACTTTAACTTATAATTTAGTTCTATGTCTATAAACCCACTACAGTCTACTACTTTACCACTTGTATGACATATAACATTTGTTTATACGTAACTTTATAAATTACAGCATGACAAACACCAGTGGCTGCTGTTACATTTTATAGAGCTCCTAATGATGGACGCAAAGGGCGTCCGAAACATGTAGAGCATACTTGTAGTTGTTAATAAACACAATACTGCCAGAGTTGCATCGTGTTGGTTTATTATATATTATGTCCACATTCTTATGGGAAAAATGTGAAGAAGAACTGAGCTACCAATCTTAGAACCAAAGGAATGCACCTGTGTGTGAGCTAGAAAAGCTTGTACATTCAGTCACCATTGTGTTGACATCTAACGACAGTGTGTAGCGTTAAGTAGCTAATAAGTGTGTCTGTGTTTGATCAGATTGGTTCCAAATCTTGTTGCCTTGATTCTGTTCTGCACCTTCATCTTGCCATGGGTCGGAACTGGTCCGCTGTGGAATCAAGTAGTGAAACATCAATCTGACGTTTGCAAGAACACATGGTGGAGAAACCTGCTGTTTATTCATAATTATTTTGGATTCGAAAATATGGTAAGTCTGACAGCGGCGCTCTTGTATTGACTGTTATAAACTGCAGTGCTGTTTTTGCATTTAACACGCGGTTTTTCTAAAACTGAATTTACCGGAACTCATTTTTTACAGTTTGGAAGTTCATTTTCAAAAATACTTCTGTCCGCTGTGGCAAGGATTGAGTTACCGTTGTGTACAATGCATGACACATGACTGTAATACTGGCTGCAGCTACCACATTCTAATGTCATTTAGTCCCCACGTTGTTTGACCTCGGTCTTGAGTCAGCAAAACTCATTTGTCAAAAATAGCCATAGAAGTTTTGACAATGTGGTAGCTTTATGTTGTCACCCTTCAATCACACTTGCATGTAAATTCCAACTTCTTCCTAGCATAGACGGGGTGTTAATTTAATTAATCCTAAAATTCCCTCATTCAGCACAGTGAGAAATGACTGGCGATTTGTAAGGAATTCAAGACCGTAGGTTGTACAGAGGACGATGGTGAAGGGTTAGGTGTTTTTTTGTTATTAGAACTCTAAGGAAATTGTAATAGAGTGAAAACGTGATAGCTAGTACATTCTTAATTATTCTGTACCTTTATTAGGAGTATTTGAATTTCCGAGGTTTGCCTATCGAAGTTTCTTATTACACTCATCTATATGCACATAACAAAAGAACCATCAGACAGGTTTTATGAAATTTTATTACGGAGGATTTTAATAAAGAAGGTCAGTACTTGTGAATTTAGTTTAAATGTGACCAAAATAAACACGAACACTTACCGTATTTTACTGAATGTGAGTTGTTGTGGTGTATCAGACGACACTTCTTCACAACCTTCCACTCTCAGGAAAATTCAGCATTTGTGAGATGAAACCTCACTTTTTTACGATGAAATAGGAAACAGATTCACGTCGTACTTTCGGGCAAGCACAGTGTATTCACTCATGTCTCATCTCTAGCTTGTCTTATTAACCAGTCACTGAAACACAAACATTCTGTAGTGCAGTTGCAGAATGGACCGAACTGCATGCCTCAGGGCCAGTAACCTGCAGTGCTATAATTTGGGCTGTAATTAGTAGCCAGCCTCTCACTGCAGGGTCCTGGGCTCGATCCCAAGCCAAGACATGTGAGATTTGTGGCGGAATTCTCTTTATATTTGACAAGATCATTCCATCCATGCTACATAGCTTATTTTTGTCAGTATCATTCTACCAACATTATGTACCCTATTCATTCATTATGTCACTGATATTATATAATCGTAGCAGTTGGTAGCAATGCTCAGTAAGACCAACTAATTAAGTGCATACAGCACAGTTGTTCCTGAGCAGCAAACAGGCCCTCGGTTAGTACAGAAATCTCTCTCATTTTATGGACACTGCCTGTTCATGACCAAATTCACAAAAGCCCACCACTTTTCCTTGTCCTGAGCCACAGCAATCCTGTCCAAGCCTTCCCAAACTCCTTCCTTAAGATCCATTTTAATATTATGATCCCTTCCATACCATCCTCTTCTGTATGTTTTCTGTCCCTTAAGTTTTTTTTACGAAACCCAACCTGCAAATCTTCTCCCCCATACATGCCACATGCCATGCCATCTCATTTTTCTTACACACTTAACATGTCTGGCTGTGTTTAAGCGAAATAATATAACGGATGATAATAAGTCTACAGAATGTGAAGTTTTTTGGCATATAAGAACATTAAAATCCTGTTGCAGTGTTTACTAAATACCCATCATTTGGGAATAGACACACAGCTGTTTGTCCTCTCTCCGCTATTGGTGTATATGGTGTGGAAATGGCCACGAACTGGGCTGAGTGTTCTCACAAGCCTTGCAGCCATTTCTACAGCCCTGTGCTACAGTGTCACATTCTCCAGGCGTTTGTCCTACTACGCTCTTTTTGGAAGCTCGTGAGTGTGAATTATGTCTATACAGTAGAACAAAGTGAATTAAGTCTACACAGTAGAACAGAGTGTATTATGTCAAAACAGTAGAACAGAGGGAATTATCTTTACACAGTAGAACAGAGTGAATTACGAGTATGTCTACAGATTATTACAGGGTGAGTTATGTCTACGCAGTAGAACAGGATGAATTAACGCTACAAATTAGAACAGAGTCTATTATGTCTATAAGGTAAGTGTATTACATTGGCAGTGTCAAGATAGTTTCACCAGTCGAACTAATCACCCATATCAACACTGCAGTACGCTCAAATTTTGATTTGATTTTCAGGATTAGGCAGCTGTTTGAAACAGCTGACCTCTCATATACGTTACCAACACACAGAGCGACAGTGTACATTATGGGCATTACTTTGGGCTTTGTGCTTCGCTACTGTGGTAGAGACTTCAGATTGAAGAAGGTATGTGTGCGATTTGAAGTTATTCGTGTGGTAACTGTTAATATTGCAGTATCCTGTGTTGTGACGTCATATGGACCAATGTTTGGGGGATATCTGCTTGTTCCATCTGCATGGTAGAAGAGTAAGCCACACACCTGCAAACCAGACTTTTGCAGGCTTGCTGTTTCCCATTCGTTTTCTCACACACATTGATCCCAATCATCTGTTTCTTCTATTATCACTATTTTTTTTCCCACATGTTTTAACCGTCTACTCTGAAGAGGTAGGCAGCAGGTCTCTCTGTATCATTCTACCAAACTACATGCTGTCACATGTCAGGTGACTGTAATGTTTAGTAGGTATGGCACTTAGGCATGGCTCGGGGGGTGGGGGGAGGTTAGTCATCAGTTCCTCATTGTGGAGGTCTGGGTTCGACCTCAATCTTGTCCGTGTTAGATGCTAAAATTTAGTGTTGTGTTTCAATGCAGATCCCATTATTTGGTACACAATTTTGCAACTTTGAAGACAAGGGCACAGTTTGGAAACAGAAGAAAATTATCTTAGACTTGTTGTTCCAGTTCATCAGAGTGTAATTATTTTCAATCAGTAGACGTCTTTTTGTCCCAGTGACATAAATTTAATCACTGGGAGTAAGTTCAGCACTTCATGGAGATCTTTATTCTGTTCTTATCCACACAACACTATCACTATATCAAACAAACACCAACAGATACACTCATATGTCATTATATCACAACTTTATGAACACTATGCGTAACTGCAACGTGTTTCAAACATTAAAGGGTTATCTTGTGGGAGTGTAATCTATACAGTTTAGTATTGTGAGTCAACAAAATGAGTCACCAGTTGTAAAATTCAACTTAGAGTATAGTGTGTACTGTTTAACACAGCTGCTGTATCACAGTTTAGTATGACTCATACAGCTGCTAAGTAACAAGTACATGCTACACATTCATTTGAATTTTACAACTGGTGATGTAATTTTTCTGATCCACGCTGTTACAATGAATCAATTATACTATCTGAAGAAGACCCTTTAAAGTTTTGAACAAGTTGAGTTATGCATAGTGGCAGTGTTTATTTGATATTCATGGAGACAGTTTAATTGATCATGAATATTTAACTTGGAATTTGAGTAGAGAACTTGTATCAGTGCAATAATTTTAAAACTATATACCTCAATAACCTTTCATATAAATTAACTCAATACAATTCTGTATCATTACTTTTAATTTGAATTCCTATTTTTTATATATTTATTACATATATTCCTTATAATCTACACTATGGCAGCACTTAATTATGTTAATTTACTGTTTTTATAATACAATATGACATCAGCTTACACAAGGCAGATACATATAAGTAAGTAAGTACATGTAAGTACACACATATCTAGATACATTGACGAATTCCACATCCAATTGTTCTTTAACCAAGTCAGGCTGGTGTGGCACCAGCCTGTAAGTTAGAAAATTACACCATCCTGTTGCAGCGTTCAGAAGTTAACACATTGAGAAAGTAGCATGTATGTATGTATGTATGTCACTTGGCACAGGAATATGTACAGATGTTGTAACTAGAATGGATGTAGCCAGAACAGCTGCAACAGAAGTTGATACAATATGGCAGCTGGCTGAGAACAGCACCAGTTTTGTAAAACGTAAGTAAAGGTACAGCAAGCATTCTGACGAGTCAACATGCATTTGGTACTGACAGACTGTGAAACACACACTGTCTGTGTTGACAGGTGCACCTGACAGTAGGCTGGACAGCTGCCATGATCTGCTTCTACGTGTCAATAATAAGTCCAGCACATATGGCCAGCCGAGATTATGTCTATAACACAAGAGATGCTGCCAACTTTGCAGCCTTTGCACCTATTTCCTGGTGCCTCATTGTGGCTTGGATTATTTTCGTATCATATATTGGTCAAGCAGGTATGTATGGGAACCCTGGAAGTACCTGTTGTTGGCTCTGGAGTTTTATGATTTTAGACACCAGTGTGCCCCAGATAAGGATGCTGTATGCTCTCCCAACATATCAGTTCCTTACGTCAGTGTGCAAAGCTTAATGACCTTTCATCATCACCACTGTTAGAACCCCAAATGTCACGTATTATGCAGTATTCGTGTCATTCAGCTTTGTGCTGGACACCGTGCAGGCACTATGTAAGGACGTCCCTTCGTCTGTTTTGCAGTTCAGGTGCACTCAGTTACCAAAACTGACAGTAACTCTGACATCACATCACATGAAATCACTACTCACATCGTTACTTTGTATGGTCTTTTACGTTTTAAGTTCATTGTGCATCTTATTGCTACAAATGTCTTCCATTCTTTCCATTCGCCTTACACGTACTTCACTTCTTTCTCCATTCATTCCTTTCCTCCCTCCATTTCTCCTCCCTTCTTCCCTCTCTTCTTCCATCCCTGCACTCTTTCTCCCTATTCCCTACACAAACATTTCACATGCCATTTCCTTGTATTGTGGTTATTAAGTGCGCAACAGGCTTGTTATTCCATAAAGGTTTGTGCAAGGAAATGTATGCATTGCCACTGTGCTGTGTTGCTCTGCAGACAAGTGACAGATTCAAACTGCTGTAGGTCTAAAGAACTGCAAACGTGGCATAATAAACAAATGGCACACTTGAGGTGAATGCAGGCATTTGAAGTAAGCCAGGTTTGTTCACATTTTGTTCAATTTCCTAGTGTGTGTGTGCAAAGTGAGTAAAGAAATATCCACTTTTTGCAGTAGTTCAAAGTAACTCAGTATTTAACAAATTTACTGTGATAGCATTCACCTCTCTGTGGTCTGACTTCTGACGCTGCAGATATGTTACACCTCATGTCACGGTGTACGGTAGTTCACAGTTTCTAATGCTTTGTGCGGTGTCTACCAAAAAGAGAGATGCCGTTTGTAACACCGGTAACCTGGGAAGTACAACAGATATTACAGTAGTGGTACTACAGCTAACAGTGCAAATGGGTTTACTGACACAATTTCGCCGCATCCAAACTGCATTTGAGGAACAACAGCTTTGATTGTATGTTGTGCTGCTCTATCAATACAGTCGCTGCCATACAACAAAAAACACAGATCGTGTTGTGGTATGCAAAGTTTAAATCCATTATTTGTGTGAAATAGGAATTCAGATATGAGTGTGGTGTGAGACAACCTTATTAGAAGAGGATAGGAGGTGGTAGAGCACTATGGGGAAAAGATGCCACAGCAGATTCAATGCAGAAGCTGATGTTGGTCAGCAGGCTTCTACTACCGAGTGCAAACAATTCGATAAACTGAGCAAGTGCAGACTTACGCATGCCGCAGAATTATTCAGAACAGCCTGTGTCTAAAACCATACAGATTACAGGTAATGCATAAAACTACAGCATTCGACAAACATCTCAGCTCACAGTTTGTGGTAAAGATTTGGAATATGAGAGCTCTTGAGTTGCGCTGTGTTTAGTAATGCAGCAAGGTGTCACATCTCTGGACTTCTGGATGAGCATAACTGTGTCACTGGGTACAGTGAGCCTTCCGGAGAACAGTTAGAACATTAACAGGATAGTGCTGCAGTGAATGTGTGGTGCAGTCTGTAACGTGGAAGAGTTATAGCTCGTAATTCATTCATGGGGACCTCATTACCAGCAGTTCATTTCTACAAACATGGGAAACTTACACCCTTCATCAACTGAAGAGTAACAACAGTGAAAGTGACAATATTCATATAATTTTTCAAGTTAATGGGACCTTTTTATCATTTTGTTTCATGTTTGTTTTAACATGAGTTTTGCCAAGTCAGTGGATGGGAGGAGGTGGGCCAATTGTGTGGCCCTACATTATCCTTATTATCTCGTGCCTTTGAGCTTTAATTTTTGGGGTTATGTAGAAGACAAAATGTTTAGTCAAAGAATAAATATGCTGGTCTAACTCACATCATGACCACTGAACTTCTTAAATGTTAAGAAAGGCACATTCCTGTGCATCTGGCAACATGTAAACAGTAAGTGAGATTTCCATTTGGCACTGACTGTGAGGTGTTCTGCATCTAACAAGGTCTCCACTTTTGTGTCAAAGTAAAACTTCCAGTTGAAGAAGAGTGTAATATAAACAATGCCTTCAGCCGGGTTGTCACTCCTAAGTTACAGGTGTTACAAATTTAGGCAGTTGGTATTCCCTGTATGTTCAGCAGCCATTGCCATGTGCCTGTTGGCTACACGGATCTGTAATGGAGTATGTCGGCTATGGCACGTGAACACTGTACAGCTGCATTTCCCAACTGTTGTGTGTGACAAATGTGCCAAGTGCCAATAAGTATCACTGAACAAGGAGCCAATGAGTAATTGTCATTCTGTTTCCATGACTGGTTTATTTTACAGAGTTGTGTACTGTGGAACACTGCCAAATTATTGCTTATCATCATCATCATCATCTTCCTCCATGGATTAGGTCGTTTGACGTGTTCCGGCATCGACGTTTTGCCATTTTTTCCTAGGGCGTCCCCGGTTTCTTCTCCCCCGAGGTCTGTAGGTGAGGGCGTGTTTCGGAAGTCTGGTGTTGTCCATTCTTTCGAGATGGTTGATCCAGTTCTGTTTGTATTTGGATTT
>Ga0209629_10002469_pt1 | contig 12628 bp, 9 predicted proteins | sample TergutCu122P5_FD_187286 | JGI IMG/M metagenome (GOLD analysis project Ga0209629, IMG submission 187286) | Cubitermes ugandensis P5 segment gut microbial communities from Kakamega Forest, Kenya - Cu122 P5 (SPAdes) (version 2) | ecosystem: Host-associated > Arthropoda: Insects > Digestive system >... | reverse complement strand
GCAGCAACGACAGCCGAGCTAAACTCCATTCCGAAAGAGGCTTTTTCGGCATGCTTCCAACAATGGCGGCACCGCTGGGAGAAGTGTGTGGAGTCCCATGGGAACTACTTTGAGGGTGATTAGGTGTCCAACGCTCCAGGTAAGCCAGTTTCTTTTTCCCGGCCAAAGGTCAGATACTTTTCTAACAGACCACGTATAATACTCTTGAGCTCCTGATTATGGGCATAGTGGTGCCAGAAACATGTTGAGCAAGCAATAAGATCTGCAATAAAAACCTCTGTTGCATCTAGTTGGCATTTTATTTCCACACATTAACGACGATGCACAGTCAAAATCACATCAAATATGTATTACAATCTCTGCTGCTGTATGAAAAGTACACAAATAAAGACACTGCAGTGCACAAAGAAACTGTCACTTTTCACATTCTATATTCAGGAAATGAAGTTTTGAATTTAGTGCACCAGTTATTTATTTCTGCAACCAAAAAGGAGATGCAAGGATAACAGTACTTTGAATCATAGGGTAAGAAGTTGTGAAAATGAGATATGGACATATCTGGATCAGGACTGTGTCCAATCAATGTTGAACATTCTTCACTCAGCTGCAACAATTGTTTCCACAGCCATGCAAAATATGCTATTTTGCTTCTTAACTTTGGCTGCAATGTCTTCCTTGAGTTATACAAACACTGTGGCAATTCTTACATGGACTGTGTTATTGGTCTTTGTAATAACAAGGTTAAGATACTTTCAATCCTTCCATTTTGTACTTCCTTAGTTTCTATAAAAACACATACATCTATAATCTAAAGATTTCACAGCCCCTGATTCAATAACACTTTCACAGGCAAGCTGCCGTGTCAGGTGGTTTGTTGGCCATTCAACCACCTGCTAGCCCAACAAAGTTTTACTGAACATACAATGAACAACTCACACAGCATAGTCCCCAGTGCTGCAGAACTGTTCCGGATCTTGATTAAAATGTTCATCCAGTACAAGTTTAGCTGTCTGCAACAGAAATGTCAATGTTAGACATCGTTCAAACAGTGGACGATACAATTAGCTTCAGAATTATAATCATACACAGTTTAAAAACCCAGAAGACCATCATGTGAGTAATAACCACCATGAATACCTCATGACTTATAACAAAGATCTGCTTTGAATTCAGCACCTCTCAGGCCATGCTGGATGGGGCAGGGGTCAAAAACATTAGCTACTCAGAGTGCACGCTGGTGACTTAGAAGTCAACAAATACAATATTTATTTTTAAACCCTTAACAATCTGGTGGTTTCACTGAGTGCTAATGTTTACAATTCAATACAGTCACGGCATAAGCTTAAAAACAAGAAACTGAATCGCAAAGGAGAAGACCACTGCAGAGATGCTGGCATGCAAAGAAGGATGTAACACTAAAATGGAAATCATAGGCTATACTAAAATAGCAAAATTCTGTAAAAAAAAGTTATTATGCTGTACATTACTATGAAGGGACAAATCTTTATTCATTACATGGCTTTCTCTCTGCAATATACGTACCCTAACAAGATCCAGGTTGGTGCCTGTGATTTTAATGGAGTGATTGCCAACTGTGACCGTATATTTGTATTCTCCAAGAGATGCATCATTTGTTGAGAAACTGTGCAAAAGTGCTGATCTACGCACACCTGCAACACACGACATGCAGCTGCAATTCACAGATGTACAACACAGTGCAGCTTAAAGCATGACATTTTCCCTCTTGTACTGCTTGTGCTTATTTAACACTTTTGGTGTTCAAAAGCATTAATAATCACTAAGCCTTTGCAGTCCAAATTATTCTGGTGAATTCCAACAATCTGGGCCAAATTATTTTTCCAGATAAATCCTAATCTTCAAAGTACAAAATAGCCACTAGATAACAGAAACTTAGGGAAAACTGGAAAAAAAAACAAAAAAACAAAAACACACACACAATTTAAAATAACATCATGATTTCAGCTTGACACTGGACCTGGTACAGCATACGGCACCACAGAGCTTAACTTGACATCGTACTGAAGAAGAGTTAAAAACCATCAAACAAATAATGACTCCATGGGGCAAAGTCCTTCTTGAAAAGCTAAAAGATCCTCAGTTAGACAAGAAATTACCCACATTTTATGGAACCATTTGCTTTCAACAGTCCATCACTTACTCCTGCCCTGAGCCAGATAAGTCTAGTCCACACCCTCCAAATCTATTTATGGTTCATTTTAACATTATTCTCCCATCAATACCTAGGCCTTCCAAGCACTCTCTTTCCTTCATGTTTTCCAACAAAAACCCTGTATGCATTACTCTTTTACCCCATGTGTGACACATGCCCTACCCGTCTCATCCTCTTTATCACCCCAACAATACCTGGCATGAAGTACAGGTATTGAAGCTCCTCCTTAACCAATTTTCTCCAACCTCCTGCTACTTCCTCCCACTTGTCTTTTTTTTAACATCTTCCCAGCTTCCTATCGTCGAACACCTTCATCCCGTAATTGTTTCCTTAACTTGGACCAAGTTTCACTCCCACATAAAACAACAGGCAAAATCATAGTTATATATACAGCTGAACTCAGTTATAACAACCTCAGTTTGTGCTATACATCGCCCATAACATTATACATTCTGTGGTACAAACTAATTCCTCATAAGGCATGTTTTTCAGGCTTGCTTAGTACGACATACATAAGAACATCCACCTCGGACATAACAACATTGCCAGTCATCAATTCCAATATAATTTTCCAATTCAGATTATTCTGATAATTCTATCATCTCCTTGTCCTTGACACAGCAAGCTCTCTACACTTCCAGGTAGCTACATAAATTTCAAGCCTGGAAAATGACAAAAGTTACCAGTAATTCAATTTGTGCGTAAAGTTTCCCTCCACATTTCCACTACTACAGTTAATAGGAGACTGGTAATGTGATAACATTGCTATAGTCACAAATAAGGGAAAGGTTCTGAGTGTCGAAGGAAAAGTTAAAGTGATATGACCCAAAGAAAATGGAATAAAGAAAGCCGATCTGTATGGGAATTTGGTCTCATAAATTCTACAGAACCAAAATTATTGGTGCCTTTGAATAGAATGGATCAAGAATAAGGCAATTTCAAAAGCCTAAATGAAGTGACATCGATAAGGTGCTGTTTAAGTGGTTCAAGCAAGAGCATAATGGCAATGTACCAATGAGTAGTCCTCTTCTCATGAAAATAATTGTTCTTCCTAAATATTAATTGTAATTTAATTTTGAAATAGATCATAGCATTAACATTAAGTAATGTTCACAGGCCTGTACTTTGTCTTCTTGAAATATTTTTCCTTCGCTTTTACCACGCACCTCATTTAGAGGGACCGCATAACCAAGTTTGCTTGTATTTCAATATCTATGTTCCCAGATACCAAATTAACTGATGCAAATATCTCTGTAACTGATCTTTTGGATCACATCTGATTTGCTAATCAAAATTGAACACAATATACCAGAACTTACCTGGAAATCTGTTACTTTCATCTGATGCACTACTATTAAGACTACTGCTGGAACCACCCATGCGTTCCTTGTCAGGTTGTTCTAAGCGTACTGGCGATGCGTTCCGTCGGATTGTGTCCTCAATCAATTGTTTGGCGTGGCTGTGACGTAAAGCATCAGAGGTAAAACATATGACATATAATGTAAAACCATGTCCTTGGTACATGGGTTTTGATAAAAGTCTCATCTCTCTAACTTCATCCACTGAATGCAAACTTGAGCCCTCTACTCAAACTCCCACACAATATTCAGTTTTATGGATCCAGGGAAACAATTAACAACTGTCAATACGTACCAATACATAGAGAAGGTAACAGAGTAATTCAATTTTATCAAGAGAACAGCTCAACAATTGCTGGGTACCACAAAGATTTGATACTATACATTTATTTGTAAATATGCGATGGTATAATAGATTGAATTGGAACTAGAAACTATGTCAAAAAAATAAGAGTTGAAAAATTAAAAGGATATAATGGAATGAAAATGTGAATTATTTATAGAAAGAGTGAAGAAAATATAAAAGTAATTTGTATGTTGGGAAGACATATATGATGATTTTATGGGACAGTAAAGAAAACATTTCATTTACTTAATCTATTCACAGAAAAGGGTTGTATGGGAAGAGACGTAAGGACCTAAGTAAGTATGATTTCAATATACGCAAAGAAAAAGGATTTAAATCTATGGCTTCATTTAGGAGACTGGAGAACAGAATCAGGTATTTAAATGCAGAACAAGTTAAGTCTCCTTGGAAAAAACAAAAGTTGATATGACTGTAACATTAATTCAGAAGGAACACTGCTAATTCCACCACCACCACCATGATAATAAAAACAGTGATGGGAATGAAAACTACAGAATTTTGGATGAATGCATAGATAATATAAATCAATACAGTGTTTACTTAAATCATTACCAAAGAACACAGCTGTGGTAGAATGCCATTCATACAGGCAGTATGATACATGTTAATACTCATACTGTTGATAATATTGCTTATGACATATAGTGTGATTACAATTTTTATGTAATAATGACTTGTGATTTTTCTGAGTGATGGTAATGAGGGCTACAGGCAGGTTAGTGCAAAGTCAGAGCGCCCATGGTTCATTACATGAATGGTACCAGGATTTTCTTCTTTAATACTGCTTGTAATAATTACCTCTTCTCTGAATGATATTTAATAAATGTATGGTGCTAGTGAAACTTTGATACCTTTGTGATTTCACTTCACCCCTGACTCTAAGCAAGTCTGTTTAGTAGAAATGTCCAAGGCTCAAGTATTTATGAGTGAAGGGCTCATACACACGCAGAACAGAATTTCTCCAGCACAGAAAATGAGAGTGTTAAATAAACAAACATTGTGCAAGCCATGGACAAAATACACACAAAAAGCTGAGCAAAGATATACAAAACAGGCTAAGGAAAGGGTTTACAAAGACACAAGGAGGAGGAAGCAGAGGCTTCATCGTGGGATGTTACAGAAACATGGAACAATGACAATGATGACAACAACAAACACACTGACTATGTGAAATGGATAGAGTCAGTTTCAATATTCCGATCTTTCATGCCAAAACAGCTGCATTACATATAAAACAACTAAAAATAAAACATACCACTGTAAACAAAACTGCTACTTACTTAATCTTTTCTTCACTTGGGCCAGTTATCTGTACCAAGCGTTCCTTTGCTCCTGGACTTACTGGATAAAGACATAGAAAACACACAGTATACATTAAAATTTACATAATCAGCCTTACAAAGTGTTAGTAATGTGTACACTTACATGTATGTCATCCATATGTAAGTATGCATGTACACACACAATATTATTAATCAGCTGTATGCAATACAAAAAGAGATTAATATATCTTTACAAACTGCTAGTGCCTGCATAAAACGGCATGCTCGTGATGAAGAGTTCATGCAGTGACATCAACAGACCTGAAATTCAAAGCCAGGAGGTACTTGTTAACATTCTCATCATGCCAAGCAGAATGCTTGATAAAGAGCAAAACTAAGAAGAAATATAATGTCAGCACAGATGACATCTGGAAGTCTGGTTCAATATTGGGTCACATCTTTCTTTTATGTCAGCCATAATATTTACATGGACTGACAAACAGTGATGATTATTTAGTTACTTAGGACAATGTAGAAACCAGTGAAGTTAAGCAGTGTCAAAAGGGGATATGCTAAAGTGCTTGTGAGGGATGGTGATGAACAAGCTGTGCTCTATTTTAAAGTAATAACCATGACAACTGGGCAACTTTCAAATGTAATCATCAATATCAAAATTCAGACTTTCTGATTTTATAAAAGCATATAATTTCCAATTCTCATTCAACTGTTCATAACTGGCACAAACAAATAAACCGATGACATATACAAATACAATCCTATATCACTCCTAAATGTTTTGGTGTCACGCCATCTTCAGGGACCTCTACACCAAGATTTAAATTTACTAAAATATAACAGATTATAAAAGCAAATATATTATATTATAGTATTGTTGCAGCTAATGTCAACTATGTGGGTTTCACAAACTGTGACTAAAACAGTATTTTTAAGAGTATAATATATTAGAACAATAAAACAGTAATATTTATTACAGCATTGTCATCAAATACAGTGAAAATTTGTATGTTGCTATGTTATAGTTGTTGTTTATACACAATCATCTAATTTATCTTCAATCCCTTATGGATCTTGTCCATGCATGATGTATAGTGAGTTCTGTGTAAAAGGTGAGTGTGAAAATTCCAATTATCAGTTTGGGTCACAGCTACATCTCCAGTCACTACTGATTTTATAAGACAGAGTGATCAAGACTGAACTTTCAGATCATTGCACCATTTGTCTCATTGCTGACTGCCAACTGCAGCAAAACAAGAACAAGTACTTCTGTGTAATCTGACAGCTTACAGAAGATGGTTCTGAATGATGAAACCTGGCAGGTTTATAATATATGGAATTTAAGCGAAGAGAGTCCTCAGACACAACTTGTCCACAAATTATGGTTCCTATTAAAAACTAATATGTATAAAGAATGGGTAAATACAGAATCAATATGGCTAAAAAGCGTGTGGGTAATTAAACACAAGAAATGACAATGTATTTAAACAAATCATAATAATATAATTTTAAAACAAATGACAACTGATTTCAGATCCTAGTCAGGTATGCAATTATTATGACACTAACTATGGCAGACACAGTGTCATAAAGGATTAAACTTTCATACATGTTCACTCTGTGGGAAAGTTCCTGGCTGCATACACTAAATATTCGTCTTCAAAACTCACAAAGAAGAAACTACAGGTAATTTAAAGAATAAACATTTTACGGCACTTAGTTGCTTCTACACGAAAAGCTGCTGACTGCCCTGTTTACTTTATGGGTCTATCTCACCTGAGAATAGTCAATGGGTAAAGTTTGGGCCAATAAAATTCAGTTTCTGGATATGGCACTACAACTCTTCTTGTCACAATCAGAGAAAATGTTTCTCTTAATTGACAGAGCTTTAATGAGGTGTTATGCAACCTTCTTTAATTAGTGATGAGTTGCAAATGGAGCTTCATAATCACAGCCCAAAGTATCATTTAATGATGTTGAGCTGGGTCACTAAAGTATATGTATCTTTATTAAGCAGATTTCAGACCTTCTTGACTTACTTGTAATAAAATTTTTGAAACACAGTGAGAGACACACACCAGTGGCTCATTAATCACATATGAGGTTACAGTAACATGATGATCATAACCCAGTCTAATAACAAGGTCTACAGTAGACCTATTCATTTAACATCCCCCAGGCCACAACCAGCCTGTGAGATGTTGGTGACTGGCTCACAAAAAAACATAAATACGAGTATTACCCGGTTTACTCTATGTATTTCTGTTCTAATTTCAAGCTATGAGGACTCCAAATTTTTCTCTTAGTTTTTGTCCTTGGTTACAGTATGTAATCCTCTGGCTTACCCCACCTGGTTAGATCCATAAAACATGTTCAGCCTAAAGAGTATACTATTTCATTAACACTGTACAACATGTTCCTAATTAATTTCCTTTACTGAAATTTGGTATAAGTCCTCACTATAGACTAACAGCACAAACACTGCACTATTGTTTGTGCTGTACCACTCTGTCATTGATTCACAGAGCACAAAGAGGCAACAGCATATAAATACTTACAGCTCCATGAAGAAAGGAAACCTGGCGTAAAAAAAAAAGTACTTTATAAATCTATACAGCTTCTATGCCAAGCCTAATTACTATGCAATTCTGAAGTATACCAAGAGATGGCAAACATAATATAGGAAAAGCTCAATAGTGTAAAATTGTTAATGAACAAAGCCAATGCAGCCCAACTACAAAGTGTTAAAAATTTAACATGTTTGTAACTACAAATAAAACAGCCCGGGTCCTGGTCTGAAGTGTGTGGAGCTTTACCTTAACAATCTAAATACACCACACGCCAACACACCAACAAACCAAAACCACTTATTCAATTCTATCTTTACATTTTGCTTCTGCAATTCAAATTTAAAATTTGAATTGCAAGAGACCTGACAAATATTGACAAACAACAACAATGTTAAAAGGGTACAACTGGCAATGCAGACATAATATTGCCAAACACATGTTAACCAGAGTAACAGTGACTGACAACGATGCAAATTAATCATCTACAACATGTACAATTGGTAAACTGCTGTAACATGTAGAAAGGCTGTTCTTCATTCCAAGAAACTTGCATTATCATGAGAAACTTCAATGACACATGAATTTCATATGAATAATTGACAAACACCAACACATACACTTCACATTCAACAATATATTAGTCTACAATGCTGACTTCAATGTTAAAATACATAAAAGTACTCCAACACGTTTCAATCTTAAGAGATCGAAACATGTCAGAGTATGTTTATGTATTTTAACACTGAAATCAGCATTCTAGACTAACATATTGTTGAATGTGAAGTGCATGTGTTGGTGTTTGTCAATTATTGAATTGAAAAATGCATGATGAAACAATGAATTTCATATGATTTACTTCCAATATACAAACTTCATGTAACAATGCTGCGTGTGAGGGATGCATGGATAGTAGAGTCCATATTACCTGACATGCTGTATGAGTTATCAACAACCATTTTATAAAAAACATATTTTATCAACAATCAACTCGGCAGGTAATGGAATGACTTACAATCCCTGTCACATACTTGTGTCTGTATTTTATGTACATACCCATAACGAGTTCTTTCATTACTAGCTTCAATTATATAAGTGCAGTTGTGCTTTAATTTGTTAAACTAAGTTACTAATTTCTCAGAAAGTAGTAATTTTTTTCATTAACATGTAAAATGAGACTACAAAGAAAGTGGCTCTTTCCATGGAACAAAATCTTGAGGCCTTACAGACACAAGAGAAAGGCAAAACTATGGAAAGGGGCAAAAGAATATGGAGCAAATCATGTTACTACTGGTGATTAGCACAGGAAATATGTGAAATTGAAGAGAGGTGTTCCGCCAGAGCTTAAAATGAAAAACTGGAGAGAAAATATCAATCTAGACTTCTTCAGTGATTTACAGAAATTAATGAAGGTATGTTACATAATTTAAAGTAAACCCACTATGTATTTGGGAGAAAACTGAGCAAAAAATATGTGCATGATCATGGAGAAAATTACGTGAGATTAAGAAAACCACAGAGGCAACAGTGGAACAAAGCTGCAAAAATCTTGTTCCTTTATAAAACTCATAACAGGGTGTGAAACTGTGAAGAATGATGATGTACAAGAAGGAACGAACCAAATGAAGAACATCAGTGGTGACAACTGCAGCTATGTCTTTCTACTCAATTCTGTTTGAATACACTGTGTAAAGTGGAAGGTCAATTAGAAGGCAGTAAACAGCAGAACAACAGATATCATGTTAGTTCATCATTCAATAATAACATATTCATTCAACAATTGGTTTATATTAGTTCAGGCCACAGCACACACAATGCAAATTGTTATATAACTTTATCAAGCCTAAAGATGTGTGCGCTGGGGTTTTACCTCGCTGAAATGAAATGATGGTTTCGCTCAGCTCCTCAATCATGTGAACACGTCGTCCCTTGATGCCCATCACTGCACCATATCAAAAAAAATGTCAAAGAATGCTCCTTGAACCAATCCTACTACAATATGACCCCTGTTTCAGAACACACGCATTTGTTTGTTGCACCTCGGGATTAATATACTATTTAAGAGCCTTCCCTGTTTGTAATAACTTACAAATCTCTGAACTGGTTTCTCCCACATCTTGAACCTGGAAACAGGAGATTAAAATCCCCATATTATGGGACTGGTTCCTGGATAATAACTGGGATTTTTATCTGTTAGTGGTATTAGTAGTGGAAACTGTTCCTATCTTTGAAATTTTTCTGCTAAAATATTCTAACAAAAAAATCTGGGTCTGGTCTTTGCCTCAGTAAGATTCCATTATCTACGAATGAGAAGACCTTCACGGAGGGTGGTGTATTGACTGAATGAACTGAAAACTGATCCTTTACAGTGCAGAATGACCCTAACAGGATCGATGACTGTATCTAACAGCACGAAAGCATAACATAATCCTGCATAAAGCAATGCAGAAAATTCAGCACCACAGCTGCTACAGCTGGCTCAAAATACAGAGATAATTTAGTGTCATGATAGTGCAACACTTGATCAGCCGGAATTAAGACATACCATTACAAGAGTACAATACATTATCAATAAATTAAAGTTTGGAGCCAGAGAAATATCATTCCATAAATGTAAATACTTTGTGCCACTCTTTATCAGTCTCAATTTCCATTGGTTTCAAGTTAATAACATATAAATTCTTTCTGCAAAATATTTGTCTCATATGTAGCTTCTTTTGAACTAACCTCCATGGCTCATTAACCCTTTAACACTGAACGACTTCTAAAGACGTCGCGCAGTGAGCACTCTAAATTGCTGAATGACTTATAAAGACGTCGCAAACAGTGTGTCAAAGTTTGGAGGAATTTTGTTCACTCCTATTTGATAAAATGTGGTGGCTTACTAAGCTGCAGGACCCTTGAAGGTCAAGGTTTCTTTGTGGAGCCTGAATATACCCCCTCCACAAACCCTGATTTATAAGTCGACACAAGGTAAATGCACATTTTGTCCCAGCTAACTAATATGGTTTAGACACTGATAGCTTTCACTGCATATTACACACCAACAAATGTACTAATTGTATATCATATAATAGTCTAAAATTATTTACACTAAAACACTTAATATGCCCCTACACGTTTCGATAGCATATCGCATATCATCTTCAGGGAGCACGTACTGTTCCTTGCTAAAGTCACGTGTTAAAATTAAAATCATAATTTTAACATGTGACTTTAGCAAGGAATCGCATATCATCTTCAGGGAGCACGTACTGTTCCTTGCTAAAGTCACGTGTTAAAATTAAAATCATAATTTTAACATGTGACTTTAGCAAGGAACAGTACGTGTTCCCTGAAGATGATATGCGACATGCTATCGAAACATGTAGGAGCATATTAAATGTTTTAGTGTAAATAATTTTAGACTAATATATGATGTACAATTACTGCATTTGTTGGTGTGTAATATTCAGTGAATCTTCAAAATGCACGGTGCAACTATAAAGATAACTGATAGCTTTGTTTATAGCTGGCACTGGGGTTCACTGTGGGTTGAAATATCAACACTGGCCTATGAAACACACTCTAGTTGTTGACCAGAAAGGATGTCAGTGGCGTAATGTACCCATATAATTCAGACAAAACTAATGCTCAAAAATTGGAGATATCCACAAAAATTGATGTTTACAGCTACAGGAGGGGCAACAGACATGCCTCTTGTAGTACTGGGATAATCTGTAGGGGTTGTGGGGTAGTAACATGCAATATACAGCCGTCAATCTAGTAACAATGTCTTGGGCACCCTCAAATAGCTGGAATATTATACAGCAGTCACATCATAGCTTTACATCTGTTTTGCTGTCAATATAGAAGACATTCATATCCCACTGGTATTAGGTTTCTGCAACCGAGCCCAGTCATACATAGTAGTCTCAACAGATGATTGTGAGTATCAAGAAATGGCTGGAAAAAACAAAAAAATAGAACTTGAGGAGGAAGCAATCAGTGAAATTCCAGTTGCTAACACCGACTTGCAATCAGGTGCTGAGGTTAGCAATGCTGAAGACTATTCTGAGGAAGAAGAAGAAGAGGAACAACAACAGCAGCAGCAGCAAGCTTCAGCAGAAGTCACCATAACAAACACTGGCCAGTGAAATTATCAACCCAACTGTGCTGCCATCTGTGTTCTTCTCACGGCCAAAGAAAGGGCACAGTGTATAAATGCGCCAGATGTGACATGGGCCTGTGTATGGTGTCTTGTTTCGCGGAATATCACACCAAAGTCAATTTGAAATATATCAACCTCTTTGTGAATATTGTGTGTCATGATAAAACAGTGATCCAAGGTGCCACAGACCTTCTGCAGCAGCCAGAATTATTTGAGTAATGAACTATTTACACCACATCTCATATAATGCATGCAATTCACAGGCCTAAATTTACTATAAAAATAGGTGAACATTTTTCCCCAGATTAAGCAATTCATAAGCAGAGTGCAAAATTTTATTTCATTCAATTTGAAGGCAAATTCTATGATATAGCCTTTCTTTTCTAAGAGTAGGCAATAAAATTTAAAATTCCCAGTAAAAAATTTCGGCAGGCAGCGTTGCTCAGAGGGATTTAATTCCAGTGTTAAAGGGTTAACCAATGCCAAAAAGTCCATATAACAAACAACAGATGGCAGGACTCTACATAACACATATACTGTTGTAGCAAAATTTGGTATCAAGGTTGCCTCACCGCTGAAGCAGAAGGAGTTAAAATGAACTACACCGTCTGTCCGGAAAGTAAGTGTACTGATTTTCCTATGGACGAACTGGCAACGTGGCATCTCGTTGATGTATATCAGCGCATAGGGAGTGACCTTGGCTGCATGTTGAATGTTG
>Ga0209629_10002467_pt1 | contig 12629 bp, 9 predicted proteins | sample TergutCu122P5_FD_187286 | JGI IMG/M metagenome (GOLD analysis project Ga0209629, IMG submission 187286) | Cubitermes ugandensis P5 segment gut microbial communities from Kakamega Forest, Kenya - Cu122 P5 (SPAdes) (version 2) | ecosystem: Host-associated > Arthropoda: Insects > Digestive system >... | reverse complement strand
GGGGGGGGGGGGGGGGAGGAGATTGAAATGTCAGTTAAAATGAAAGCTACATTTAGTTATAGTATCATCAGCATGTAGTCTGTCTTATGACAACATCACAACCTCTTCAAAGTTGAGTTCTCCACAGAGTGCCAACTAATTCTTTCCCTTTCAGTTTCCAGTATCTTCTCATTTTCTTAAGGTCATCCAGTAGTTGTTGTGTCTTCTTTCTCTTGTTCCTGTTCCTGCTGTCTTTCCTTTAATAATGTGTTTTAGAAGTCAGTTCCTACACAAGCTGTGACAAATTCAGTTGGCCTTCCTTGTTATTTTACGTAGGATGTTCCTCTCCTCTCTGACTCTTTGTAATACTTCTTAACTTTTCACACAATTGGTTCAATTGATTTTCTTAAACTTTTCCCAGCACTGGTACTAATCAGAATCTTTTGCCACCCAGAAATGGACCTCTTCCTGACTTAGCAGACTGATGATAAATGCCATTAGTTTAAGAAACTTCAAGTGGGAAAATTTTGATGGGATATTAGAGTATATTTTTGGGCTTGTGTTCATTAATTTGTACTTCATTATTTTCAGAATCGTTTGATGGAGAGCATGGCACTATTTCAAGTGACCATCATGTCTCGGTGGTTCGAGCGATCATCAGTTATGTTGTTCCTAAATAAGAAAGACTTGCTTGAAGAAAAGATAATGTATTCTGATCTTGCTGTTCACTTCCCAGATTACAATGGTATGTTGTTTTTTTCTTCCCTTAACATGGACTATGCATAAATCACTTCATTTTTGTCATTTTTGTCTCTGATTTGAAGTGACCACATTCATTGCTTGACTTACCTTCTGTTCAAGGCAGTGAACTTTACAGCTATGTAAGTGTGTGGCTTTTTGTCTATGAAATTGTATTGAAATTGCATGTTAAAGAACATGCTCATTCTTATTAATTGCCTGCCTGTGCTAAACATACCAACCCATATGCTGACTAACCTGAGTAAGTTCATTTGTGTTTTTCCCCAGTTCTTCCAGGAAAATGTTGAGGTAGAACCTTGGGGTAGGCCATGACCACTTCTTCCTTCCACGTCCTTTACAATTCATTATTTACTATCATTCTACAATTTGACAGTATATTCTGAGGTGCCGACAGCATTGTGAAGTGCTGTAAATAAACAACCCCAATATTGTAGCCTTTTATTTTTATAGGTGGAAGGCTTTGATTTGGGGTGTAGGCTTAGAGACTCATCAGCTTTTAAGGCTGTTTTCTGTATTAATTTGGAATTTAGAAATTATTTCTATTTTGAAAATCAGGTTGCTTTTATTTGTCTATATTAGAGGGCAGTTTCTTACTTGTGAGTTTCCCATGCTGTCCAACAGGAAAACCAGCAACTTATTTGCATACTGTACAATATTTGTAACTAGTTAATTCCTGTATTGCTTGGTAGATATCAGTAGCTGATGGATCTACTGGTAATTTACATGATACAACCAATGTCATGTTAGTTTAAAGACTGCATTATAGTATGTACTGCTGCAAGTTACCATAAGACAGATGGTATGACATTTTCTGGGTGTGATTGTTTTATGAACTAATTTTAATTTAAAGTGTAAAATAGCATGATACCGTCACCAAACTGACTGGAATTACTGATGCACCATTGCAGCACATATGCATTGTCTGGAATAGTGAAAAACATATTTAGCTATATATATATATATATATATAATTTTGTTTTGTAACATCCACTGGTCTTTATGTACCAGTGGAAGAATTTACAGGGAAGTAGATGATTTTCATGAACTTCTGTATGTCTTTTTATTTAAAGTGAGATCCTTTGGTTAATAGTTTGCTTGAATATAATGGCTTATATTAAGTAGGTACTCAGTTTGGATCTCAGCCAGGACATTTAGTATCCTGATTGAGTGTTTTTGTGCTGTCCATTAATCTTTGCAGTCAGATACCAGGATAACACTTCAAATTAGGCTGTGACAATTTCCTTCCACATCCATTCTAATTTATTCACTGATCACCCTACCACATTGAAGCTTGAGCTACTGACAGCATAATTAACTGTTTAAAGGCCTGTGAATTCACATTGGAAAACACCCACAAGACTTCATTTTATATATTTTTTATATTTTATGTATTATTTTTAAGATGTGCTGCATAATCTGTGTTTCATTTTCCACAAACAAAACCCATTTATTTCATATTTTTTTTGTTCAAATAATACTTTTTCATAAACTTTGCTCTAAAATTTAAGTCCTCACCCCAGTAGGATAAAGGTTAAAAAACCACAAGTAAATTTTAGTGGAGTGAATAGCCTAGAGGTGAGGCTACTTTAGGGAACTAATGAGATGTAGTGTATTGTATTCCTCATTTAAAATTTTCTTAACATTACCTGCTGAGATCAGTCTGTTCTTGTCCTGATGTTAGAGCAAGGGGGATGCAAAGGGGGCTGTCAAACCTTCCTTTCCTGCATATTGCCTTCTAACAGTTTTGTGATTCCTTCACCTGGAATGTTCTGTGTTTATCCCTTTCGTTTCCTTAACTTGCCACCTTCGTAACTCAGATTCCTCCCGCATATTCCCCATAGTTGCCATACCATTTATATATATGTGTTACGCTCAAAGATCGAAAATGCTCAATGGGTGGAAAAAACAACCACAGTGCATTCTGGCATTAGTGAAACAGCCACAACGCGAAATTTCATGTAAATGAACTGTTTATAAGTTTAGTAATTTATTGATAAAAAATACATGTAATGTAGGCCTGATTAAGAACAATGGCAAAGCTCATTTATTTTTGCTGGAGCTGTTAGAATGACGCTTAGAATTACACTTCATATTTTTGACATTTGCACTTATTATCGATGTAGTTTCTCTTACAATGGCAGCTTACAAATCCCTGCTTACTTCCAGACGTTATCATGGAGGCTGACTGAAGAGATAGTGAACTTGAGGGCACATCATGTGCCTCGATGAAGTTGTTGTCAGCAGTTGTGAATTCATTGCGAGCATACAGCCGCTCAAGTAGGCCTTCCTTGGTGCCCAACAGATAAAGCCCAGAAGAGTTGACATCAATGATGACTGCTAGGACATTTCTGGGGGCTAGACATCCTCGATCAAGGTCAGGCACCCTGACCACAACATTTGTTCCAATATCAACTGCTGGAAGTCTTGAGTTGGAGAGAGAAACCATTTTTTGAGCTTGTTGTTCCTGACCAGATTTTGCACCTTCTTGCTCTATGTTGATTCGATTCTTCCTTACACAGAGGTTGCAAGTGACTTTCAGTCCGAAACCCTCACTGTCTTCACTGTAACTTCCACAAATAGCATGAACAAACTGGTCACACACTGAACATTGTGAGCGCCTGATGACTCCTTCTCACAAATCACACAGTAAACTTTTTTGTTGTCTTTCTTCTCTACTGTTTCTTCTGAAGTGTCATTGGTTTGATTTTAATCTTCATCTTTTCTATCCTGTTGGTTGGCCTGTTCCTTGTCCTCCTTGTCTCGACCATTATTGTCATTGTGGTCATTTCCTTTCACAGCCACGACGCGACTTTGGCATCATGGCATATCTTCACATGCCACAACACATTGTGGTTGTTTAAAAATAGCCACAACTTGACAGTTTGCGTTGTAGCTGTTTCTCTAATGCCAGAACGCGTTATGGTCGTTTTTTCCGCCCAATGAGTGTTTTCGATCTTTGAGCATAACATATGTAATATATATGCATGTCACATCTGTTTGGGCTATGTCATGACTGATGTGTTTAGGTGCTTGTTTTCCCACTGTGGAGGCCTGGGTTCAGTCCCTGGATGGTCTGTGTGGGATTTGTGGTATAGTGTGGCACTTGGATGTGTTTTTCTCCTATGAGTACTGCACTTTTTCCTTATAATATCATTCAACCAATGCTCCATACTCATCTGTTCAACTGTTACTGATGGTGTATATTCTTAGAAATTTGACAGCATTGTTAAATAATGCACAAAAAACATCTGTTTGTGTTTACCGTTACAGTACTGCATCTTCTAGTGTTACATATTTCTTGGAACTTAAGATCTATGAAATTCCTTAAACTGTATGCTACCAACAGGGATCTTTTCCTTTTGCTGTAGTGGTAGTGTTTCATGGTTTTGGCACAACTTTTGACTTGCGTATCCCTATAGGGAACTCAAAATTGAAGGTTGAGTCTTCCCTTCTCATTGGTCCTATTTGCAGGACTGGATGCAGAGCCCAAGTCATGTATCAAGTATACCCATGCAATATTCTGTGTGGGTCCTAGACAGTGCAGACACTGTGCAGTCATGTAACTGTTGGCCAGGTTATGTCATTGTGATGTTTTTCTGCCATTTGGGAGTTGTGCTGTGGGTGGTTACTGCCATGGTAGGGGCCTACAGTAATGTCTCCTTGATAGTGTAGAACTTTCTTGGGTTTCTGATTGTCTCTGAAGCTATAGTAGGGTATCTCCTCTTACGTATTTCCTGAGGTCAGGTCATGGTGGAGTTGCCCTCATTGGCACAGACGGAAAGACTGTGGGGTTTTTTTTTTGTCATATTTCATTAGTGGAAGGGTAATGACAATTGTTGCAGAGGGGGAAGCATGCATTATGGCTTTTCTATGCCACCTGCCCAGAACTAGACCCCAGTAAATGTTGATGGTTTGTTTCAAATAAGAGAAATGTTAAACACTGCATACCATTATTTCAATATATCCAATGAGTACCTGAATAAACAGGAGGCCTTTGAGGAATGCGTCCAGGTTTCAGAATGGCTTTCTTCAAGCTGAAACAAGATTTGTTGAGCAGAGCACGTACCATTTGAAGCAGAAGCTACTGGGTTCAATTTCTGTGGCATTTGAGAGACATCATACCCCCACTCAATCCAGGGTGTGGTGTGATGTTGCCAGATGAATGGATGCTCTGACAAGGAGATGCAGGCCAGACTCACAGACTAGTTAGTCTCTGAAGCATGTGATGCCCACAAGAAACAGGAAGAAAATGTAACCAATGTGGCTTATCTTTCTGACATTTGAAACCCTGACTGTTCCTGAAATTGTGATAGTTTCCTACACAAGAAACAGTGAGGAACTCTTTGTTCCAAATCCATTGTGATGTTTAAAATGTCAGTAGTTTGGACATATGCAGACATGGTGCACAGTTAGCATCATTTGCTTGAAATGTGGAATGGACCATGGTGAAACCATCTACCAAGGCTGTTCGATTGCATCAGGTGTTGTGGAGTCCACATATCTTACTCACTGAACTGTTCTGTCTTTCTGCAATAGAGTGTAATACAATCAATCCACGTTTAAGATGGTCCATCATTCTCACAGGCATGAAAATCTTACTTGCAACTACAGCATATTTCCAGAAAATTACATATTCTCGGTCTGCTGCTTTCTGCCTAATGACCATCAGAATGTTCCCAGAATAGAGTAATATCATTACGTTTGACTCTGCTGGTTCCATCTCTGTCAGATCACAGAAATAGTCCCCAGCAAACCAAACAACAACCACTGCTCCCTGTTTACCCACTGGCTCTGAGGGTGATGAAGGGCTAAGTCATCCCGTGGAATTTTTGGTACAGATACACCAGACTTCACTTCATTTGCAAGACTGGTATAAATATTAGAAGGTTTAATGAGCCCAAAAATATTTCTATTATGCTGTGGTCATGTACACTTCCCTTTGGAGTGCTAATGAATTCGTGTGTTCAGTTCTGTAAACTTGGCGTCATGTAGAGGAGACATTCTTCACTTTCTTTCTGCAGGAAACACCATCATATGTGTACTTCCATTCAGTTGTGACCATTATGGCAGTAAAGAGTGAATAATGGAACTGCCATCTTTGTCTGAGATAGAGCTGGACACTAACAGACAAGCTGTAGCTATGTAGGTATAAAGGAAGGTTCTGAAATGTGTAGTACCAGTATAGCAGCATGCTGAATGCACATAAACAGTAAAAAAGTCTATTGGATGATTCATCTCTTGAGTTACAGCATCTTTATTATGGTGGGAGAAGTATACAATGGATATGTAAACCCATCTGTGAGAAAATAAATTGCTGATTCTGTTAGAGATTACTCCTTTGGTAGCAAATAATTACAGATAATGCTCAAATTGTTGTCAGTGTGCTTCCACATTAGGGACTACTACATGTGTTCAAAAGGTCCAGGTGTATTACAGATTTACTCACGTGCATGTTCTACCCTTTGTTGTAGTTTTGCTTTATTATTAACTGCTGTTCCATGTATACTCATAGATCTTTTAACGTGGCTCCATAAAAATGTTCAGCATGTTTAAGTCAAACTTGTGGGCCTTGCAGTTGGTCATCCAACCTTAATCATTATTCTGGATACTGTATATTTTCTTTATCAGTGTTCTGGTAGCAACACTAAGATGAAGTGGAGCATCGTTGGGCATGAACCACATGCATGCTGTTGTCTGTAGTGGGATATCCTCTAGCACCTGTGATTAAAGTTACTGAACATTGTGTCCACCAATCTACATCAGAGTTTTTCGTGTTTCTGCTCCCTGGTGGTTGGAGGAATGTCATGATGGTATTAGAACTCAAAAACATTTCCTTTGGTTATTCTTGTGCTGCAATAACAGTGGTACATTTGTAGACACCAGTAATTAACTGTATTTAATTTTTAGGTAACACATCGCTGTTGCGCTTTAGTCAGTATGTATATTTATTGAATGTGCAGTTTTGCTAATGGGCTGAAACTAGTAACCTAAATGACGTGATTGTGTTGTGCAAGGCTGTTTATTGAATAAACGTATATTAACTGTATTTAACTAATATTTATAAGCTAATTTTAGTCAACTATAATGGTTGTGCACCAGAGCATTTGGATAATTTGGTGTTTCGAATGGAAATCGAGGGAAAAGTTTGTTTTCAGTGTGGTCATGGTAGTGTCATGTCCTACACTAGATGAATGTACCTGCAGTTTGATTCTGGCTCTTCCTGTGAATGGCTTCATCATCATATCATGGGACAGAGTGCCTCAGACACTGTCAACCCTATTTGTATCTTCCTCAGTCTCTGCCAACTCTCCTCCAGTTTTCATACTACCTAAAGCTCATCAAGGAAACTGTCATCTCAACTTTACCATTGGCATTGAAGAATGTTATATCACTCCATAGATGAACTTTTGAGTGCTGTAAAATGTATTTATCATACATGTTCTGCACCTGACACCTTTCACACCTGAATGCTAAGACCTGTCTTCAACCACCATGTAGTTCCCACTGAGTGTTTGCAGATGGGTTTAAAGGGGGTGTTTCTTCATGTCTAAGTTGGGAAATGCAGTTATAGCCTATATTTTAGAAGCAGTCAAAGACCACTTTTTCTCTATTAGTGTTTCACCAGCTGTGCTTGTAAACTCCTTGTGCGCATTGGTGAACAGCTGTTGGGTATCAGTTGTGGCTACCATGTCCTTGGAAGTGCTGAGCTAACAACTTTTTAACAGGCAGTATCTGATGGGTGTTTCCTTTTATATTAAGAAGTCCTGTGACACAGCATGATAACATGACTAGTCACATCGGCAGATGTGAATACAGTGTATTCCTTGTATGAAGTGCCAAACTCCAAGTTGTAATTTTTTTTTTATATTAGTACTAAATGCTACATCAGCATATGCTTAATCAACTGTTACATTGTTGCGAGCATTTTAACATATGTCCATGGCTGTAATAAAAATCTTTACGATAGATTTATCATACTGTACAAATAAAAAGAAACTTGTGTGTCAAAAAAACCACAGAGTAAAGATATCCATTAAGTCATAACCTACTGTGTAACATGGAAATTAAAAGGCCAACTAGATGCAACAGATTGGTTTCTTTATTGCAAAACTTATTGTTCGCTCAACATGTTTCAGGCACCATTATGCCCATCATCAGGAGCTCAAGAGTTATACATAATCCACAGCTCCATACCAGACCAATGACCTGTAAACCAAAGTGCCAAGTACCACAGGCAGCAACCATCTGTATAACTCTTGAGCTCCTGATGATGGGCATAATGGTGCCCAAAACATGTTGAGCGAACAGTAAGTTTTGCAATAAAGAAACCAATCTGTTGCATCTAGTTGGCCTTTTAATTTCCATGTATTAATGACGATGCACAGTCAAACTCACATCAAGTCTACTGTGTAACATATGTCCTATATTACCACAATACAGTTAAGCCTCACTCTACTGTATATACAGTAACAAAAATATATGTCAGGTAACACCACAAACAAAAGACATCACTCTTTAGATATGTTACTAAGTTATATTTGATTATGTAGTTATGTTAAAACATGGAAGAAAACATTAGTTTTGGTTATGTAGTTTCAAAGAACATCAATTTTCAGTTATGTTACACTGATTTCTGTTCAAAATGACATCCAACATTCTACACGCCATATTCTGTGCATCTCAAAAGAGAATTTGTTACATTTCTGGTAACTTCATCATTCCCCCTTGTGCAGTTAGCAGACTCCATGATTTACTGCAAGAGTTCTCATCCCTGCAATTTTTGCCAGCAGACCTTGTCTTGCATATGACCCCACCAGTACTACTCAAAGGATGTTAGATCTGGTGTCCTTGCAGGCCAAGCCTGTGGACCAAAATGAGTGCAAGGTATGAGGAAGCAGTGTTTACAACAGGTAGGAGTAAGCATGAAGGTGGTTCATAAGAAGAGATAAAATGCAGTATCATACAGTATTTAGAAAAATTAAAATGCTCATAGTGATATAATAATTGATAATCGTGTATATGTGTATCTTGCATTTTCACTCAAAGTGACTCATTTAATAATATCCTGAGGTTTGGCACATGTTATGTGGAAAAAACTGTATGTGGTTTAGATCCCGGTGGAGGAATTTCTATCCTTAATGATGTTTTACTTGTTTTTCTCAGTGTGTGCACAGAGATGCCAAGCCAGAACTTTGAAATCTGGTATGACCACTTTCTCTTCCATTCTCTCCATTTCACCATCTGTTACAATCCTATCATCTCATTAGGTACAAAATAACTTCTGTAGCTGAGATGATATTATTAAATAATTTGTAATGTCTTTGTCTTTAATGAAGAACTGTGTGTGTTACCAGGTCCTCAACAGGATGCTGCAGCTGCTCAAAAATTTATTCTGGATTTGTTCCATTCTCTGAATCCAAGTAAAAAGAAGACTATATATGCTCACTACACATGTGCTACAGGTAAGCGAGTTACTTGTGAGCGTTATGGAAGGAGGAGTACTTTCATGGACCAGAATATGAAAATTTGTGTATTACTGACTATACTAAGACCAGTGGTGCACCTATCCTGAGCATAATTTCACCCAGATGACTGAACATTATATTGTGGTATCTAATATTTGTGGATTCTCAGAGTATAGCTTGCTACATGTCACCCTTCTGGTGCCTAGACTTCTGATGTGGCTTCTAGATTTAAATATAATAGGTGTGTGCCCCCTAACAGTGACCACAGGAAGGAGTCCCATAGATTGATCTCTTTTACACCTGCCGCAGACTGTTACGATACCTGCTACAGGTGCCTAGCCATTCTTTTTTACATGAACGTTGTCTGTGATATGCTTTGCTAGTAACAAGCCTCTTAGGCACATTCATATAGGCTAGAGGGCAGTGGAGTGGAATCTACCAGCAGAAAGAGTGGAGTCATCCCTGACATCATTGGGAATTCTTCCTGTGGCCTTCGGTTTTGTGTGACTAGTGTGCATAAATGCTTACATTTTAAACCTTGCACTTCACCGTTGCCTTCATTGTGACTTTAACTGTAACTGTGTTGCATTATAGTGATATTGCATTTGTATGGTCTAGCTGGCTGAGTAGAGCTTTTTTTTTTTTCTTTCTTTCTTTCTTTCTTTCTTTCTTTCTTTCTTTCTTTCTTTCTTTCTTTCTTTCTTTCTTTCTTTCTTTCTTCAGTACTGGGTTAAAATTGAGCCACCAGCCCTGTAATATCAGGGAATTATAATTATCCCTTGTTCCTAGACAAGTAAGGTTAAGCATCAAATGATAGTCTTTGGGTTTCTGCACTGTGTGGTGTTTAAGTGTTCATGCACTTTGGAGAAATATACTTCCTCCATCTTCAGGGTGAGTGAATTATTGGTTAAAGTGTCTACTGAAGTGTTATGGAGGAAATCTTTAACTCCCATTGGCTTGGGACAATCTTGTACCTTTTTTCCGCCTTCCAGAGCTGTGACACACCAAGCACACTCCCACTGTTGTTTATTAGCAACACAAATCCTCATGCTGAAGTAATCTCCTTTCTTTGGACTTTATTATCTAATTTTTTAATGAAACAGTATATTTTGGAAGCTAGCTCTGCTTCCCTCTTCAGGTAAAGGAAAGCACCTAATCTCATGGACCCCTTAGAAAGAGCTATTCTCAGTCACAGGGCTGTTAATGAAGTACTGCATTTCACAGGCCAGCTTTACTTCCTGTCTTCAGGAAAATTAACACGCCTAATTTATTCTCAGTCGCTGGGCCCTTAATAATGTACTATGTTAGGAAGCTGGCTCTGCTTCCGTCTGAAGGTAAACGAGAGCACCTAGTCTGGTAGGTTGGCCAGGATAGTCTAGTCAGTATAGCAACTCACTACAGACTGTGGTCTGGAGATCAAACCTCAGTGGTGGGCGAAACTTCACTGAACCGTACAGACCAGCCCTGGGGCCCACTCAGCCTCCCATACAATGAGTAGCAGGTCGCTTCCTGGGGGTAAAGCAGCTGGGGTATGGCATTGACCACCCACCCTGATCTAACACCGAGGTTAAAGAAGGAGTAAAGCTGTATCTCTACTCCCTGTCTGGACCTTCGTGGCCTGTTCTACTTCTTACCTTGTGCCTAATCTAGTAGACCCCTTTGATACAGCTAGGACTGAGTGATTGAGAATAGCTCTATGTAAGGAGTCCACCAGATTAGATGCTTTCCTTTACCTGAAGACAGAAGCAGAGGTGGCCTCTGAAACTTAACACTTCATTTAAAAATTCAGGCAAAGAACAAAGTCCATTGTTGAATTACTTCAGTAAGTCATTTTCCGTTGTTGTAGCCCTATAGAGTTGAACATGACCTCTTCCTTATCACTTCAACATCCACATGAACCAGTTCAGTTACCCTGAAGAAGGAGACAGTAAGTTCCTCAGAAACATCAGAACATTTAAACAACACTTCCTACAAAAACCCTAAAGAAGACCATAATTTGATTAACAGCCATCATGGAAATCTGAAAACTTAAAAGGTTAAACATGAAACATGACTATGAAATAGCTTGTATACGGTATTAAACCTTGTAATTTAAGAACTACTAAGTCAGTGAACTGAATACAAAATATTACTCGCCACTTAAAGTAAACAGATGTAGTTTTCATTACTGCTGTTATGGGGGTTTTTGAAAATCATTGTCTATGAATTCACAATGCATTCTCCTGGGTTATGCTGCTGTGTAGCCTGTTAGATGAGTACCAGTGTTCCTAAGGAACATATTGCTATTGTGTGTAGGCTAGAAGGAGGCTGTCCTTACCCCTAAAATAATGCTATCCAATAAATTCAATGAAACAATTTAACACGATTGACACAGCTAACCAATAATGTACTGTAACATAGCATTGAAAGGTCTTAATCATGCTAATATTATCACATTTAAAAAGATATACAATTGCAAATGCTAGAAGTGAGATCTCATTTTTACAAATTGTGTCTTATATTTCCCATGCAGATTTATATCTTTTTAAATGTTCTTGTGTTAGCCTGATGACCTTGCAAAGGTATGTTAAATGATAGTTGTGTCAACAATGTTAATTATTTCATTTAATTTATTAAATTACAATACACAGTGGGATGTAATGCTTTAAAATTGCTGTCCACTTTACCTGTGAAATTTGTGGCCACAGCTGAATCCACAGCAGGCATCTGCTTTCTGAAAACTTTCAACCATTGGGACTACCTAGCTTCAGCAGTTACAAGAGTATCATTAAATAAAGTAAGAATAATTGCAGCAACCATTCTTCCAATCTTTCATCTGTTGGTACTAGTTTTTTATGAACTTAAAGACCTCTCACTTTGAGCCTGAGAGCTTTGGATCTACAGGACACATGACATGATCCTGTTACATGTTTCTGCCCTAGCGTCAAAACCTTTATGCACATGCAAAATACTGTTAAGTGCAAGGCAGTGGACCATGATAGCTGCAAGGTTTGGTTGGAAGAAAGCACTGAAAATACTTTGCTTCAGATTGGACACTCTGCTGAAAATGATTCATTTCACATCAGACATCTGAACATTCTTGGTGTGGCTTTTTACCATGCCTGTTTCACATTTCACAGTAGCCCATTTAAATTCCTATCTAGCTCAGTTATTCCCATGTTGATGTTTTGGTTGTCCTTCTGTGTCCTTAAAGGAAGTGTGCAGATGATTCCTTAAAATAGGTCTCTACTAGGAGTATGTTAACCCTTAGGCTACTAATGTCATATATATATATGGAGCTCCTAGTAAAGCCAGAAATGTTAACGTCGTATATATATGGATCTACGTTTGGCAACGCTGAAACAGTCTCTTTCTATTTGCTGCACAATGTTTCAACACTGAATCAATGCAGAGAGGTTTCCTGTGTCACATTTGTGTGTAAACACT
>Ga0209629_10002466_pt1 | contig 12629 bp, 11 predicted proteins | sample TergutCu122P5_FD_187286 | JGI IMG/M metagenome (GOLD analysis project Ga0209629, IMG submission 187286) | Cubitermes ugandensis P5 segment gut microbial communities from Kakamega Forest, Kenya - Cu122 P5 (SPAdes) (version 2) | ecosystem: Host-associated > Arthropoda: Insects > Digestive system... | reverse complement strand
CACACCACTGCATAGTATATAACGACGTGTTTTACCGCATATCTTATCAATTGTAACTTTAGCTAGGCCCAAGTACGAGCTCCCTGATGATGGTCGCAGACCGAAACATGTAGAAGCATTTTAATATCAAATTTTAAATATGTTTTAGTGCTCTCTGAGACTAATAAATATGTGCATCAGTTGGCAAACATAAACATTTATACCAAGATGCACGGTGCAACAATAAAGACATTCAAAAATGTTTGCCTGTCATAACATAAGCAATTCGCCGTGCATCTCTGCTTTCGTGCAAATATCACGTGCCCAAAATCTTTGTTACTGCCGTTTCTTCGTTTGTTCTTCCTCAATTAACAGACACACAATAACTCTTTCTTCTACCGACGTTCTCGTATTTTTCACCAATCCGCAACCTTCAATAAACCGAAATCAGTCAGTCAGTCCGCCCTAAATTCGATGCAGTGTCCGTACGCCGACATGTGCAAACGTCTGTCCTGTCCGTCCGGTCCAGAGTGCGCCTACACTTCACGTTTCCCGAATTGAACTATCAATATCCCAAATACATAAAGGAGACATTGTAGATGAGAGAACGACAAATCCCGAGAGCTGGGTGGCCCAGTATTTTTCGAAGTAGACTAATTATATCTAGTTTATGTCCTTTTCAGTATCTTTTAACCAGCCTCAACACTGATGGCTCCACAAACCTGCTCATCTGAGGCAACGAACAGTTTGAATACCAAACTTTTATCTGTAATTTGATATTGCACATATGTATTAAGGACCCCATGCGCGCAGATTGAACTGAGTAAAGACACCGCGCAGCCAAGAACTGTGCATGTTCATCAGCACACACATAAACAAAACCCCAGGAATTTTATTCAATTAGCTAGGAATTATGGTCAGTTCCCCATCGTTGAAAAGTAAGTGTTATGGCATCCGCTGGAGAAATTAATTGATACGCTGCTCTCACTACTGTTGTGGCAAGACAGAAACAACCAGAGTCAAGGGAAGTCATTTTTAAAATATTGGGTAAAATCGTATGCCTGCTCCCTTTTTAAATTGTGCCAGTCTGTCATGCAGTGTATTTTTTATTTGAATAATCAGGACAGATTTTATGAGCCTCAGTCCAGTGGCCTCGTGTTCCTGCAGTAATGTTTCTGTCCTGATGGGACTGCTTAGAACCAAAAAATAAAAATAAAACACGTGTATTTATTTTCACCAGTAACTCAACAATTTGTGCAGATGTGTTGCCTTATATTGTACTTACATTGTCTGATACATCCCCACAGTTTCTGCAGATATTTGCCCAAAACCAAGTGACTACCCTGTAACAGTCATGTCCAGCGTTGTCATCTGAAGAAAGCAAATTTAAATCCAAAATATATAAATAACAAATATCCTCTCTAGAATCCACCTGGTTGCTTACTGAGAACAAGTTACGTCGTTTGAGAAAGACATAAAACCAGCAAAGTAAGTGTAATGAACGAAGAGTGCAAGGTAGTAACAGCCTATTATTCACGTCTGTTACGTGCTCTTCTCTACTGTGTGTCTTGAGAAACTTGTAATGTTCGGTACTATTTGAATTCCCAAAATAATGCCACTTTTAAATTGAAAGGTCAATAAACTGATGTCGCTGCACGTAACCCTTGTAACCGGTCATTGAATTTTTCTGAGACCAAAATTTAATAACGTAACTATTGTTGTATGAAGTGTAATAAGTAGGTGAAGTGAGGTACGAGAAAGGCACGTGACTGTGCATTATGAATCATAGATACATTTACGGTAATCGAGATCTTAAAAAAAGTAGGGATTATTTTTAATTTTCGCACTGGCTAATCTGACACAGTTTCTCTCTCTTCCGAACGGTAATAATATCTAATTACATTTATATAAATCATACTGAAGTTGTCAGACTGCAGAAGTACTCTGTGTTTCCAGCCCTGTCATAATAATTTTTGAGGACGTGTACTTTATTCCCCAATCCTCAGGTATTTAGGGATGATTAAACCTGTCAAGCACTGAAGTTTTACACTTCCTCTGACATGGAAGATCAACATTCTGACCCACACTTTTAAATTATAATCTTGTTTGCGTAATATGCTGCGGAGTTAAATTCTGAACAAAATCTCCTTTTTGATTCTATCCTTTATCGCTTATCAGTGATATGTGTGGGATCTAATACCACTGAATGACATAAACTGTCAATCAAATCATCATCTATGGCCCAGGATATGAGCGCAAGGACTGTCTTGCTCCATTGGTGATTATTTACCTCAGTCCTCTGATTGTAAGTAAATTTGTGTCTATGCTTATCGCATTGACACCTCTCAACATTTGAACGAACTGAACATCAACTTGCAAGCAGCGAATGAAGTTGCCAGTGAAATACGTGGCTAACTTATAATCTCTCAGAGAAGGTGTCGAACCTTGAAATTGCAAAAGCCATCAAACAATTCTGAAGTTGAAAAAGCACAATGATTCAAAAATGCACGTTGAGAAATTCATATTGAATAATAAATTGAAGTTCGTTTTCAAGAAGTCCGTCCACAAGAGGTCGCAGTAAAATGGCTTTGTCATTTGCCAGTAACATTGGAACTGTCTCAGCTGAAATTCAAATGGACATAACATATCTCAAGTATGAGACCCACCTCAGAATTACATTGTGACAAGCTGCACTTCTTAATTTCTAAGAAGTCTATTTATATGCTCATAGTTTCCAGTGTCTAGCGGTCTTGTGTCACGAATGACAAGTCATGTCGAAACACATTATATTAGTGAAATATTACTTTTTAAATGAAAGTTTCAAAAGGAAGTCTAGAATCCAACTGGACCACAGAAGATAGGAGAGCTGAATACAAGTTGTTACTTCCCATACAGTCCAGATATCGATAACTTGATAACAAAGAAACAACCGCAAACTTCTCGCCTACCTTCTTTCGTGCTTCAGTTCCTAGAAAGTAAATTATAATTAATTACTAATATTATTGCAATAATATAGATAATTTTAGTAGTTGTAGTCGACTAATAGCATGTATATAATAAATTTCCTTTTGAAAAATTAAGACTTGTAACGTCTGGGTCTGGAGATTTTAAAATTTGCAATAAAGGTTCCTCTGTACTTGTCTAAAGTCCGTTAATGTGTTAAAAATTTGTTACTGACACACATGCACATGGATATTGGTACACAGACTTGTAAGTTCTTATTTAATTTAGAAATAACCATATATACTTTACATCCGTCCGTTGGTCAGATACGATTGGGTAACCACTCATCGTGGTTACGTTAATGTCGTTCTGACAGTTCATAATTGAAGGCAGTGTCTTCTTCTGAAACATCTGCAAACCCCCAATGAAGAAGGAAGCAAATGGCATTCCTGCAGTATTGGTATTCTGAAGATGAAAGTAGCAGGTCCACCGAAATGTACAAAATTCTAACATCCAGAAGATGTCAGCAGATTACTCAAAAAGTTCGGGAACTTACAGTTCTATCTTAATTATCCACATCACTAAACAGCGACGCATGCCATAATACCGTTACCTGAACTTTCATTGCCATGAAGTCCAGTATCTCTAGCAGGGGCTGTTCGTCCATAAGGGCCCCAGGGCTGCAGCCCTCCCAGAATTTATGAAAAAATTAAATAAATATGTGAATACAAGTTTCCTTCATGAGGTGGTACATTTTGTAAGAATATGAATGATATCATTTTAAATTTAAATACTTGCGACGGAATGTAAGCGCTGCGGAAAGCGAACGAGCTGTGTCCTGAATAGACATTGCGTGTTGGGTCAGTGCAGCTGGGCCGAGGAGAGGGAAGACATCTGCAATTAGGTCGTGGGCTGGGCTGCAGGCTGCAGGTCAGATAGGGCTTAAGAGAGGATTTCATACATTAGTTTACCTTCTATAATATTTCAAAGGCTGGAATTTTGATACGCGGTTTTACATAATTGTTTCCAAAGCCACATTTGTGAATGTTGTACTTTACTAGTTCCAATATCGAGATAAGCGTGAGCAAGAACAGTGTGAAGTATTTACAGGGCATCAGTTTTTCGCAAATGAGAATGAAATGAAGGCCTTTGTTACAGCAACACCTGATTCAGGTATTTTTCAGTAATCATCAATGAGAATACAACCTTACATGAGAAAATTTAAACCTGCTATGTACGTTAAACATAACTGGTGGAATAACTGTGCTGAAAGGAATGCTCTTTTAGACCTCATTAATCACAGCTCCAGCCCTACTATAAGAAAGCCCCGCGAGCCCCAGATACTCTCCAGCATTACTTTTTCCGTCATTTGGACAGTGAAGAAGAAGCAAAGACGCCACTCTTTTATTTAAGTTTGTTGTAGCACTATTTTACATTAAGATGTCAAATTGAAGCTGCTGATACCAAAGAGATGCGCCGTCTGCTGATGTTGCAAGGGTCCAGCTGTAATTTTCAAGTCAATCAGGCAGTGGTACAGATATTTTAAGTCTTATAATTTATTTGACATGAGGGACATACAATAAAAGGGTGCGGTAGGAGTCGTTTAATTATCAGCTCCTCCCTCTGCATCTTGCTCCCGTCTTATGAATAATGGATGCCTTAATATGAAGCAGCGATTCTATTAGGCATTCTAATTTTTCTCACGTTTATTTCTACATTAATTCTTCTCGCATTCAAACTTTGGCTGACGTATTGTGTATTTGGTCATTTAACGGTACTGTGTCAAATACTCAGTAATTACAGTAACTAACTGTGGGATGGAGACCAAGATAAGGGGTGCTGATAAGTCCTTAGCCCGACCACAAAGGAAACAAGCTACAGCGTCAGAAGATTTTGAGTATCATATATCCTATTTATAATCATAATTGGAGGGATATTAGTACTATTTATATATATATATAACAAGACTAGCATCAAACAAAATATACTAACCATCAAACAAAATACATCGGGAAGTAGGTCGGGCTAAGGACTTATCAGCACCCCTGTACTATTACCAGCAGACACAAAACAAATTTCTCAATTCTTCAGAGTGATTGTGAAGCCCAGCCCCCTATTCCATAAGTAAGGTTGGCATTAAACTATATATGTATAGGTTATTTGTAGAGGACATCCCGTTGTGTTATAGAATTGCAAGACAATAATAAATGTATTTTTTCAAACACAACATTTTATTATTTAACTTACTGGCGACAAGTTTCGGTCATTAGATCATCATCAGGCCATCTTTACATAAAATTTAAAACAGGTTAAAAGTAGTGCACATTAAATTCAATGTCGTATGGGATCCCATAAAATTTACACCAGTGTTAAAAAATTTCGTTAAAACCTTGGTTATATTGCCCGTGATATAAGAGTTGTCTGAAGATCTGAAATGAAATTGAAATTGAAACTGATACATAACACAATTGCTGTTGCCATGTGAAGGATAGGTGATCCAGCCTTCCTATTTGTCTAGCTGAGGAAAGTACCTAAGCAATTCACCACAATCATCTGTTGGCACATGTAAAATAAAATAAAGTACAATACAACAAAATAACATTTTTTCTGCAGGGCATTACAGTACCAACACTTCAGAGCCAAAGATTGGCAATATATCCCATCTACACACTGGTATTTGCATAAAAGCAACACAGACTAGAATGTCATCTTTGTTGCCGTGAAAATTTCAAATTTGATAGCGTCAACTATATTTATTATTGGAATGTGCCTGGGAGCCGGAATAATGAACAGACTAAGGGCTGGACGTCTGTGGAAGCTGGGTGCGATTCCCCGTAAGAAAAAGGATTCTTCTCTTTTCCCAGTTGTCCAGATTGGCTCTGGGGTGCATTCAGCCTCCCATTCAGTGGGTACCAGAAGCTGTTAATAAGGGACAAAAACAGCGGGGGTGAAGAAGTGGCCACTTACTTTCATGTAGTACCGAGGTTAAGAATGTGCTGAACTATACCTACCCTAACCTGCATGCCTTCATGGTACGCACCTTTACGTTTGGAACATACCTTATCCATCTACCTACTAAGTCAGCCAAGAAAAATTTTTATACTCCATCAAATGCATTCCTAGTTGTTACTCGTTTTCATTCCAATCTCAAAAATATCAGCAAACAAACCTCATCAGAAAATGTATCTTGAATCAGCCATTCCATGATGGGAAGCTGTGTCAATGGGTGAGTGGTGCAGAGAACCACATACCCAGTGACACAGAGCTACACTACTGGGAGAACCTCAAGTGCTTTTGTACGCTGCAACAAAATTCGCCAAATACTATATTCAAGTAAAGACACTGTACATTCATAAGTGCTCCATTCCAAAGGCACCCCTTTCTATACAATCTTGCATAGCTTTGGCATCTTACAAGGATACTAAGGTTGTATGGTCTGAGTCTGGATATGAGCCTGTTTTGCTTTGGAATTGCACAGTATCTAGCAGGCTTGCAGCATTCACCTTGGCAGATATTTTAGTGTACCAATTGATTGTTACTCATGTGTATCTTCACTGTTTATTTCATTACAAAATATATATTCCTGTTTTTGTTGCATACCAACCAAGAAATGTGTTACTTGCCAGTACTGAGACACTGCCTGGGATTCATTTCCATTGTGGCTACCTTTCTCTGTGTAGTTGTATCTGTTTCTTCTGGATTTGCCTGTTCATGTTCAGCACCTGTTCTGTGGGCAAATCCCTATAGTGTGATTTGTTATATTAGAGTGGGTCATCCATGATTTGATGTTTCTGAGGGAGGTGAACATGAACACCTCAGTTTTCTGAGATGTTGTAGACATATGCTGCTTTGCAGAAACTTGCAGCCTCCATCTTTACACTCAAAGAGTAAAGTGTATGTCACTGCATTCTCTATTCTTGCCTTTGTGTTTCTATTTACAGTAGAGCTGTTGTTAAGGCTGCTGGTTCTCATTCATGGACACACTGTTCTGGTTCCTGTCCTTCGATATGTTAACCATATTTTCTGACCAGATTACCTTCCTTCCACCAGATTCCTCTGGCATGTTGGTACCTATAAACCAAATTATACAGTATCAAGACTGCAATGTTCAGAATAATACTTATTACCCAAAACTGTAATTCACTGAGCTTTCTTGTTGGCTTTTGTAACAGGAAGAAGCGGCATTCATATCAGACAGCATAAAATAATGTTTGGTTCATAAAATTCACACCATGATGACACACTGGAGATTGGAGTGCATTTGACAGATGTTAGCGGTCAGATTCAGACAAGGCCACTTTAACCCCAGAAAAGGTCTGCAAATTGTGGCTAAGATGAAAATCCCTGCACCTGCTGGAAATAGCACTATTCCACTGTCACTGACACTCATGTGACACAAGTGGTGTGTCCGATCAGAAAACAATTTCTGAAGTATTTAGTTCATTTAATAGCACTTTCTCAACTGCATGGCCAAGAAAGCAAAATTCAAGGATTCAGAGATCCTGTCTGCACTCACTCACTGTACATTGACTCTCCTCCAAGCAACATTCACTGGATAGAAACAACAATCACATTTTCATAACTTTGCTGGTCACAAACTGTTTACTTCTTCAGGGAAGAGAAGCCTTTGATCAGTTGTCATTGAACTTAACAATTACAAAGGTTCAGGACCAAAACCACAAGCCCACTAGTGTTCTCTATGATCAGCCAGTTCAATCCAGTCAATAACCACCCACCCTATTTCTTTAAGATCTATTTTTATATTATCCTTCCATGGTCTCCTACCATCACATTTTCATATACTGTCAGTTATTTTCACTGAGATATGGATACAGATGTATCACAGTAAGACACACTGACTGACAGAAGCAACTTTACTTGTGTGTCAAATAACTGAAAATTTAAAACTTAGAAGTTTTCAAAGTGGTGTTCTCGGTTGTGACACTGTGCAGTCTGGTAGGTGGGTATTACAGTTTGGAAGAAACATATGGCCTACATCTTCAGAGATGAAGGCAGTAATTACCACTGAAATGCTTGTACTCACCTACCAGACTATATGGTGTCACTACCAAGAAGACAACATGAAGGATGTTTCAAATTTGTTACAGCAGTATAATCACAAAATTTTATATTTGAACACTATGAAAGAAATGGAACAAAATGCAACACCAATGGAATGACTACTGCATGGAACTGGTTAGTGACAGAACTCTTGGGTTTAGCACAGTCTCTTTCTAAGTTCTTTCAAGAGGCAGTTCAGTCCCGTTCAGAAATGCTCAGCCTAATCTTCCATGATTCATTGTCACACATCATCTATGCTTAGTTTCCAAATATTCTCTTTTTATCACAGTTTCTAAACGAAATTTGTATACATTCAGGCTGCTCCAGAACAGTTCCTGAAATAAAATTTGCACTTTTTTTCCCTTCTAAATTTCAGTACTCTTATATTTAATGTTCTGTTACAGATGTATAAATACAAATAGGTTATTCATGACACATAAAAGGATACTAAAGTGTTTGAAAGCTCAGCACTTACACGGTTGTATACTTAAATAACACGTTACATCTAACACGATGCACTGCAGTTTATCACAGCACTTTGAATAAAGCTTTACTTGAAATTTTAAAAATACATACTGAGATATTGATGTACCTGCACAGAAATTCAGGGTTCATGTATCCATCTCTGTATCTGGTGCTTCAGGGAGCAGCTGCTGCAGTGCTGTTACCTGCCAAGTTAATGTGAAACATTTACTTTAATCCCTTACTGCACACTGACCATGCGCTTGAGTCATTCAACAAAACTGAAACCTAACACAGACACTGACAAGTGGGTGAGGTAAGGCTTCAACCTGCGGTGATAGTTGGTGCATAGTAGCTAATGTGAATGAACTACTGGGCTGTCTTCTTGGGTTATTTGTTCGTTTATCCCACTGACATCCATAAACATGTCTTTCTTTCTTTCTTTCTTACTTACTTACTTACTTACTTACTCCACAGAGCAGAATCCTTCTTGAAAAGCTAACCGGTTCTCAAATAGTCAAGAAATTCCCCGCATTTTATGGAAACCAAATGTTCATTATCGCATTTACAAGTGCCCGCCACATCTCTATCCTGAGCTACATTGATCCAGTCCATGCCCACATCCCACTTCCTGAATATTCATCTTAATATTATTCTCCCATCTATTCCTGGTTCTTACAAGTGGTCTCTTTCCCTGAGGTGTCCCCACCAAAACCCTGTATGCACCTCTCCTTTCCCCACACATGCTACATGCCTCACCCATCTCATTCTTTTTGATCTGATCACCCAAATAATATTTGGTGAAGAGTACAAATCATTAAGCTCCTCATTATGTAGTTTTCTCCACTCCCCTGTTACCTCACCCCTCTTAGGCCCAAATATTCTTCTCAGCACCCTATTCTCAAACACCCTCAGTACCCTATTCTCAAACACCCTCAGTACCCTATTCTCAAACACCCTCAGTCTGTGTTCCTCCGTCAATGTGAGCAACCAAGTTTCACACCCATACAAAGCAACAATCAAAATTACAGTCCAGTATATCTTAATCTTTATATTTTTGGATAGCAAACTAAGACAAAAGATGCTGCACCAACTGATAACAAGCATTCCCAGACTTCAATCTGCTCTTAATTTCTTCCTGAATAGAATTTTGATTTGTTAAGGTTGTTCCCAAATATTTGAACTCTTCCACCCTTTCAAAGGAACTATTATCAATCTTCATACTGTGCCTTCGTCCTGCATTCTGATTTGAAGACATGACCATACACTGAGTATTATCAGAATTTACTTCTAGTCCAGTCCCCTTAAAATCGACTACTAAAGCTCCTGTGTTTTTCTTTATAGTATGTACACCTGAGCCCAATTTATTAACATCATCAGCATAATCCAGACACTGCCATGTACCATTTAATTTCAAGCTATCCTGGTTTACCTGAACCCTCCTAATGGCATACTCTAAAGCAAAGTTGAAAAGCAATGACAATAAGGCATCTCCTTATTGCAAACAACGCTAATTAGGAAACATGTCTGACAAACGTTTGCCTGCCTGGACTCTGCCATAGGTTTCAGTCACACACACTTTTATTAGCTTTACCAGTTTCATGGGGATACCAAACTCATTGAGAATATAATACAAGACCTCCCTCCTAACTGAATCATAGGCTTTCTTGCTGAAGCACTGCTTCACTGTATTTCCATTTTTTATCAAGTATTTGATGAATGCAGAATATACGATCAGTAGTTCACCTGTTGAGTTGAAATACATGCTGATGTTCCCCAACAATTTCCTTTGCATGTGGAGTTAACCTTGACAGCAGGATGTTGGATAAAATTTTGTATGTACTTGACAAATGTGATATGCCTCTATAATTACTACAATCTGTTTTATCACCCTGCTTATAAGTAGTTACAAAGATTGACTCCTTCCACTCTTCATGCAGTTCCTCCTTATTCCAAATAGAATTAATGGGTTTAAGGATCTTAGAGTGAATTGTCTACCCCCTGCTTTAATCAGTTCTGCTGGGATTTGTGTCTTTTTTTTAGCTTTTCAATAGCCATCTCAAACTCAAAGCACTCGGCTCAGGCACCAGTGGCTTTGCTGCATGTATTTCTGTCTGCCTAACATCATTAACCCCATGTACATTCAACAGCTGAGAGAAATGGTTCCTTCACCTTGCCAAAACACTTTGGGAGTCTGTAAACAAATCACCCTTCTCATCCTGTACTATATTAGTTCTAGGCCACTGTACAAGTCTCTGGCGTTTTTTAAAATCTTATTCTTAATTTCAATTTCATCAATTTTAGCTTTCAGATAATCCCTCTTTTTCCGCTGATATGTCTACCAACTTCATGTCTTACACTGTTTAGATCTATATTACTTTGGTTTTGATTTTGTAACCACAGCATTTTAGCCTGCTTCCTTTGATCTAAAAAACCTAAACATTCTTCATCAAACCATGGTTTATGTTGCTTCAATTCCTACAGACCTTGACTCTCTGTAACTGAGGTTTTAATATTCTTTTTAATGTTTTTCCAAGCCCTATTTATGTCCTCACTATCATTTAAGTTCTCCATAGCATCAAACCTGTTTGAGATCTTAATCTGATACCATTCTCTTACTTCCAGCTCATTTAGCTTTCTGAGATTAAATTTCTCCACATCAAACTTCTGTGCTGCTTTTTTACTTACTGTCAATCTTTCCCTAAATTCTGCAACCACCAGGTAGTGATCAGTGTCACAGTGAGCTCTCCTGAAAGACTGTACATCTAGTATGCTCGAAAGCCATCTCATATCTATCAGTATGTAATAAATCTGACTGTGAGTCTTTCCAACAGGAAAGGTCCAGGTGCATTTATGAATGTTTCAGTGCAGGAACATCGTGCTTTGAATAACCAGATTTTTTTATGTGGCACAGTTTACTATTCTAACACCATTATCATTACTATCCTGATGTAGACTCTCATTCACAATTGTCAGTTTCAAAATATCCTCTCTCCCAAATTTTGCATTAAAATCTCCTAACATGATTTTTGTATGGTACTTAGAAAAATGGTAAAAAATCTGCTGTAATTCACCATACAAACTATTCTGAATCATCACTTTTCTCCTCATTTGCTTCATGCACATTCAAAATAATGATATTACACCAGTGACCTCTCAGAACTGTATATGACATCCTGTCACTAATAAACTTTACTCTCTGATACTAGTATGTGGTGTACAAAAAAATCTGTTCACAATTTATGATTTTTGTTTCCTTTTCCATAGAAAAAAATTCCCTGCTGACAGTGCCCCCTGTGTCCCACCTAACCCATACATCCACTAAATCTAATTTATACCTTGCTAATTCCCTGGCTACTGTTATAAATGAATCTGACATACACAGGCTCCTGACAGTCCATGTACCAAATCTCATGTCCCTTTTGCATTGCTTAGGTCATACCAAAGGATCAATCCAGGCCCTAGGCAAATGTATCCATTTTGTAACAAGGCCAGTTTTTAAGGGGACAATTTGTTTGCACCTTGCTCCACCCCCAAGCTGGAGAACCACCCCTCGTAGGCTGTCCATGACTGCTTATTCAATATATTTGCAGCTACCCTCCATATTGGAGGCCATTCCTACAGCCAAAATCTGAGGACATGCCATGCTGTGTGACAGGGGCAAACTTATCATGGCCATAAATATATCTACATGCTCAAATGCTACAGACTACAGACCACAGAATCTGCAACTGTACCTTAATGCATAACACAACATGATTTTGGTGGCATGTGCAAGCAATATCATAACATGAGGATTGTTCAAATGCAATCCATCTAAGGATTGCTGTGGGAAATGAATTGGAAGATAGCCCCAAAAGAGTGCCAAGACAAGCATCCCACTGACACTGGGTGATGAATCCTCCCTGCAAAAAACTCCTGGGCTGCTGCTGGAACCACAGCATCACCACAGCCCTGATGCTTGACCTGAATCAGTGGCTGTTTGGCAAGTCAGCATCAAGGATCATAAACAGAGTGCTATTGTTGAACCCTTAGAAAACTTCATACCATTAACAGGTGAAATCGCCCTGGAATGCACATGTTGCAAAACACCTGTCTGCATGTGGCACACACTGGTAAGCAAATTACACACCATGCACTGCAAGGTGTTGTAACATCCCCCAAACAGGCTAGACATGTCACCA
>Ga0209629_10002465_pt1 | contig 12630 bp, 5 predicted proteins | sample TergutCu122P5_FD_187286 | JGI IMG/M metagenome (GOLD analysis project Ga0209629, IMG submission 187286) | Cubitermes ugandensis P5 segment gut microbial communities from Kakamega Forest, Kenya - Cu122 P5 (SPAdes) (version 2) | ecosystem: Host-associated > Arthropoda: Insects > Digestive system >... | reverse complement strand
AATTTGGAATACTTAAGCTTCTTATCTCAAGAATATCTTATAGAAATTTTGAAATGTCATTGGAGGTAATCATTCTTCTAGATTGATAAATTTTGTGAATTTGTATAAATTTACTTGCGAATCTGAATCTAAAACTATTGGTAATAAACTGACACCTTATACTGATGGGGAAGTACATGTTACCATACTCTTAATTTCAGAGAGAAATGAAAAGTACAACTAGAGAACCTAGATTTCTTTCAAATATTTTTACTATGAAATGAAAAGCAATAATGTTTGGCTGAGATGTGAGGTGGTCATGGAAGTCCCTGTGGATTGCTGTCATCTAGTTTGTGATGCCATGTAATCTGGTAGGAATGCAGTGACAATGCAAAGGAACCTGCTGCCTCCATCATCTGCCCTGATGGAGGCAGCAATTTCGTCTGCAGTCCCAGTACATTTTTACGCAACATGCAGTGTCATGACTGGCAAGACAGTAATCTTCAGTATTATTTGGTATAATCTCAGCTATGTGTGGATAACAGGATGAATCTAATGTGCATACAAATACTCGCACCTACTCACAAAAGATAAGGAGAGAAAATATTGCCTTACAATCAGCACTTTTAATTTGCAAAGAAGTGATGACTTTGTGGGATACTCTGTCAAGTGATCAGTGTGCAGACAAGATGCTGTTGGTCTACATGTTCCACTGACAGAATTGTTCTTTAGTGGCTCATTTTGTGATAAGCTGTTATCTGTAAACAAACATCATGTTTCCTGGGTCACACAAGAAGCTTACAGCCATTCCTTTACAAAGAGACTGTTCCAGCATCCCAGTAGCTTAATTTCACCTCGAGCTTAGTATATTACATGCTTTACCTCTTTGAATATCTTATGCAATGGATTTTCCCTTATCGGTATCATTGAAATTTTGCTGTTCCTTTCTTACAGCCGATTATGGTAAGGGCTGTTCTTTTTGTGTCTTCATTAATTTTACTGGCATGTGTGTGAGATGTTAGTTTACATTTTCAGTGTTGTGTAACTGGTATATAATGTGACATAATGGATTTCACTCAGGCTATTTTTTGTGCACATTACTGAGAAATAAATGAAAAGTAATCATTTTCTTTTTTAGATCTATAATTGAACAATTAGTAGATTATGGTTTTCTCAGTTTAAAGTTTCATGTGAACTGTCATGGATGTTTCATTCAAAATGAATTCAAAGTATTGGCATATATGTATGTATTCTTTCTTATACATACATTATTAGATGCTGTGTGGAAATTACATTAAATAGAATGAACAGCAAACAGATGTGACAACATGTACATGTCTGCTTAGTCTGGAAAATCATCATGTGTTGTTGCGGTTAGTATGTCTTTTCAGAAATGGGTAATTATTGAAAAGAAGTGGACTAAAACTTGTCACTGGCAAAGATATGGTAGCATTTTCTCGCAATATAGTAGTTCTCAATTTACAGGCCAGGACCCAATTTAGATTCCTAAAATTCTTTATTCTGCTGTTGGTGAATTATTGGCCTTCTTTAATGTGATATTTCTGCAAGTAAATACTGTTGCTAAAGGGTTCTGACAGTAGTATACTGTGCTTAATTACATGTGTACTTTGTCCATCATATCACATTTGGAACAATTTAAAAAACTGTAGACCATTAACTGAGAGCAGTATTCTACCAGACTCTCCTAAGTAGGTACCTCGCCAACATTGCATTTTATGAATGCTTTGGTATATTCAGAATACAAGCTAGTGGGTGCAGTTAAGAAACTGAGCAGTCTTGATTATTTCATAAATTGTACAGGTAATGAATGTAGTTTTGGGTAGCAATTACATTGCACGCATTATAACATATTATTTTTATGGGCTTGGAAATGTTGACTAAGCCATAAATCAGTTGGACCATAAGGTATTTTTATAGTGCTTCTAATTATCATAGCTATGTATATATTGACCTTTTGGATGCAGCTTACTTCATACAAATTTTGTTGATTTGCAGTGGTTTATTTTTTTAAAGAAATTATTAAGTGTAGATAAATGTGCCATTTGGTATCTTTTATGTTAATGGAGGAACAACATGTTGAGCAGGAATCATATTCAGTTATAGTTAAGTTTGTTAAAACCAGTCCAGACCAACAGATGTATATTGTGGGGGATGACAAATTTTCCTCTTTCATCATAATATCCGGTTATAAGCAAACATTTGGAATTTTAATCTGTTATATTTTCTCCTTAATTTTAGAAAAATTGAACTTTATTGGAATTCCCAACTTGGAAAGTTGCAAATCTGATGGAACTTCTGCCCAGCACTTTGGATGTTTTCATCCTTACAGTGCTCGGTATTAAGTCATGTCTCATCTTTTTACTGGAACACATTTTGCATTTTCAGTTTCATTTTTTGACAAATGTTGTTTGTATTCAGTACTTGAAAGACAAAATAGAAGCATCAGTAAATAACACGCTTGAAGAAGATGCTGAAATTCAAAATGTTACAATATTTTCTGTAAATTGTAAAATAAAATGAGTAATTTATGAGCAGCCTTAATGTAGCAGTGTAAGAAAATTACAAACTGCTTAAGCAGTACATATTTACCATAATTTGAACCCCCATATAGTTAAAAATTGTTATGACTGAGATCACTAGGCACAGATTTGTTGGGACAGTAGCAGTTTTTCATAACTCTCTCCAAAATTCTTGCATAATAAAATTTGGGCATTTAAATATTATCCTTTATAAATGTATTACCACAGATTGGTGTGTTATTTCCATAAATTATATAACCCCTTCATTGGAATCTTGCTGTTTTGTGTCTTTCAATTTTTCAGAATATGTATTGCCATGTTTTTCGTGCTTAACAGAGTTCCGGATTTGTTTTGGTGTTTCTACTTTGTGCATGTTATCACAGCATGATTTGTGCTAACTGGTAATGGACCCATGGTTTTCATAGCTGCCCCTTGTTTTCAAAACATGTAAAATATATTTCATGTATGGGTACACAGTACCTAGCTCTGTGTGTGTGTGTGTGTGTGTGTGTGTGTGTGTGTGTGTGTGTGGTTTTTTTTTATGTTTAGAAATTTCACAACAAACACAAAATAAGTAACAATTGTACATAGAAACTGAATGTTAATGATGCCCAAATTCTGATATTTTGCAGCATATTTAGTGGCACACATGTGACTAAGACATGTTTTTAATATCTGTGTGTGTGTGTGTGTGTGTGTGTGTGTGTGTGTGAGAGAGAGAGAGAGAGAGAGAGACTAAAAATATGTGCCTCAACCTTTGTATTTCAGAGACAGTAATTTCTCTCGCATGACTCATTTTCTGAGGGTGACTGGGTTCTGGCCAATGATAATATGAGAACTTCTCTTATTTAAGTACAGTGATGACAAAATGAGCTCAGCTTATGCAATGCTTGTACTACATTTTTCATGCAACATTTACATTTTCTATCTACAGTGTAGGTTTAAAACTTCCCAAGGTAGTTATAATGTAAACTTACATTTGTGACATTATTGTATGTGTTCATGTTCATCATAGGAAAGTGATGGGAGGCGATTTTCATTTCACTAAGATGACAATGGACGTTTCAAACGGCATTATCACTCTGGAAACACTAATTAAACACTACTCCAATGTGCCAAATCACTGTAGCCATAATATAGAGACTTTCTGCTAATAGCTGGTTGAAGGCCATTATTGATCTTCCATTTATTAAATATAAGCATTCAGATAGTGGGGTACTAGGTATACAGGTTTACAAGACGTTATGTACTTAAAGGCACAAATGCATTCAATTTGATACAGTCAGTGGCACCTGTAGGGAAAGAGCTATATCCATTTGAAGTGTTTGTATAACATTTTCAGTGCTTTGAATTTGAATGATATGCTGCAGAAGAGTTCACATGTTTTTTTGAAAAACTTCTTTTAAGGAGAAGTATTTTCTGGTATAATTACATTTTGTGTGTTATTTTTATGGGCTTCAGTTACAACTCAAACATTTCTCAGCATTTTATCTGTATGCCAGTCTATGTGTTGTACTCCGTGCAGTAAGTCCTGAACTTAACATGGGTTTGAGTTACACCAGTCCCTAGAAACACATGATTTTTTTTTTCTCTTTAAACATGTACTTTGACTTCTGTGGTCATTAGTACTGGATGTACAGGATTTACACACCCATTAATTACATTATAATACAGGGTGTTTCATGACTTGTGGACATTACTGCAGGAGGTGATTTCCTAGGTCTTAGTGATCAAAAAAGTTCATATAAACATGTGTCCGATTTTGGATGGTTACAGAGTTATGACCACTTGAAACTTACAATAGAAGGAAATGGAACAAAATAATAAACCAGCATAATACATTATACATTTAAAGTATAAATGTAAAGTTAACTTCGTGAAATGACCTTTAATTTGAATTGATCTGTGCTTAAAGCTTGTTTTCGAAAATGCCGCCGCCAGCCGCAATACAGGCTGCTGCTCAGCTGTGAACTGTGCGAGTTGTTTGTTGCAGCCTCCGCAAACGATAAGCCACCAAGTTGAGTACATCATTACCCCCCAGCTGGTTCCGTAAGATGCGGTTCACACGAGGGCGTGTACGGGAATTAAAAATATGCCCATAACTCCATAACCGTTCAAAATCAGACACATTTTATATGAAATTTTTTTATCACAAAGACCTAGGAAATCGCCTCCTGCAGTAATGTCCACAAGTCATGAAACACCCTGTATAGTATGTTACACTTTTATTGTACGTGTATTTATGTTACATTCTGTGCTTATGTTGAAGTTGCTTTTCATACAGTTTTCATAAATTCACACTACTATTTTAAGTGTAACTATCCATTGAAATGAACATACATGTCAAATAATATATTGTACTAAATGTTGCTGTGCTTACTCATTTCTCAACTTACCCAGAAAACTTGGAATAAGTTGACCCCATGTTAGGTTGGGGACTTACTTCATTTCATTGGTCATGAATTATTAAACATTCAAATTTGAAAATACACTTCAAAGACATAATTGAAATTTGTAATGTTTAACATTAGTAATGGATAGATGTATATCTAATTTGAGTAATTATAGAAAATAAAATAAAATTTTGGTTTTCATAATCTGCACACTTCTCTTTCTTTTGCATGAATATTTAGAATGCAAACTTCAAGAGTTAGACTAAAAATGTAAGTATATTATTACTCCTTGTAAATTTCAAATACTCAGAATGCAATTTTTCAGTGTACTGTCTGTCAGTAATGTACTTTATAATTAGTGAACAGATTTAGTAATACTTGTTGCACCTGGTCCATATGTTAATTTTATGTAAATTTTATGTTGTCTTAAATAGAGACAGGTAATGATACTTTGTTGCTATTGTAACTTGGTTGGTAAGAAGTATAAATTACTGACCATTTTTTTTAAATTACACGTACACTGGTATTACATTTTAAATTCTCCTGTGTAGATTAAATTATGGAGCACTAAACTTGTAATTTGGCTTCAATAAAAAAAAATACTTGGGTAATGATAATAATTCCAAGGCATATTTTACTGCTGTATGCTTTATGCCTAGTTCATCAACAGTATGTTCTTATTAACATTTCTGTGTTGACTTTTGGTTTGGTGAACAGTCACAAGTCTTGAGTTGAACTGTTATGTTGGCAAAATACAGTCTAAATTGATTGAGCAATTGACATTGAAGTCACAGTGATGGTAGAACTACTGTTACTTGCAACTTAAGCTCACTTGGCCACAGAAAGAATTTATGTTGTTTGGTTTTGCAAGAATCAGCTGTGGTGAAAAGTGGCAGGTGTGCAGAAATGTCAGTTTGAGGTGTTAATGTAACTGAACTGAATGTTTCATTATAAAACTTCAGACTTTTGTAACTGTTTTCCTCATTGCAGCCATAGAGATATTTATGACAAATAAATATATGAATCCATCTTTGCACTCCATACAGTTTGCTGTAAGTAGAGTAATAGTGCCCAAACCAGAAGAAAAATGTTTAAACCATACAGTATCAGAATATTGTTTGTATATGGCAGCAAGCCATCTTTGCATTTTGCATAAAAGCAAGCTTTCAATTTGTGATTGGCACCTGTACCATGAGATTACATATCGCTCATTTGTGACCACAGTGTCACAACTCAAAATTTGTGATTTTTCAGGAGAAACGTTTAAAGGTTTTGAAGTGCTGTTAAGTGCTCTGAGTGCAACGACGACACAACTGCCCTCCATCGGCATGTTTTGCAAACCTGTTCAGAGTACATCTGCAAATGTTTCTTTCTATACCAATAACTAAAAAATGCCAAATTTTGAGTTGTGACACTCTTGTCAAAAATGAAAGAGATGTACACATGTGGATAAATAGTTTTAACAGCTGGCTTAACTCCAGTTTCTTGTTAATTATCAGTGTCATTAATCCTGTCTCTGTGATTTAAAAAAATTAGAAGACTGGTATTCATGAAAGTTATTTTGCTTGCAGAATGTAAGGTGTCTTATGTACATTACATGTTACATGTCATGTAGATCGAAGAAACTGAAGCTTAATGAAGAAGAATATTGGAGACTTTATGTGTTAGTACTGATATGATTATAAGGAATATACTTGTATATTTTTATATCAATGAATAATGTGCCATTGACTATAATAAGATAAGATTGAATAACAGCTTCTGTTGCACTAAAAAAAAATTGAAGACTAGATGGTCACAAATCCCATTTTATTGATTGTTACTTAAATAGAGTGAGGTTGCTAGTTAAATCATGGAAAATAAATGTATGGCAATTGGGCTATGGTTGTTGAGGCGTTGTAACATGGACGGCTTGTCTGGGAGTTCAGAAGTAATTAATAAGTGATGTTGAAGTTTCTAATATTAAAAAATGTGAACATCTTAAACATAAGCAATTCCAGGCATATGGCCAGATACTTAAAAATTTCTAGCATTGCAAAATCAGTAATGTTCTACAGTGTGACAGTTGATAAGGGTGTGAAGAAAATGTTTGTGCATTACCAGTTACTGGTTATGCTCCAAGCATGTTGTGGTGGCTTGACTGCCATCAATACCAGATTTACCAGTTATAAGACCAAGACACCTGCAAGTGGTACAAGAAACATAAAGTAAACTCCAATTGGAAAGCTGTAGTGTCACATTCCGCCTACTCTGTCTACTGCTGTATTACACAGTGAGTGTACAGATTGATGGGCATATTTGACACATGCATATTTCATACAAACTGTGGCTATATAAGTGTTTGTATATACACATGGGGTTTGAACACAGAGGCTAGTTGACTAAAGAAATTTTAATGAGCAGTAAGTAACCTTTAAATTTAATGGTGATCTTGTAGTATTAATTTTAATATTGACCTCGTACAACAGTTTTAATGATATGATTATGACAAAATAACTGAGTAGGTGTTTTAGCGTTTGGTAAGGTGAAAAAGAATTACATTAAGAATTTATGTATTTGTTGGTGGATGTCTGTTTTGTTTGGTCTGTAAAATGAGAATAGTTGTTTAATTCAACTGTAATGGATTCTGACCATGGTCATGACTGAAATTTTTAGACTACCTCTTTAAAATGGGCCCAACAGAGTAGGTTCTTTCCTTTTCCCACTCCACCTGAAGATGGAGGCAAAGCCAGTGTATAAATTTTTTGAAACTTGGGGTGGCAGACTGTGTCCAAAATTTCAGTTATGTCTAAGTGCTGTGTTAACTTCTGTCCTATATTAACTGTTGAAAGATGAGTCTGTTACACTGACGGAAGTTCATTCTCTATATTGTCTCGATTTATTTCCTAGGACTCTCAGACTGCAATATTTTTGTCAGTTTCTTATGTATGTTTCTCAAGAGATAGGAATCAGTCAAGCTGTCAGAAGTTTCAGATAACTGTGGCCTATTTATTGTTCACCAATAAATTTTTCACAGCCTGTCTAAGAATTTTTTGCAGCAGTTGTTCAGAGAAGGGCTCAAAGATTGTTGTTCTGAACTGTGTTCAGGTAGTCAGAAAGTTAAATTTTAAGTTGCCTTAATTAGGGTTGGTATTATCATTATGCAGTGTATTTAATATTGAACAGGTTGCACAGTTTCCATGAAACCAGCTTAAGTTTAATAACTTCACTTTCATGTTACAACCTTCATGAAGAAATTCTTGTGCTGTACTCACAGTTTGAAGCTCATGTGATTACATGCATAGTGACTACTGTGTTTTATGTGTAAGTCGAAGAAGCAGTAAATTTTTTCTGGGATTACGTACCATTTTGCAGAATTTAGGGATCATTGATGTAATGCTAGATTTGTGAACCAAGAAGGAGTACTTAATGATCAAAACATGAATTGCTTATGTTAAGAAGCGTTCACTAATTTGCAACTTATCACAGTTTGGTTATGTTCAGAGTTGACTGCACATACTATGGCAGTGCTGTTACAGGGGGTACAGCGATCGTAATAATGTGAAGAAATGTTGCAATACTCATGTTTTATTTTTATAACATTAACCATGAAGTGTACTCATATTCTGTGATGAGTCTGTGGAGAGGCAGCCTTAAGAGCAGTGAATAATTGTTGTCCATTTTGACTGTAGGTCATCCATAATAAAGAATTACATATGGGCTCAAAACATAGTTGTAACATATGTTGTGATTACCATCCAAAATACTGATGTTCAGTTTAATTACATTGCTGTTTAGATAAGTAATTTTACTGGATCTCATATACAGTAGAGATGAATATTTTATTCAGCATAATTATGCAAATCTTTTATAGCTTAACCAGAATGAAATATTATTTTACATGGAATTTATGTAATTATAGAAAGTTTATGACTCAGTGGGAACAAATGCAATTTCAGCGACAACAAGAAGAAGTCAGTTAATCCTGTTCTGGGAAATAATCACTGGTAAATGTCCAATTCATTTGCAACAAATAAATGTACTGCACATGCAAAGTGTAGAGTGTTTTAATTGTTACAGAAGGTGGTACATACAAAGGGTTTATCTTTTACTGCTGCAGTTAGCACTGCAAAGCAGGAGGCATCATTGGTCAATATGCAGCAGTGATGTCTGATCTACCTTGAGCATTCCAGTGATAAAAACAATACTCTGAAGTTACCACTGGACTTTAAGTGGTCAATGCAATGTAAAACCATCGTTCATCTTCAGATATAAAGAGAACAAATATCAGTTTCCTGTGCCAAGAAACGTTATGTGTAAAAACATTGTAACTGAATTATTTGTGAATGTATGTAGCATACAGGAGCCAGGAGAATGTAGTCAATATAGTGACTGTGCTACTGGCTGGATGATTCAGGGTTTTATTCCTGGCAGGGACAAGAGATATTTCTCTTATGTGAAACATCCAGGCTGGCTGTGGGGCCCACTTATCCAAGTATTCCATGGGTACTGGAGACTTTGCCACTTGAGGTAGAGCAGCCAGGGGCATGTTGCTAAACCACTCACCTCTGTGTAATGCCAAGATTAAGACTGGGTGGAACTACCCCCTTCACCACACTGTATGCCCCCACAGTATGTCTGGGGGACTTTGTCACATTTCGTCTGTTGTGCTTGTTTCCATAATGGTGAGGTGTTCTTTTGGAAAATTGGTTACAGCCAAACTACATAAGATCTCCACATACTAACTGTTAATTAATTCATTTAAACAGCAATAGTGATTGAGATATAATGAATCTTTGGATGGTAATTAAAGTGTGAATGTTGGTTAATTGTAATGTTTATTAAAAGGTAATATTTTGTTGTGTGTAGCAATTATACTGTTTTTGTAGTTGAATGTGTTGCTGTCATAATGCAATATATATTTGTGTTTGAAGAATAATATGTTAGCTGGCATGAAACTGGAGCATCAGTAATTTAAAACAGTTGTACCAGTATTGTAATTCACAGTTCAGGTTCAGTTGCATTTCCTGTCAACAGGAATTTCCTCTAATTCCACCAGACCCCCAGTCCCTGTGGATGACACTGTACTGTAGTAAAGGGTTGAGCTGTGACATGTGTTATTAAATAACACAACTATTATTTTGGACATTCTATATCGTTTTGGGTTTTTCTCAATACAGTGATATATAAACAGATCAGTTTCCAAAACATTGACTTTTTTCAAGTTACCAACTTAATACAAACTTCCTTTATTCTATAATAATATGTTTGTTACATTATAATCCTCAACATTTTTCGAGCAGTACCTTGCTCATCTTCAGGAGGACAAATTGTATTGTTACAGCCTCTGGTATCGTCATTCTCTGTAAACGGCTGTACAGTATGCCGGTTGAGAGCGGACTGCAGTCTGCTCTCAACCGGCATACTGTACGGCCGTTTACAGACAGTGACGATACCAGAGGCTGTAACAATACAATTTGTCCTCCTGAAGATGAGCAAGGTACTGCTCAAAACATGTTGAGGATTATAATGTAACATGTATATTATTATAGAATAAAGGAAGTGTGCATTAAGTTGGTAACTTGAAAAAAATCTATACTATGATGCACGGTCAGAAAAACACCAAAATTCCAAAACATTGTATATAGAAAAACCCAAGATGATGGACACTGTCCAAAACAATTGTCATATTTACTTTGACACACTATCATCATAGAAATTTAGACAGTATAGTACCCTATTAATTTGAGGGTCTTGTACTAATTCTCTTAGCAAGCTAAGTGCATCACCTTCAACTGCCAAGATACCATGACAGTTTGTAACAGTACACCTAGCAGCAGCAGCAGTTGTTCACACTGGTTGGAGATTAGGTGATGGCTTCTTGCTTTAGGTGCTTTATGTCTGAGGAAAGAGGCCACCAGAATCCATCACACAAGAGTCTTGGTGTGCCCCACAGCAGCTGTGGAAAGCAGAAAAATCCCCTGCCACTGCTAGGAGTTCAACCCTAGCCTAGTCACTGGTCAGACAAGCTACCAAGCTGTAGTCTTTGAACATACTAATAGTGTTCTAATTATTGTTAGAAGCTGGTTCATTAATAGCATACTAAAGACATCATTTTCAACTGTTGTAGATTTCTCACAGCTTACAACAGTAGGTTGCATAAAAAACAGAATGTCGTGACTGCACGCAAATTATAGCTGCTATCCTCTGGGATGTGACACAGCATGTAATATGGCAGATCACATACCATAAGACAATAACTATTATTGTTAGTGCTGTGGTAATGTCAGACTTCACATTGGTAGGCATGTTATCATTTAAGATAAGGCTTGCACTTGTGCGGAACTGCACTTCCCAAACCATTCCAGGTATGTTTTTAGTTTGTCAATTACAAACTTGTAATATGTTGCGTCACTGTCCATTTATAATGATAGTATGTAGGCAGGAGTAGAAATTTAATCATCGCTGTGTTAGATTACTGATGCCCCAGGGCCTTGACATTGTGAGTAATGTTCTTCAGTGCATGCTGACATAACCTCACCTTTCCTACAACAGAACCACTACAGTCAAAGGTACAACTGTGTAACAGGTGTATGCTTTTAACATTCTATATAAAAACTTTGTATTAAGTTTCTGGCCATAAATGTGGGATTTTTTTTTTTAGTGTGTGAATTAGGAGTTTTGATGGTATGATCACGTGAGCGTCAGTTTTATGTACGCCACCAAACACGCTTCGTGCTATTGTCCCAAAGCAATAAATGTCACCAAGCGGTTAGCGCTCCTGCTTTATATTCGGGAGGTCCGAAAACTGGCTGTTCTTTTTTATTCTTATTTTTCATGTGGTTTCCCGCAGTCGAGGAAAATGCTGCGATAGTAGCTGAAATTGAGTTACGACTGCTCTTTATTCTTTCAACATCCTCCGCAGTTCATCGTTCTCTTAATCTGCCTAACACTGGACACTATACGGTCTGAGCTACTGAAGGCGTCGTTAAATAAACAGAAAAACCAACCTTATACTAAAGTTATCAAATCCTCATTCTGCCGGTACAACCTGACAGCACACACACGTCCCATTCAGCCTCTGTCGGGCACAATATAATGCTGCAGTTTATCGAAGACCTACCTTGACTGTTTAAACAAGATTACAAATCGCGTAGGCCTACCCCGTGACGTACGGTAGTACGCAGATTTTAGCAAGGCGTTCTCTATCTTAAAAATATCACACTGTTTCACGGTGCACGCGAAATTGTAATTTCATTTAGGCCCATAAGAAAAGTACTGTCTCTCTGCCAGCGATTTTCGTGAATCCCACTAACGCAGAAGAGCGTTGTGTGAAGTTAGACCGCATATCACCAAAGTCGGGCGGTACATGTGGAAAATTCGGATTGAAATTTATTTAGGCCTTCGAGTGAGGTATGATTTTCACTGCTGATATTTGCGAAACTAGTTAGTTTTTTTTTTTTTGACATCTTCTGTGGCAGAATTTTATTAAAAATGGACGAAAAATGTGGGCAGAATGTCATTTTTCCGATTCATTGAAATATGGCTTTCACTGTATCGATTTTTACGAAACTTGCAATGGTACTCTTAAGTTGAATTTCATCCAATTCGGTAAAAAATGTGGGAAGTGTAAGTAGCACTAAATTTACAACCGTCAGTAACTTGTGACTTAGGGACACAATTTTTTTTTTCCACGCAGCTAATTCTTGCTGGACAACTTTTCGTAAAAAAAAAAACAC
>Ga0209629_10002464_pt1 | contig 12631 bp, 2 predicted proteins | sample TergutCu122P5_FD_187286 | JGI IMG/M metagenome (GOLD analysis project Ga0209629, IMG submission 187286) | Cubitermes ugandensis P5 segment gut microbial communities from Kakamega Forest, Kenya - Cu122 P5 (SPAdes) (version 2) | ecosystem: Host-associated > Arthropoda: Insects > Digestive system >... | reverse complement strand
GGATGGATGGATAGATAGATAGATAGATAGATAGATAGATAGATAGATAGATAGATAGATAGATAGATAGATAGATAGATAGATAGATAGATAGATAGATAGATAGATTCGGATCTCGGCAAAGGAAAGATAATATTTGCATCTTCTCCAAAACGTCCAGATTGGCTCTGGGTCTCACCCAACCTCCCATTCAATGGGTCTTTCCCCGAGATAAATCAGCCACGGCATGAGGCTGACTACTTACCTCCATCAATTGCCGAGGTGAAAGATAACTGGAGCTAATCGTCTACGCCCCTGACATGCCTTCTTGGCGTGCACAAGAGGATAAATTTACACTTTTGTTAATAGTAGTTACAAAAACCAAATTCCACACGAAGTAGTCAGCCGTCTGCTGGGTCACAAAAAAAAAACTCCCAACTTAAACACTGTGGATGTAATAATGTACTATCTGACCAGGTCTATCACACTTCTCGGAGGCGGAAAGGTGGATAAAGTAAATAGTTAATATGGAAAAATTCTATGAAATTTGAACAGTATGCAAACTGCGGGGGGGGGAATAACAGTGCTCCAGTGCCACTTCGTCCCACACGAACCACACACGAAGCCATCTGGGATTGAAACAGTGCCTCCGACGTAACAAAACAACCCCTAACCGCCTAAGCTGTGTCATGATTCTCGACAACTGCTGCTGTTTCACCGCTCCTGTACAAATACGGAAAATAATAAATCTTTTTCAGCTGAGGCAATTTTTCATTTTGCAGGTGTAATTTTGTGGAGATTAAAGCCTTCCAGGATATGACGTCGTGTTGATTTATAATGTGTTACCGACGTTTCGGACGAGCTTACTGCTTCAACCTTCAGGGCAGTTGACAAAGATTAAATTGTAGGGGGAATTGTTTGCATTAATGATCAACAATGACACAGCGGGTTAGACGAAGGGCTTAGACTACCACCCAACACCTCCTGTCCTATTGGCTCACTACAAATATCGCCTAACACGCTCCCTCCCCATACTGTAAACGGAAGCCAAACTCTTCATCAGTTTATTTTCTTGGATTATTCTGAAGATGTCAGCAACTGATATAAGTCCATTCTTTCGCTTAGGATAATCACAATAACGTCAGATTCTGTAAACTGCACCCTTCTTGCCTTTTGCGAAGATGGCTGAAACCCTTCTCACATTCACTTAATATGCCTCTTAACAAGTCTAGTAATTTATTTGTTCCCATTCCAAGTCAAGATTCCAGTAGTTTTCCAAAGAATTTTAACTTTTTCTACTGCCACACATTTCGAACTTAAGGATTTTTACCACACCATCCAGCATACTTTCCGCATGCCGCCGATCGTATTAGATTATAGCGAGGTGACCTGTTTTAAATAGATTCGTAAAATATCAATAAAGAAGCTGTCTCCTTTTTCCAACAAACTGACTGTTATTTACTTATGACTAAAGCTAGAAATTAGAAACAAACACAAGCAATCTTTTCATTCATTGTAAACTATAATGCGTATAAACTCTTTCACTATAAATTTTCTAGTACTTCTAGATGTTGATTTGCACGTTCCATTCAATGACAACCTGTAGACAGCTTCAACTTTTCCCTTCTGATGCCAGCAGATATAGGCATGTCAAAGAATTAGGTATTATACCTGGAGTTCTTTCCAGGTTATTGTTCTGTTACATGCCTTGTTGAAAAATGCTTTTACATATACCGATGTAGCTAGTGTCATGAGAGATATAACATGCTTAAATGTGGGAAGGGTAATTCAGTAACATCCCATGTTATGGATTCAAAATCTGTGTCCAACAAAATGAGTAATCGAAAGGTATCCCACTTTTGTCCATAATCGTTTGAGCGACTGGGAAATTTTTCCTAATGATTACAACCCACGTTATTCCAGCGCAGAATAAATCAGGATTTGACATTCAGAGGACCGTGCATCGTGACGTATTCTTATAATGAAAGCCAACGAGATGCACTATTTCTCAGATTTATTTGATAAAGTACTCTACATGTTTCGGACAAGTCCACTGTCCATCATCAGGAGTATCTCAACACCGTATACACGCAACAGGTATTTGTCATGCTAGTTCTTTTGGCGTCTACTAGCGTGGTCAGGATGGAAGACCATCCTGACAACGCTAGCAGACGCCAACAGAACTAAGTAGCATGACAAATACCTATTGCTTGTACACAGTGTTTAGATACTCCTGATGATGGTCAGTGGACTTGTCCGAAACATGTAGAGTACTTTATCAAATAAATCTGAGAAATGGTGCATCTCGTTGGCTTTCATTATAAGAAGAAATCAGGGTTCAGTGTTTGTTCTCACCGGCGCCCCTCGGAAATTCATCACGCCAGAAGTGTTGATATTCACTGTCGTCTCGCGTTCCATAAACTATAGAAGAAGAATGTCCTGTGCATTCCGCAATGCCGCCAACAACTTATCTGCAGTGTTTTGGGATTACGTTCATACTTACCATTTTGCCCAGCGCTTGCATCTCGTGTTAACATTTGTCAATCGGTGAAGAGGTACTTCGATATTTCTGGAGGATAATGGATGAGAAGCCGAAGTGCGCTGGTGGATGTATATAATAAGCCCTTGTTTCTTCTCCAAGGGAATCGAAGTTATGGGATGTCGATGGCACCAAAGCCTTGGCTTTTCCCGCTGTTACGTTACTTAGTATTTTGCACATGTAAAAGAAACCTACTCATCATTTCAAACGAGAATCAGCCGTGTATTTAATACCAAATACATTTTTCGATGCTCAGACATTTCTATCAGGAAAATACATTAAGCTTGTTTGATTAAATCCTATGACTTCATCGGAACTGAAATCACACACGCAATCCAAATTTTACATTATGCTTTCGAGAAATGAAATCCGCTTTAATCTGGTTTCACCCGCAAGTCATGTAACGTATCTATTTAAATTGATGTCTTTAGGACCAATATCTCAGAAGTGTGATATTTATGTATATACAGGTCCATATTTTCAGTAACCTGCCCACTGTTTCATTCGGGGTCTTGATTCGTTTCTTAATGTCGATTAGTATAATTTTCAGAAAGAATATTTTGAATATGACCCAGAATGTTAAAGAGTGAGGAGAGAGGAGACGGTTATAAATGTAAATACAAAAAAAAATCCACAGACTGAAACTATGTGTTGTAAGTCAGACATGGCTGATCAAGGGCTCAGATTAAGTATGCGAAATTTACTTATTTTCTTCAGTACCAGAATTACGAAAAAAAAACTGGATTAGATGCGCTGGAATTTCATGCAAGACGAGTACCTATCTCTATTTTTATACACGCTAGAAATTCATCGTACGTGACGAAAATATGCGAGAAGTGCTTGTCCGGGCTATGTGTCACTTCATCTTTCAGAGCTGGCTGTCATTGTGAGAATTTTGAACAGCCGGGAACACTGGCCGCAATCTCACAGTTGTGTGTTGCTGTGCTGTATGCCGAGCCACTGCTGCAAGATCCAATCTTGACGGACCCGTCTTTCAGACACATTACGAACAGGAAGCAGCTTCCTGGGTATGGATGTCGAGAGTGGTCTCCAAAAGAGAAAAGGTTATTCGCTGGACAGTTAAAACCTGGAACCCGCAGAACAACGATTAATACAAGACATTTATCTCAATTCATCGTACCCTATGGTTAAAATGTAAAATTTTGATCACAGCGACGTGAAGCATGCATGAAGAAACATAAAATTCCTACAAATTTTAAGTTGAAAATTTAAGCAATTGAATAACTTTTATAAGACTTATGAAAAGTAATGTTTCAAAATAAATTGTGATGAGGATTCTATTTGTCTGGGATAAGACACCGCGTCACAAAGTAGCCGGTTCCATTAGTTTCGAAAGAATACAGTTCTTTCATATTCAAGCGCCTGGAGGTCCGGCCATTAGACCCCTTACTACGAATAACCTCTTTCCTTCGAAACTTCTGGACCCAATTAACTAGTGACGCGGCGTCTTATCCCAGACGAATGGAATCTTCAGCGACATTGTTGTGAGAGCATCAAGGTCCACAAATTGTGAGATTAAGTTGATACACATTTGTATCATGTTAACCGAATTCAGGACAAAATCAATGTCCATAATATATTGTTTAAAAGTTTAAATAATTAAAAATGATGAAGACAATAAATAACAATTGCAATAACAGAAATGTTAGGGCCACCCAAATTCGGGGAATGCTAACCACCATCAACTTCAAAATTTCGGTCTTCCCGTCTACTATCTACAAGATTTAAAGTTTAAATTAAATGTAACTTTCTTGAAATTAACGTGCACACACTAAATATTGCAAAATTATTTTTCAGACAAAATATTATGTCATGCTATCCCACTATGTACTTCAGAGAGATGTATTGCAATCGTTTATAAGAAGTTATGCATTCAAGTTACTGAGTTACACAAGTTACTTTGACACTTTCTAGATTTCACTTATACGAGTACGCTTGCAGAAACGGAAAATGGGTAGGTAATTCTAACAGGATGAAGACAAAATACAAAGTGTAAATATATCATACCTGAAGAATTAGATGGACGAGAACATTTCTCTAGTTCTTGCGGCGTTGCTAAACGACATAATTTTGTATGGTCGTCGAATTCGTAACCTTCTGAACATTTATCAGTGATAACAGTACCATTTTCACATTTGTAGAAACGTCCACAGCCTTTTGAATCTTTATGTAATCCATTCAACCTTGGGCAACTTCCTTGGCCCTTAGGCGACTCTGAAATACAGAGCGTAGATGACATAACTTAAAGTTAGTAGATGGGAATTTGATGCATATGTGGATCTTAGAGAAGAAGGAGGGAAGGACATGGACTGGATTCATCTTACTCAGTATCGGGCTATTGTAAACACGACAGTGAAACTTCGGGTTCCACAACATGCGGGGAATTTCCTGATTGGCTGAGAAACTAATAGTCTTTCAAAGCCTATGCCCCAGGTACGTAGTACGTAACAGGTGCAAGACTCGTGTCATTTTGAGATACAGAGAATAACGCGAATAATGTCAGACTCAGAATATTTTTGTTATTCCTTGCCTGAAAATTCTTTAACATTAATTTTCGCTTGCATATTTCCCACAATCCTCAGCTAGTATAGTAGGTATAGTAGCTCAATTTATTTAACGAAACTTCTACAAGTGACTTGTTTGCACAGCATTCTGTCAAGGGATGACTATGTATTCGGAAGATAAGAGGCAGAACCGCCACCATATATCCAGAAGTGTTGCTCGTAACAATAGCTTGCTAAATGCTTAAGCTTTCATCCAGATCTTTGCATGACTCCCTCGGGATTACTCAATCATATAAAATAATCCAGTAGTAGTAACTCCATACTGTCGAAGAAAACTGTCTCTTACGCAGTTTAGCTCTCCCTGAACAGTTGACCAGGTGGAGTAACTTGCATCCATTGAACGGCACGAAAGCCGTACCGTCGTCGCACTGTCCCAGATAAGCTTGTCCGTTCTGGCAGACGAAGAAACGGTCACAGAACTTCTTGTGCGGGAGAGAATAGGTCCCACCCAACTCGCAGAAAGGCCAGACTGCAACATGATCATTCGACAATGACGTCCTCTAGCCTCTATTTTCGAATTTATTTTGTTCCTTTATTTATTCATTAACTATTTACATTTACGAGCGCTTATTAACTACTGATTTGCTCTTTTACTGGCTTACGTTGGTTTCTTAAAGGAAATAATAGGTCTAACCTTAAACTATCACCATATTAAGTGCACGAGCTCTCTTCACTTTCAGCTTCCAAACTCCCTCAAAGGAATGATGTCACCCAAGTCTATGATCATTCGTTAATTTCAATACAATATATATATTGTAGACCTATGTCGCAATCAGTAACAGCTATACGGCAGATGCATAATCTTAACTGGTAGCGACTTTAGCACTGCTCAGTATAGATTTATGAAAAAGGGAAGTGTATATCTCTTCCAAAAAATAACTTAATGAAACTTCTCCTACTGTGACTTCTTAGTAGAACATGACACAAGTGGTAAGTAAGCGACATTTTTATTTAGCTTTCAGCTTGACGTAATTTACGAAGGTAAAATTTCACGCTATAACAGAACATGAAGGCCCACACGAGGAATAGACGTATAGCTCTGCTCTTTGTTCAACCTCGGTGCTAGATGTGGTGGGTGGTAAAGGCCACTCCCGGCCGCTTTACCTACGGGAAAGACCCGGTACCCATTGTACAGGAAGCTGGGTGGACCCCAGTGACCGTAATTTATGAAGGTAGTGTTATGAAAAGTTGTATTAAATTAGTTCAGCTTATCAAAATTCCTACAAAGATGTACGAAGTAAATGTTACGTATTAAGAAACACAAACATGTCAAAGGTACCATCTGCTCTCCGTGATATATTAATTTTAGTTTTCCTCTTTTGAAGCCGTTTTCCAGTATGAGTACGCACATCGAAGATTTTAGGAGTAACTATTAAATAACAAGATTAGTTTTAAAAAGTAATTTGTAAATGAAATAATGTCGTTTACATGTTTTCCCCTTCAAAGTAACTTCCATTGTAAGCTACATACCACTCCATACGAGGCTTTCAGACCTCGAATGATTTCCTGAAATAACTGTGTTAAGAGTGCTTTCAGTAACTCCAAATTTCTCAATAACCCTCATATAAAAAGCTGAAATTTTATGTTTACTTCGTTCTCGATTTTATGAAGTAAGATGCTGGAAAATTACAAATCATTTTAAAAAAGTGTAACACTCAACACAGCTTCAACGTAACGGAGTGTTTTGGCACGCTACTGGGAGAAGTCACAGCGTTAAGTAAATACTTACTTTGGTGATCTAATGTCAAAATTAAGAACAGCAAGTACAGACACTTCATTTAATAGCCACATGGCGCAAACTGCTGTGCGCATTAACAGGGAGAGGTATACAATTTATAATACAAAACGTTAATACTTACCTATGCTACGTACATACTGAATCTAGAAACTATTGCTAATTTTTATGGCCGTATTTTTTAAGATAAGGCCGTAAAAATTTCAAGTTTCAAAAGAATTTATGAAATTTATAGGTACATATTTTGCCTACTTGCATACTCACAAAATTTTCACATCCGTGTGACAGTATATGAATACAACTGTGTTTCTTAAGGTAAAAACGCAAAACTATCCTTGTCCTAACTAAACATGACATAAATTACTTTCGATACAAATTTAACTACTAAACCATTATGCCGTAAATTTACACTCTTTCAACATAATGTTGGTACAAATCACCTGTATATCCGTCCCACGGCTTCCCTGGCAAGAAAGAGACATCATTTTTTTCTCCGTAGACTGATATGAAAGACGAAAACAAAACTACTGCTTTCCAGATTCTCATCATTCTACAGACAACCCTCCTAACAGATGTCACCACTGTTACTGCCTGTGCTTTCCAAACACATTACTGTCTTTCGACAGTCGTTAATCTTTCACACCAGTATCATTAGCTGCTTTATGTAACACAGGTCGTTAGAGGATGACATTAAGGAAAGATTCTGTTTGTTGCGACTGTGTAGAAATATCGTAATGGAAAGTTTTAAGACATCGAACACTTGTCATAAACATCCGTCTGTCATGTAACGTAAAACGTATGAAATGCATTTTTTTTACGTTCATGTGACCGTGCATCGTAACATATTTCTTTATAATAAAACCAACTAGATGCACTAGATGCAGGACCAGGATGGAACTGAGTTCCATCCTGGTCCTGCTCGGAAGCTGTCTACAAACCTGTATGACATATACCATTGCTGAGTTTACAGTGAATAAATTCCTGATGGTGGACATGAACTGTCCGAAAATGTAGAGTTCCATGCCAAAATAAATTTGTGAAATTAGTGTGTCTAGTTGGTTTTATTATAAAGAAAAAAGTATTAAGTGCGTCGTAGAATCATACAGCTAAATATTAAAATACAATGGGGAGATTAGACGAGATTTAATATTGATATTAATCTATAGAATAAAGGCAGTCGGACGCATTCATTTTGGTAGGCACATATCAATTATAGCTCCTGTTACAGTCGTGATTTCTAGGCTACGGTCTGGAAGATCCGGGGTTCGAATTCCGTTAAGGGAAAGAAGTTTAATTTTCTTCAAAACGTCCAGACTGCCTCTGGAGTCCACTCAGCCTCATATTCAATGGGTTTGGGGTTCTTTCATGGGAGTAAAGCGGCCGGAGCCTGATGTTAACTACTGACCTTTATCTAGTGATTAGGTGAAGAATGAGTGAAACTGTGTCTCTACTGCTCCTATAAGCAACAATATAAGAATTTAGACACGGTATGCATAGCACAACTACAGCAGAAAATTTACTCCTTTACAGATCTGGTACCCAAGATGGTTGATGTTTGCACTGAGTGTAAAAGGGCTTGTGCATGTAAACATCAGTGATGCAAATGCTAAGGCGTAATAACATGCATGAAATTTGGTCATTAAAATTATGCAAGCTGAACAAAAATATAAATGACTCAAGAATTTTTTGGAAAATTCTGAAGTATCAAATTTCCTGAAAACTCACTTAGCAGCTTTCAGATAAACAAGCAGACAGACAGCAAACTTAATAAAATTTGCACACATACACAAATGTGATTAAAAATGGGGATAATAAACGTTTGGTGGTAACAAACTTCAACTACTTTTGGATTAAATAATAAAAATGATTCATATCTAACTTTCAAGTTACATATCTACATCTGAAGTTGTGAAGGAGGCAGTTACACCCATGTGTATGATTTAATGCTGTTCACTGGTGACAGTTCACTTTACAGTTTATTATCATTGTGGCAGTTCTTCTTCCATCATAAAACACAATAACTTAATTTATTAGAATAAAGTACATGTACAGTCAATACATATTTTAACTAAGATTAAACAGTGACAAATTTAACTTCTTAATTAATGGGGAAAAAATATGTGATTTTACTAAACTATTTTAACAAAGCTCTGGATACATCTTGCTTGTTACATTATTGCTACCTTTTAGCAAAAGCAGCATGTAGCAAGAATTTGAAACTGACAAGAACAAAGCTTATGATGGACAGTCACGGAACATACTGATTTTATTGCACACTGATCAAATTATTATTTCTCATTATTAATTACAGTAATACCATTTGTAATGAATATATTCATACAAGAGAATTGGTCTGAGGTAATGAGAGAGGATGGCTATCCTCTGTTTCTCTTTTAACTTCAGTGCCATTCATATTTGTATGTCAGTTTACAATTTTCTCAATCAACAAAAGGGGTACAATTCTTGACATATGTTGATGTGACACTGCTCTTATGAAAATACTACAGCAGTTACGAAAAACTGCAGATGCTATATTTGTATCAGGAAAAATACATATTGCCTGGCAATATAACATACAGCCATCATTTTTTAGGATAACAAGGATACAATGTAATGAGGCTTGCTTGCTTCAGGAAGTGAAAGAAACAACAATAATCAAACCAACAAGTAAATCATGCAATATACTAAGTCCATACATGGCAAATTACATGTCAGAGCCACCACAGTAAAAAGAAATTAAAGCTAAGAAAAATTCATCCCAGAATGCTGTGTTTTGCTTCACAATACATTGCAAATTACAACAAACTGAAAAATATTGATGACTGTCTAATATTACGTGTATGTTGCTGGGTCATTTAGCATATACTCGTAATTTACAGTGCACTCACAAATCACTTACAGGAAAATGTTATCTCACTTTGCAATGATAGGTTATGAAGACACTAATTACAATTTTGTTTATTGATTTATCAGTATAAAATTTAAATGTGACTAATTTAATTTTCATATAAATGATAAAAATATGTATCTGCTGACAACAAAATGATTTCCCAGCTTCATGTCAGTAGACATCATAGCACATGCAGACAGAAAATAGGAGCCTTTGAAGTTTCCTATTTCTGTAGCACTATACACATAAAATTCAAAACATCCACTCAAGTTTTAAGAGTGCCAAAACCTACTATTGCCAACAGCAAACCCTGTGTATTTAATACTTCTTCTAATTTCCTTTAACCAAAACACTGGACTTATCTCAAACACAAGATCAGAAAAACCATAAATTAAACATTAGGCTTAACAGTTTAGGTACACAAAGTTTGCTAATTCTTGATTTAATTTAAAATATATAGTTTGTGGCAGCTGTAACTATGTTCAAAAATTAACATATATTAGAAAGAAACTTTAAGTCAATAGGCAATGAAACTTGAAAAACAAATATAGTTAAGGAACTCTCAGAATTACAATTCAGCCACATAAAAATAGTGATACTTTCTGACACATTAGTAAGAACACATGTCTCATTGTGAAAATACAAAAACATTGTTTTCTCTCTGTGCACAGTGAAATCTCCTAGGGTTTGAATTAAGAGACTGCCCAGGAAGCTCCACAGTTGGTGAAACATGTTGGTGATGAATTTCAACAGCTGTTACCAAACTTTTTCCCAGATTCCCAGGTAATAGAAGTACAATAACAGTCAGTATAATACTCTGGAAGATGGTGGATCCCCTTTGTTACCAGTTTGGGAAAGTGTCCTGAATTTTCTGGCCAGGTTCATTGTTGTCTTAACACATAAATTTTAGGAAGGAACAACGTAGTGTGAAATACCTCAGCATCTCCTTCATTCCAAATTTCATGAAGTCTCCAAAACTTACTGCAAGGTTTGAAAGTCTGCTTCACCTTCATAATTTGTGTATGGAACAGAGGATTTTGTAAACATTCTAGTATAAGGCAGCCTCTGCTTCCTTCTTTGCCAAAGATAATATGCAATATTTATTGCATTTTCTATGTCAAAACCATATGTTGCTATAAATTCTGCTTTGGCACATGATATAACCTGCTCACAGCTGTAATAAGGATACTGGAAAAAATTCTGCAATGCCTTGTTGCTATGTAATAAATGTGATTTCTGCAATTGGTTATTTGAGTTTTGTTTACAGAATGATCTTTTATTACCTCCATGAACAAATGTGGTTGTAGTTTTCTGTACTGAATTGCCATCTAAAGTCCCTTTGTGTGAATATTTATTTTGAGTATTCATTCTGCTGCAGCCAAGCTTCTCTTCTGCGTCTATCTTCAATTTACTTGTCTTTCTTGTTTCTGTCAAACACTGCACTAGTTCTTCAAAGGAAAATGCAGAACTCTTCTCATTTCTATTGCCAGCAGATGCTGTGTTTGTTTCTATACTCTTGTCTTTTAAAGAAAGCTGTTTGTTAGAACCAGAATTTCCTGAATGGATATTAAGTGCAGAAAAATATCTAAACTTTGAAAATTCTGTAATTTTGCTTCTCCTTGTACCTTTTATTTTCAAACATTTTCCCTTTTCTGGGAAAGTGATTTTATTCAGTGGTCTACATTCTTGATCTAATTTAGACTGTTCACGCTGAACTACATTTGCACAAGACTTTATATTTTGGCCTGATGTAGAAAAGAATACCAGTTCTTCATTTGAGGGTTCAGGCCTGCAAGACAACTGAATTTTCATAGACACATAATTTTCTATTTTAGGTCCTCGACTCACTTTGTTTTCTTTAAATACTGGAAAATCATCTTTCATGGGCAATGCAATTTCTCTTGTGTTCCACAGTGGATATATCAGCTTAAGATTATAATTTTCAGTTTGAACTGCTACATGAGAAAATTTTGGAGGACTTCTTTTCTTCCGTTTTGAATCCTTATTTTTCATCACTAATGTCAATGTTGGCCAGTTAATATTGTGTAATGTTCCTGTAGTCCTACGAACATGATCCACTGCATTAACCACAAGACCATGTTCTGAATCTTCTCGCAATTTGCTATTAAAAATGGGAAATTTAGCATTCTCGCATACTGACAGAAATTTCTTACCAGAATTCACAGATTTTGCCCTTGATTTGGGTGCTCCTGGAAAAGTCTTGTTGTCAGATTTCTGTGGTTGGTACCTTCCTTCACGTCTCATATCTTGGTATTTAGTGTAGTCATTTCGACGGTTTTCTTGATTGTCCAAGAGTGGAAGTTCTACATTATTATTCTGAATAAAAACTTCATTTGCAGAGGGTAAACTATTATGATTAGAATACATGTCACGATATAATTGTCACTTTTCTGTCTTAATTACACAAAACTGCTAAATATCTACTGCTTTGTGTAACAGCTTCTAATGTCTAACAAGTTATAGTAGAATTACTACCAGTTTGATGAAATCTTATAAGTAAGAGTTTGCAATAAATGTCAGGCCACTATTTGAGCACTATTTGCTTTCCATGGCTTTCAAAACGACTCCAAGGAGAAGCACTGGTGAGGAGTGAATAACACTTTCTTGAGAGTTTCATCCTTTGTTCGTCGAAGTTGATTCAGCATCATGCAGCATAGTCTGTAGAATAAATCAATAGTACTGCACTGATCAGTCTATTCTGAATTTTGGTTGGTTTTAAAATACAGCAACCCCTTGCACCCACAGTTCCTCATTTGTGTTCTGTTTTTGTTACCATGGTATTTGGTTTTATACAGGGTGTCACAGGAGGAAAGGGCCAAACTTCGGGAGGGTGTTCCTTATGTTAAACTATACCGATATAACCCAAAACACCTATATCCAAA
>Ga0209629_10002463_pt1 | contig 12632 bp, 8 predicted proteins | sample TergutCu122P5_FD_187286 | JGI IMG/M metagenome (GOLD analysis project Ga0209629, IMG submission 187286) | Cubitermes ugandensis P5 segment gut microbial communities from Kakamega Forest, Kenya - Cu122 P5 (SPAdes) (version 2) | ecosystem: Host-associated > Arthropoda: Insects > Digestive system >... | reverse complement strand
CAGAATATAGAGTTTAATTTTTCTTATACAAACGCAGTAAAAACAGTGTTATTTTACACTTATGTTTATGACGTAATATTTATAATGCGACTCTTAAAATGAAATACAAACCAGTCAATCTCAAGGGAGCCCCCTCAAACTACAAATTATGTTGAGCTCATAATTTTTATAATTGCATTTTTCCTTTATAAGAAAAGAAAAATAAGAAAGTAAGAGCCCACATCAAAATACAGTAATATTTTTTAATCTAAGTAAAGAGAAATACAAATTTAGACCACATTTTAAAGGGAATATACATTTTTTTCAATTTGCAAAATTCCTAAATTATAGTCTTCTTGTCCAGACAGCCATATATAAATAAATTTCCACATTTTTCATCAATCGATATATTCTTCTGTAACAAGAACTGCAGATAATCCAGAGGCATAAATATGATGCGGGAGAGTGTGGCAGTGTTTTTGTAATATTCTTGTTAATTATATGTATTTACTTTGCACGTTGATCGAAAATTAAAGAAAATATATCATAGGGAACTTTACTTTCAAGGAAATGTCATAACAGAGAGCAATTGTATGTTATTCAGCTTAGTAATGGTACCTTAGCACCGAATGTGCTTCTTATGCAGCCAGGAGCTTTTAATTGCTAATAAGTGTTTTATCTCGCAATTTCAGAAGAAAATGATAGTGTAGGATCTACATTTTTACCTTTATTAATTATATCGAATACACAAATATGTCTGTCCATAACACAGCAATTTATTTCATATACTTTAAAATAGTATATAGTCAGGGCGACATGTTTCGACCTTCACTGGGTCATCCACAAGCCCTCAAAGAAAACAGATCCAAGACTATAGATTTTTCACAAAAAAGCATTTTTGTATCCCAAACGCTCACAGAATGATATAAAGGCACAGTATAATTTGTAGAACACATGTGTTTGTAAATGTTTGTACAACAGCTGTAACATTAAAATATTAAAATGTATCACTGTGAACTGCAAAGTGAATCTCACGATAAAACCAAACATCATATTCGAAACTACATTTCGCCATGATCACTACAGAGGGCTACCTAACTCATACGCTCAAGAGAGACAACAACCGGCCTTAGTCCTACAAGATTCCCCTTCCAGTTCACAGTGATACAAAGCATTCCAAGGCAACATACAACAGGTCATTCACCCTTACCATTGAGGTCCACGGAAAATCAATACCACCGTACATTGGAAACATTAACCACTTACCCAGGACAAGACAACAACGCTTGCATACACAGTAAGTAAACAGTACAAAAACGTATTTTCTACATCACAGAATTCGTCGATCCTCATAATATTATAACCATATTCAACATTGCAGAGATCGACATAGACTATTTAGTCTGCAAAAACGTGTGATAACCCCTAAAGTGTGCCTAACGCCACGAGGGTGAAATATCTTCCCATCTCTTCACAATCGAGAAATTAGTCTCCAGCTCGCGTACCGCTTACAAAAGAAGATCACATCTAAGAAGTTCACGATTCGGAAAATAAAACCAAAACCAAAATTTTTTATAAGGCTTTTATACAGCTCAATACCTTATTTTATTATTTTAATGTAACAGCTGTTTTACAAATATTTACAAACACATGTGTTCTACAAATTCTACTGTACCTTTATATCATTCTGTGAGCATTTAGGATCCCAAAATGCCTTTCTGTAAAAAAATCTATAGTCTTGGATCCGTTTTCTTTGAGGGCTTGTGGATGACCCAGTGAAGGTCGAAACATGTCACCATGACTATATACTATTTTAAAGTATATGAAATAAATTGTTGCGTTATGGATTAACATATTTGTGTATTCTATATATGTCAAACACTTCGGGATGGCAAACACTAAGTTATTAATTATTCTTATTACTCTCAAAAAATATTTCAGAGTAGGCAACATGCATGAATCAACATAGAGCAGTGTATTCTGCCGAAACTCGAAATTTACAATTTGTTATTAATTTGAATAATGTTATCACAACCTTGCGGTAAGGCTTTGAGAGATTAAATTGTACTGTTTAATGTTGACATTTGGATATTTTGGGCAAAATTCTGAGCATGTTAGTAGCAAATGACCATATTGAATAGAACAGTAACTTATTTGACATTATGGTTGTTGTGTTTTGACAGACTTGAAGAGACATCAAAGAAGAGGCTGCTGTTGATGTGAACAAAGGCTGACATGATGTTGGACTGAGGAAGCAGCACCTTGGATATCACAACAGCTGGGATTGTTGGTATGGTTTTGGGTATTGCACTGTGTTGATGTTGGCAGTGATTACTGGCGGTAGGTGGAAACTGGCTGCCACATACTGTAGCACCATTAGATGTCACCAATGTGGCATGATGCTGTAGACAAACCCAGGACGTTCTACACCCTGCAGAATGACCACCAGGAGCATTGAAAGCAACATAGTGGCAGTGGACAGTAAGGGTCGTCACTGCATTACATTGCACTGGAAGTTATAGCAGTCTGTTTAGAGCAGATAAGTGTTTTGAACAGGAACTGACATTGGGGTTTGGCTGTTGGACAGGTGTAACTTACAAGTGTTTCAATTGATACTACATAAGTAAAAATTCTTGGCAATCCATGCTGTATAACGGTGTGGAATTTGTGAATGTCTTTTCTTTACTTCACTTATTAAATTTTACTTTACTGCATAAGATGAAAACGTAGACGCATCTTATACAAATAATCGTGTACATGTATTTCACACTTCTTAAAATTGCTTTGAAATTTTGCATGAATATTACACTGTATCAGAGCAAGAAACTGACTGCATAGTGCACAGAGCTGTGATGACACAATGTCTGCTTTAGGGAGTGATGATTTACAGAACAGTGTGGGACATAGTTTAGCATTGCAAAGCGATCAGCAAGGTGGACGAAGTGTTTTGCGGCTATTCTCTGGAGAATTAATGGTAGACAAAGAGTTAAAATTAAGCCGCGAGAATTTTATTCAGCCAATTGAAGATTTCTTCAGACACAAAAACATAACCCCCCTTAGCCAAATCACAGCAACACCCCCTTTTCCCACACCCCACGTGCTGGCCCAGTTTGCCTCCAAGGCATACACAGACTACCAAACAAGGGAGACTGATGCTCAGTATGAGACACGGTTAGCTTTACCTGATGGCTGGAAGTTACTGACGACGGCGTCTAATGTTACCACGACAAACGGCTATTTTGGGGCAGCCTATTGGCACCCTGAGTACCAGCAGGTTGTGATTGCTCATCGAGGCACTGACCCTACAAATTTAGGAGCACTCTTGGCAGACTTAAAGGGCGTGTTTTTTAATAAATATGTTCAGCAAATGCAATCTGCTAGCACCTTTGCACATAAAGTGGTTGAAGTTCTGCGAGAACTTATTCTTATAAAGGGAGTCCGTTTTCAACTGTTCTTTACCGGCCACTCGTTAGGGGGTTGGCTAGCACAAGTAACCACTTTCACCACTGTGTATATTAAGAGAGAAGAAAGTTTGTTCCTTAGAAGTAATAGTGACAATGATTGTTATCATCCCCACACAGTAGTTTTTGACAGCCCAGGTTGCAAAGATATGTTGTTACAAATGGCTGACAAATTTGATGTACGGCTGGATGGGCATACCGTTGACTTAAAGCACTTAGATATCACCAGTTATTTGTCCGCTCCAAATCGCACTAATACCTCTAACACACATTTAGGAACTGTCTATCGCATCTTTCCTGATTTGTCTGATATGGGCTGGTGGGAAAAAAGTACTGCATTGTATAACTTGGAAACTCACAGTATGGATAAAATTGTGCAAGCCTTTGACCCTGAAACAGGGCAAGTGTATAAAGACGAGCAAAACCAGCTAGAAGTACAAGTGGTAGTTGATTGGCCAGTCAGTACTGGCTTAAAGGGTGGTGAAGAATACAAGAGGTTCTTTGAATGGGCTAAGCATTTGAATAATTACCATCCGAACATTAAGGATGTATCTTTTCTGCCCTTGCAGTGCAATCCGATTCGCTACCAAACTAAACTTTATGACGAGCGGGTGAACATTTTCAGCGCATTTAGTGAAGAAGAGCAGGAATTTTTACAGCGTTACCGTTGGTTGCGACAGTGGCCGGAATTCTTTAAACCTAAAGAACTGTTTTCTATAATGGAAGATAATCAGGCCCAAGAAGACGCTGAAAGAATATTGCAAAACTTTGAGATTGAGAAAGATAAAATTCGCTGTACAGATGCCGGTGCATTACAGGCACTTATTCCTTATGTGAAACGGTTGCTTCAGCTGTTCCCTGAGATAAAAGAGAACACAAAACATGTTTTGTCATCTGATGAGGTTAGAAACAGGGTTTATCAATATGAAACAAGACGTTATGTGGAAAGAATTAGCCAAAGCCCACTGGAATTTAAGTCTTATTCAAGTTTAAGAGAATTTCTAGAAAGTGAACAGCAGAAAATTTTAAATTTGCGGATGGTTAAAGGTGACGAATGGACAGGGCTAATCAGGTTATATCAGGTACTTCAAAAGAGCGGTTATCTGAATGAAGTTCAGTACACCATACTGAAATTAGAGTGCTTGTTAACTTTGAATCATTTTATGGAATTAAGTACATTGATGCAGTCAACTGTAACACCATACTTATTACTGATAGCATGCGAGGACAATCAACAGTTGGATGAAGAAACAAAGGATGTAATCCGAACTCTCTTTGACACAATAAAACAGAACACAAACATTAAAATTATATTTATCACTCGATCAACAGGCAGCATCGTTGCTTTCCTACACCACATGGCCAGGAGAATATCTGGGGAAGGGTTCGTAAGAAGGGTTGAAGAGCTAATTTGGTCTGATTTAACCAGCAGTTCACAAGAAAAACTGCTAGAGAAGTCAGTGATATTTCAAAGCGCTAGAATTTCTCTAAACGAACTCTTGTCTGCTCAATCCCCAGCAGCAAAATTTCTGCCCCTTGGTGCTTTACTGGAAGAAAAGGAACTGACGATTACTGATCCAGTGCCGATTTCAAATGACTACAATGAAAGTTATTATATAGGGAGAACACTTCGTTGTCAGATAGATATTAAAGAGGAGATTTTTAGTGATAAAGATATAAAACAAAAGTATGTTTTCCTGGCTAACTCAGAACAAGAATTCAAACAACTCTGTCAACTGTATCCAAACAGCAATGTTCATGGGCTACATAAGGACAAGTCCGGTAAACTCGTTTGGCAGCAGTCGCAAGGAAGCTTAGAAACACTGCGTAGATATATTGATACCGACAGTTCACACAGCTATACAGCTGATGATTTAGACAAGCTGTTGGAGCAAGCACAGCGCCAGAGAGTGATGCTGATTTCTGATACAGCAGGGATGGGTAAATCAACCGTAGTGACACATCTGTCTAAAGAAATCAAAGAGAGGTTCCCTGCCAAATGGGTGGTAAGAATTGACTTAAATGACCATGCAGATGCTCTGAGCGCACTGAAACAAGAAGAGATCGATAAGGAGAAAGCGATTGAATTTGTATCGCTCAAACTGCTGAAGCTTAAACGTGTCTTAGAGATGGAATTATTTAAACAGTGCTTTGAACAGAAGCAGAAAGTAAGAATTGTAATAATGCTGGACGGGTTTGATGAAATCAGTCCGTTCTATAAAGAGAGTGTCATTGGTTTACTGCAAACTCTAAGGCAGACGGCGGTAGAACAGCTGTGGATCACCACCAGACCACATCTGAGAGGGGAATTAGAAGATAAGTTGCAACAACTGTCCTACACACTGGAACCTTTTTCTAAACAAAATCAAGTTGAATTCTTAACTAAATTTTGGAGTCTAAAAGACTGGTTTACTGAAACAAGTGACAAAGAGGGAGAAAAAGAAAAAAAAAGATTGGAAATTTATGCCAAAAAATTAATTGATGAATTGTCCAAATCAATTAGTGATAAAGACAGAGAGTTCACCGGCATCCCATTACTGACCCGCATGTTGGCGGAGGCTTTTCATGAAGAAGTTAAAAAATCCAAGCCCGAGATATCGTACGAACTGGACTTGCTTGGGTTATACGAAAGATTTATTGAAAGAAAATATGACATCTATCAAGAGGAAAAGCTTCAAGTAAATGTGAATAACGCGGCTGCAAAAGAGGAAAGAAAACGGCAATTAAACAGCACGAGATTGGAACATCAGCTGCTGGCTTTGAAGGTGCTGTTCAACGAGGAACAATTCGCATTGTTTCAAAACAACAAAGAATGTTCATTTTCAGCAGAATAGTTAACAAGGATTGGGATAATGCAAGTAAGTCATGACGGTAAACCGCAATTTATCCATCGCACCTTTGCCGAGTATTATGTTGCAGATTGTTTGGTGAATCGCTTGAGAGACGGGAACAACACTTCAGAGCAAGTACACACATTTATATTGAAAGATATATTTCAGAAAGAAAAATATCAGGTTGTAAGAGCTTTTATAGAGAGGTTATTGTCAAGGCCTAAGACATCAAATGTGGCGTTTAAACAGTACGGAAACCTGATACATGACTTAGGGAAAAATGCTGATAAAATGCTGCACAGAGCAGCGTTGGAAGGAAATAATAATATTATTGGATTTTTGTTCGATAGCGTGCAAGCAGGAGATAATACCGACACAGTAAATGAACTCCTACTAGAAGAAGATGAAGAAGGATTAACAGCCTGGCATATTGCACTACTTTATAACAACAAACAGGTATTAGAGAAGATATGGAATTTTGCTGAAAAGAAACTAACAGCAGAAAAGTTAAAAAATAAATTTCTATTAGCAAAAGGAAAAGTGAAATATGAATCCTGGTACGAAGAATCATTGTGGGGTAGACAAGATCCAATTTGGAATATCAGGCCTATATCTGCATTTCTACGAGAAGAAAAGGAATATGGCAACATGTCATATCAAACACTGTCCGTCTGGCATGTGGCAGCAGTTCAGTGCAATTTAGAGGTATTACAGAAAGTATGGGAGTGGGCTAAAGAGAAATTAACAACAGAGGAGATAAATAATAAATTGTTATTAGGCACAGAAAAAGATGGAAAGACCGCCTGGCAAAGAGTTGCAGAGCGGGGAAAATCAGAGATTTTACAAAAATTATGGGAGTGGGCGAAAGAGAATCTAACAACACAGGAGATAAATAAAAAATTGTTATTAGGCACAAACAAAGGTGGAAAGACTGCCTGGCACTACATAGCAAAGCGGTTTAATTCAGAGATTTTACAAAGTGTATGGGAGTGGGCTAGACAGAAACTAACAAAAGAGGAGATAAATTATAAATTGTTATTAGGCACAGACAAAGACGGAAGGACCGCCTGGCACTACGCAGCGGAGTCGGGCAATTCAGATATTTTACAAAAATTATTGGAGTGTGTTAAAGAGAAACTAACAAGAGAGGAGATAAATAATAAATTGTTATTAGGCACAGACAAAGATGGATGGACCGCCTGGCACATCGCAGCAAGGTTGGGCAATTCAGAAACTTTACAAAAAGTATGGGAGTGGGCTAAAGAGAAACTAACAACAGAGGAGATAAATAATAAATTGTTATTAGGCACAGACAAAGATGAAAGGACCGCCTGGCACATCGCAGCAAGGTTGGGCAATTCAGAAACTTTACAAAAAGTATGGGAGTGGGCTAAAGAGAAACTAACAACAGAGGAGATAAATTATAAATTGTTATTAGGCACAGACAAAGATGGAAGGACCGCCTGGCACTACGCAGCAGAGTCAGGCAATTCAGAGATTTTACAAAAATTATGGGAGTGGGCTAAAGAGAAAGTAACAACAGAGGAGATAAATTATAAATTGTTATTAGGCACAGACAAAGATGGAAGGACCGCCTGGCACTACGCAGCAACGCTGGGCAATTCAGAGATTTTACAAAAAATATGGGAGTGGGCTAAAGAGAAACTAACAACAGAGGAAATAAATTATAAATTGTTATTAGGCACAGACAAAGATGGAAGGACCGCCTGGCAGTACACAGCAATGCTGGGCAATTCAGAGAATTTACAAAAAGTATGGGAGTGGGCTAAAGAGAAACAAACAACAGAGGAGATAAATTATAAATTGTTATTAGGCACAGACAAAGAAGGAAGAACCGCCTGGCACATCGCAGCAGAGTCGGGCAATTCAGAGATTTTACAAAAAGTATGGGAGTGTGCTAAAGAGACACTGACAACAGAGGAGATAAATAATAAATTGTTATTAGGCACAGACAAAAATGGAAGGACCGCCTGGTACATCGTTGCAGAGTCGGGCAATTCAGAGACTTTACAAAAAGTATGGGAGAGGGCTAAAGAGGAACTAACAAGAGAGGAGATAAATTATAAATTGTTATTAGGCACAGACAAAGAAGGAAGGACCGCCTGGGACTACGCAGCATGGTGGGGCAATTCAGAGATTTTACAAAAAGTATGGGAGTGGGCTAAAGAGAAATTAACAACAGAGGAGATAAATAATAAATTGTTATTAGGCACAGACAAAGATGGATGGACCGTCTGGCACTACGCTCTAAAGGGAGACAAATCAGAGATTTTACAAAAAGTATGGGAGTGGGCTAAAGAGAAACTAACAACAGAGGAGATAAATAATAAATTGTTATTAAGCCCAGACAAAGATGGAAGGACCGTCTGGCACTACGCTGCAAAGCGAGGCAATTCAGAGATTTTACAAAAAGTATGGGAGTGGGCTAAAGAGGAACTAACAACAGAGGAGATAAATAATAAATTGTTATTGGGCAAAGACAAAGATGGATGGACCGTCTGGCACTACGCTGTAAAGCGGGGCAATTCAGAGATTTTACAAAAAGTATGGGAGTGGGCTAAAGAGAAACTAACAACAGATGAGATAAAAAATAAATTGTTATTAGGCACAGACAAAGATGGAAGGACCGCCTGGCACAACGCAGCAGAGTCGGGCTATTAAGAGATTTTACAAAAAGTATGGGAGTGGGCTAAAGAGAAACTAACAACAGAGGAGATAAATTATAAATTGTTATTAGGCACAGACAAAGATGGATGGACCATCTGGCACTACGCTGCAAAGCGAGGCAATTCAGAGATTTTTCAAAAAGTATGGGAGAGAGCTAAAGAGAAACTAACAACAGAGGAGATAATTAATAAATTGTTATTAAGCACAGACAAAGATGGAAGGACCGCCTGGCACATCGCAGCAAGGTTGATCAATTCAGAAACTTTACAAAATGTATGGGAATGGGCTAAAGAGAAACTAACAACAGAGGAGATAAATTATAAATTGTTATTAGGCACAGACAAAGATGGAAGGACCGCCTGGCACTACGCAGCAGAGTCAGGCAATTCAGAGATTTTACAAAAGGTATGGGGGTGGGCTAAACAGAAACTAACAACAGAGGAGATAAATTATAGATTATTATTAGGCAGAGACAAAGAAGGTAGGACCTCCCGGCACTACGCAGCATGGCGGGGCAATTCGGAGATTTTACAAAAAGCATGGGAGTGGGCTAAAGAGAAACTAACAACAGAGGAGATAAATAATAAATTGTTATTAGGCACAGACAAAGATGAAAGAACCGCCTGGCACTACGCAGCAGAGTCGGGCAATTCAGAGATTTTACAAAAAGTATGGGAGTGTTCTAAAGAAAAACTAACAACAGAGGAGATAAATAATAAATTGTTATTAGGCACAGACAAAGATGGAAGGACCGCCTGGCACATCGCAGCAAGTTTGGGCAATTCAGAGACTTCACAAAAAGTATGGGAGTTGGCTAAAGAGAAAGTAACAACAGAGGAGATAAATTATAAATTGTTATTAGGCACAGACAAAGATGGAAGGACCGCCTGGCACTACGCAGCAGAATCGGGCAATTCAGAGATTTTACAAAAAGTATGGGAGTGGGCTAAAGAGAAACTAACAACAGAGGAGATAAATTATAAATTGTTATTAGGCACAGACAAAGATGGAAGGACCGCCTGGCACTACACAGCAACGCAGGGCAATTCAGAGATTTTACAAAAAGTATGGAAGTGTTCTAAAGAGAATCTAACAACAGAGGAGATAAATTATAAATTGTTATTAGGCACAGACCAAGATGGAAGAACCGCCTGGCACATAGCATCAGTGCGGGGCAATTCAGATATTTTTAAATAAAGTATGGGAATGGGCTAAACAGAATCTAAAAACAGAGGAGATAAATAATAAATTGTTATAAGTACAGACAAAAATGGAATGACCGCCTGGCACAGGGCAGCAGAGTGGAGCAATTAAAAGATATTACAAAAAATATTGTAGTGGCCCAAAATGGATCTAACAGATGAGATAAATAATAAATTGTTATTAGGCACAGACAAAGATGTAAAGACTGCCTGGCAGAGAGCAGCAGATGGGGGATTCAGAGATTTGACAAGAAGTATGTAAGTGGGCTAAAGAAAAACTAACTATAAGAGAAAAATAATAAATTGTTATTTGGGACAGAGAAAGAAGGAATAACCGCCTGGCACAGAGCAGCATATTGGAGCAATTCAGGGATTTTAGAAAAATTATGGGAGTGTGCAAAAGAGAAACTAACAACAGAGGAAATAAATATCAAATTGTTGTTAAGCTCAGACAAGGATGGAATGACTGCCTGGCAATACACGGCAGCGCCGTGCAATTCAGAGATTTTACATAAAGTACGGGAGTGGGCTAAAGAGAAACTAACGACAGAGGAGATAAAGAATAAATTTTTATTAGGCACAGACATTGATGGAAGGACCGTCTGGCACTTCGCAGCAGCGGGGTAAATTCAGGAATATTACACCAATTATGGGAGTGGGCTAAAGGTAATCTAACAACAGAGGAGATAAGTAATAAATTGTTATTAGGCACAGGCAAAAATGGAAGGACTGCCTGGCAGCACACTGCAACGCGGTGCAATTCAGAGATTTTAGAAAGTGTATGGGAGTGGACTAAAGAAAATCAAACAACAGACGAGATAAATTATAAAATCTTATTAGGCACAGACTATGATGGAAGGACCGCCTGGAACTTCGCAGTAGCGGGGGAAAATTCAGAGTTATTACGAAAAGTATGGTAGTGGGCTACAGAGAATCTAAAGAGAGAGGAGGTAAATAATAAATTGTTATTAGGCACAGAGAAAGAAGGAAGGACCTCCTGGCATTGCGCAGCAAATTGGAGCAATTCAGAGATATTAGAAAAGTTATGGGAGTGGGCTAAACAGAAACTAACAACAGAGGAGATAAAGAATAAATTATTATTAGGCACAGACCAAGATGGAAAGACCGCCTGGCACTACGCAGACGAGTTGGGCAATACAAAGATATTACAAAATATATGGGAGTGGGCTAAAGAGAATCTAACAACAGAGTAGATAAATAATAAATTGTTATTAGACACAGACAAAGATGGAATCACCGCCTGGCACTGCGCAGCGGAGCGTGTCAATTTAGAGATTATACTAAAATTATATTATTGGGCTAAAAAGAAACTAATGTCAGAAGATATAATTAATATATTATTACGCACAGACAATGATGGTAGTAACGCCTAGCACCGCGCAACAAAGCGGGGCAATTTAGAGATATTAAAAAAAATATGGGGGTGGTCTAAAGTGAAACTAACAACAGAGGAGTTAAATAAAAATGTTATTAGTCACAGACAATAAAGAAAGGACCGCCAGGCACGTGGCAACACATTGTGGCAAATTAGAGATATTACAAAAAGTATTGCGGCGAGCGGAAAGATCACTAACAATTGAGGTGATAAATAATAAATTTCTAGCACAGATAATAAGGGAACGACGTTCCGTCACGTGACAGCAGAGGATTTTTATTTAATACCTTTTGAGTAACTGTGGATTTTAGGTAAATATTTACTAACACCCAACAGTAAATAATGTATTGTTATTTGCCACAGTTATTATTGGATGAACTGCATGTTGTGTGGCAACGAAGAAGTGCAATTTATGTGTACTACAGTAATTTTAGTATTGGTTTAATAATGTACTAACAACAGAGGAGGTAAATACGTTAAATTTATTTGTCACAGACAATTTAGGGAAACACTCTCTGGCATGGCATCAGAGGAAGAAATCTTAGAGATTTTAGAGTAATTATGTGATAGGCTAAAGAGAAAAATACAACATGGGCGTTAAAACATATACACTGTAGTTCAGCCCAGACAATATTGGAAGTACCATTTGTCATTTGGCATTAGAAGGCCAAAATAGACCGACTATTTTAAAATGAATTATTTCTCAGGCCTACAAAAGCGAATATAAACAATTAAATTTGTTTTTCTTACCCAAGACAACGACTGACAACTGCGTTATAGTCTTTATAGAACGTACGAACTTAAGATATTCAGAAATTCATTTTATTAATGAAATTCTCTTCCATTGTGCAAAGCGCTGTTATTGGGCCAGTCCAGCTTACTATTGAGCCCTCACACCGACTCTTTGGATGGATTTTCAGGCCGATATGCAGACCTCTACCTGACAAAACACAACACACACATGAGATATCCATGTGCCGGAGGGATTCGAAAAAATTCTTCCAGCAAATTAGGGGCAGCAGAAACAAACCTTAGACCGCGCGGACACTGGGATAGGATGTTTATGGAAATATGA
>Ga0209629_10002460_pt1 | contig 12635 bp, 8 predicted proteins | sample TergutCu122P5_FD_187286 | JGI IMG/M metagenome (GOLD analysis project Ga0209629, IMG submission 187286) | Cubitermes ugandensis P5 segment gut microbial communities from Kakamega Forest, Kenya - Cu122 P5 (SPAdes) (version 2) | ecosystem: Host-associated > Arthropoda: Insects > Digestive system >... | reverse complement strand
ACCGTACCTAATTTTGAAGATATATCTTGAATGGCAAAATTTAACCTGTCAACTTCTTCAGATGTAAACTTAGCCGGTTTTCCGTTTACATCCAATTCATTAATTCGTTGGCTCATCCAACTTTTTGACTTATTAAAATAGTGTTTAGAAATGTATGCCATTGATATAATTTCTGATATTTTTGCGAGTTGCTCTTTTATTTTCAGTTCTTTAATATCCGAAAGCGTTTTTTTTGCACTTGCGATCACTGCTTTCTCAAACCCTTCCGGATCCTCGTCAGCTAATTTTTCAAATTCAAAATGAAGCATTTCCCGTTCGTTATCCGATTTTGCATTGATGTCTCGCATCTTAAGTTCTTCAAATTTCTCTTTCGTTGTCATTTTTATAAAGATTTTAAGTCCTCCTTTTTTAGCGGACTTTGATTAAATATCTGATTTTAATTCTTCAATAATTTCATTTATAATTGATTCTAAATCTTCAATATTTCTGAATCGTACGGTATAAAATCTGTATTTTCGCAGATAGAAAAGAAGTTATATAATTATTACCTTTTTGACGCTGCAAAGATAATAAACTTTTGTTTATTTATCAAATATTCCACTAAAATTAAGAATTAATTATGCGTTTATATAACAAGCATATATACTCCGCACCTGCCTGGCTTGGCAGGCAAACCTGCGAATAATGTTTACTACATCTATATCAAGGCTGAAAAATAAACGAATAAGGGATTCGGTTTTGTATATACATTGAACTCATCTGAACTTTTAGAATTTTTGATGTCGCACCAACAAGTCCGAAAGGACTTAAATGTGAATAACCCCGTGCAAGCGAAGCGCAGCTCGGGGCAGAAATAGGCTTTTACAAGGTGCGAAACATTAGTAATGAAATATACTATGAATCCTTTCTTTTTATAATAAAAGTATATAAATTTCTTTCTTTTTGATTTTTGATTTTTTTCCATGAAATACCGTAAAATATCGCATAATTTCATAAAATAGAATGCTGTAACCATTTAATAATCATATTTTTGCATAACGTTTGCCGTACTTGCTCCATACTTGCTCCATACTTGCTCCGTACTTGCTCCGTGTTAAAGCCGTCTCATTTTTGCTCCGAATTCAAGCTTTTCCCGATTGACATTTTGATATTTTTGCTTCGGATATTTATTTTATTTCCGAAACAGCTCATTATTCAAAAAAAATAAGTATATTTGCACGCAATAAATTTAAACCCCTTTCCCATGTCATTTATTGCAGAAAAAGTAGTTATGGACGGATTAACTTTCGACGACGTATTGTTAATCCCCGCCTATTCGGAAGTATTGCCGCGTGAAGTCGATCTATCGACTCAATTTTCCAAAAACATCCGATTGAATATTCCCATGGTGTCCGCAGCAATGGACACGGTGACGGAAGCGCAATTAGCAATCGCGATAGCTCGTGAAGGAGGTATCGGCGTGATTCATAAAAACATGAGCATCGAGGAGCAAGCCAAGCAGGTGCGCTCGGTGAAGCGGGCTGAAAACGGAATGATATCCAATCCCGTCAGCATCAAAAGAGGAAAAACCGTAGGCGATGCCATGGCTTTAATGGCGGAATACAAAATCGGCGGCATTCCCGTAGTGGACGACGACAATCATTTGGTAGGCATCGTAACCAATCGCGACTTGCGTTTTCAGCACAATATGAATCTTTCGGTCGATGATGTGATGACTAAAGAACATTTGGTTACGACCGATCAATCCACAGACTTGATTGCGGCTGCCGAAATTCTCCAGCAATACAAAATTGAAAAACTGCCGGTAGTCGATCACGATAACAAACTGATAGGACTGATAACATATAAAGATATTACGAAAGCCAAAGATAAACCTTTTGCCTGTAAGGATTCCAACGGACGATTGCGAGTTGCCGCCGGAGTAGGCGTAACACACGATACTTTACTTCGGGTTGAAGCCCTGGTACATGCCGAAGCCGATGCGATAGTAATCGATACGGCTCACGCACATTCGATACATGTAGTTGAAATGCTGAAAAAAGTAAAAGCCGCTTTTCCCGAAATCGACGTAGTGGTAGGTAACATTGTTACGGCTGAAGCCGCCAAACTGTTAGCCCGATCGGGAGCCGATGCCATTAAGGTCGGAATCGGAGCAGGTTCTATTTGCACCACCCGCATAATTGCCGGAGTCGGCGTTCCGCAACTTTCGGCGATTTATAATGTATCTGAGGCTTTGAAAGGAACAGGTATTCCTTTGATTGCCGACGGCGGTCTGCGCTATTCGGGCGACATTGTAAAAGCCTTAGCAGCGGGAGGCAGTTCGGTGATGATGGGGTCGTTGCTGGCAGGCGTGGAAGAAACGCCGGGCGAAACAATTATCTACAACGGGCGGAAATTCAAATCCTATCGGGGAATGGGTTCGATAGAAGCCATGCAAAGAGGCTCAAAAGACCGTTATTTTCAAGATGTGGAAGAAGACGTAAAGAAATTGGTTCCGGAAGGAATCTCTGCCCGCGTTCCGTTCAAAGGCTCGCTGTATGAAGTGATTTTTCAAATGACGGGCGGATTAAGAGCCGGAATGGGTTATTGCGGAGCAGCTGATATTCAAGCGCTTCATGAAGCCGTATTCACTCGTATTACGAATGCCGGAGTGAAAGAAAGTCATCCGCACGACGTTACCATCACGCAGGAGGCGCCGAATTACAGCAGTTTCAACAGAGGCTGAATACAATAAATATCGTTTTTATCCGTTTTATTCATTTAAAGATTTAAAAATTTAAGATTTACAATTAAAAAAGGCAGTATGAGAGCACGCTTTATTTCTCTGTTATCAGTTGCGTTGTCGGCAAGTGTTTTTGCTCAGACAAACGATCCGGTAATCATGACCGTCAACGGTAAAAATTATAAAAAATCGGAATTTGAATATTACTATAACAAATTCAACAGCGAGGATGTTATAGATAAACTTTCGCTGAACGATTATGTCAACTCGTTTAAGAATCTCAAATTAAAATTGGCTGAAGCGGAAGCCCAAGGTATGGATACCACGATCGCTTTCCGTTCGGAACTTGCAGGATATCGAGCTACGGAAGCAACACCTTATTTGGATGATTTGGAAGTCAATGATGAATTGGTAAGCCGTGAATATGACCGGATGAAAAGTTTGATTGAAGTCAGCCAGATACCGGTTCCTTTTCCCGGAGTTAAAGACAATAATTTCAAAACGTTTCCTTCCGATACGCTCGAAACCTTTAATAGAGCGATTCAGATAAAAAACCGCCTTTTGAAAGGCGAAGATTTCGGTAAAACGGCTGAGGCGCTTGCCAAAGAAACCAATACTCCCCAAGCGGAAAAACCGGGTTATTTGGGATGGTTCACCGGATTAATGCTCACTCCCTCTTTTGAAGATGTTGCTTTCAACACGCCGGTCGGTAAAATCGGACAGTTGGCGCGAACCAATTTCGGTTATCATATTATAAGAATAGATGCAAAAAAAGAAAACCCGGGATCAATCAATGTAGCGCATATATTGATTACCTGCCCTCCCAATGCCGATTCCGCACAGGTTTCGGACGCTCAAGCAAAGATAAATGAGATTTACGCCCAATTGAAGACCGGCGGCGATTTCGCCGCATTAGCCAAAGAATCGTCCAAAGATCCGGGCACTGCATCCAAAGGCGGCGATTTGGGATGGCTCGATTTCGCCGCAAGCTCAAGATTGGTCAGTGAATTTAAAGAAGTAGCTTGGGGATTGACCGAAATCGGCGAAATATCCAAACCGTTCAAAACGCAATTCGGTTATCATATTGTTAAACTGCTTGGGAAAAAACCGGTGGAACCGCTTGAAGAATTTCGCAAAGAAATTGCAAGTAAATATAATTCCGGCGGTTATTTTATTCCCTTGCATCAAGCGGGAATAGATAAGATGAAGAAAGAATTCGGCTTCCAAAAAAATGATGCTGCTTACCGGGCGCTTTTTTCAAAAGCAAATACCGTTTATCCCGCCGACAGTTTATTTTTTACATCTTTCGACAATGAGGATATGCCTTTATTTACGATCGGAGACGCAAAATATACCGTCAGTCAATTCATGAATTACTTAAAGAAAAACAATCGCTCGGCTTTTACGATGTCAACGGATTTATTGAACGATCGTTTACAAGGTTTTGAATACGAAGCTTTGTATGAAACGAAAGATAAATCGCTGGAAAGCAAATATCCGGATTTCAGAAATCTCATTCAAGAATATCGCGATGGAATACTGATGTTTAATATCAGTAATCAAGAAGTTTGGGCAAAAGCTTCGGAAGATACTGAAGGTCTTGCCGCTTTTTTTGAGCAAAATAAACAACGCTATGCTTGGAATGAACCTTACTACAAAGGATATGTTGTATTGGTGAAAGACAACAAAATCAAAAAGAAATTGCAAAAAGAAATTGCCGGCATGGATAATGACAAAGCAGTGCAGTATCTGTTAGACAATTACAGAGTAGGGGAAGTTTCTTACGTAAAAGTTGAAAAAAAGGGTTTGTTTAAAAAAGGCGAAGATGCTTATGTGGACGAAGCGGTTTTCAATTCCGGCGTTGCCGAACGTCCTGCGGGTTTCTCGGATTTTTTCCTGTTGGGGAAACTTTTGAAAGCGCCCGAATCTTATACGGATGTAGGAGGAACGGTTATTACCGATTATCAGAATTATCTGGAAGAAGCATGGATAAAGAAACTGAACGAAAAGTACAAGGTAACTGTTTATCCCGACGTTATCAAAACGATAAAATAATATACACTGTCGAACAATGAGGTATTTTTTCCCGATAATTATTTTGTTATTGCTTACAGTTGCTTGTAATAAACATTTAAACATAATAAAAGGCAGTGATGCATTGGTAAAAGTCGGGAATAAAACATTGTACAGAAGTGATGTGGAAGAAAATATTCCTGCGGAATTATCAAAGGATGACAGCCTTATTGCGGCAGAACATTACATTCGTTCTTGGATTAACGATAATTTACTGTACGACATTGCGCAAAAGAATTTCAATGATAAGGAAAAAATCGACCGATTGGTTGACAATTATCGGAGAACATTGCTGATTAACCGGTATCAAGAGCAATTGGTAAGCGAAAAATTGACAGGTGAAATTGATGAACAAACTTTGCAGGATTATTATAATAAAAACAAAGACAAAATTAAATCAGACCGCCCGTTGGTGAAGTGCATCTTTTTAAAAGTTTCGATAAATGCGCCTCAACTCAATGAAATACGTACTTGGTACAGATCGACGGCTCCCGGCGCTCGAGCAAATTTGGAAAAATACAGTTCAAACAATGCTGCCGTGTTCAATTATTTTCTTGATAAATGGACGGATTTTAACGAAGTAATGAACGGTTTTCCGAAAGAGCTTTTGACAAAAGACGATTTGATTCCCCGCAAAAGAACGATAGAGAAGCAGGATGATAAATACTTTTATCTCTTGAATATAATCGATTGCCTGCTCCCGGGGGATAATGCTCCGTATGATTATGCAAAACCTGCGGTTAGGGAAATATTGCTTAATCAAAGGAAAATTGATTTTTTGAAAAAAACGGAAAATGATTTGTATCAACGTGCGGTAGAAAAAGGAGAGATTAAATTTTACAATGATGATAACTAACCCTGACAAACTAACCCTAACAGAACTAACCCTAACAGGGTTTGAAACCCTGTTAGGGTTGATAAATAGGGTTGATAATTAAATAAAAAATATGAGAAATATTATCTTTTTACTCTTATGCTTGAGCGGATTTGTATTTCAAACCCGATTACAAGCGCAAAGTTCTCAAAGCAATGTGATTGACGAAGTGATATGGGTGATCGGCGACGATGCCATCCTGTTATCGGATGTGGAAAACGAGCGTTTGCAAATGCAAATGAACCAGGTTGAAATTCAAGGCGATCCTTATTGTAAGATTCCGGAACAAATTGCTATTCAGAAATTGTTTTTGCATCAAGCAAAATTGGATAGTGTGGAGATTACCGACTCTCAAGTATCGAGTGATGTGGAACATCAAATCAATAAATGGATTAGTATGGCAGGATCGCAAGAAAAATTAGAAGAATATCGAAATAAACCAATCAATACAATCAGGGATCAATTGCGCACTCAATTTAAAGAGATGTATGCAGTTCAGCAGGTTCAACAAGGTTTGGTGAAAAATGTGAAGATTACGCCTTCCGAAGTCCGGACTTTCTATAACCGGATTCCTCAAGACAGTCTCCCGTACATTCCAACCACTGTGGAAGTCCAAATTATGACCGTGGAACCTCAAGTGTCCATTGAAGAAATAGACAATATAAAAAACAAATTGCGTGATTATACGGAACAGGTAAACAGCGGTAAAAAAACATTTTCATCTTTGGCAATCGCCTATTCCGAAGATAAGGAATCCGCCAAAGTCGGCGGACGATTGGGATTTATGGGGAAAGGGCAATTAACGCCCGATTTTGCCGCCGCTGCCTTCGATTTGAACGACCCCAAACACGTTTCCCGCATTGTGGAAGATGAATACGGTTATCATATCATCAAGTTGAATGAAAAAAGAGGAGACAGAATAGATGTCAGTCATATTTTACTCCGTCCTTATGTTACTAAAGAAGAATTAACCGCAGCTATACTGAGACTGGATTCTATCCGTAACGATATTTTTGCGGGAAAATTTTCGTTTGAAGACGCGGCTTTTTATCTGTCTGCCGACAGAGACACTAAAAATAACAAAGGGGTGATGGTCAATAATCCCAATCAATATATATCAACAAGCTCGGGCGCACGAGCCGGAACTTCCCGTTTTGAAATGTCGGAATTGCCTCCGGAAATAGCGAAAATTGTTGATACGATGAAAGTAAACGGAGTTTCCAAACCGTTCACGATGATTAATTCCAAAAGCAAGGAAATTGCTGCAATCGTAAAATTGAAGTCCCGTATAGATGGACATAAGGCAAGCTTGAGCGAAGATTTTCAATCGCTGAAAGCAATAGTGGAAAACGAAAAACGCGAGGAAATCATCAATAACTGGATAGCAAAAAAACAAAAGGAAACCTATATTCGAATCGGTGATAATTGGAAAAATTGTGATTTTGCTAAAGATGGATGGCTTCAAAAATAGCGCTGCCGGAAAAACGAGCGTAGTCCTGTTGATTTTTGTTGCAACTGCTTTTGGGGGAATATCGCAACCCCCCGGTTCGCCCGGCAATCTGAGAATCACACGGATAAATGTGGAAAATGCCGATTCGACCGAGATGAAGCAAGACAGCAATTTAAATGCTTATATTTTACGAGGAAATGTAGTATTCCGCCATGACAGTATCACCATGTCATGCGACAGCGCTTATATGTACAATCAATCCAATTCTTTGGAAGCATTCGATAATGTACACATCGTACAAGGCGATACGCTTTTTATTTACGGCGATTATTTGAATTATTACGGGAACAGCCGGTTGGCGAAAATGCGTTATAACGTTAAAATGGAAAACGACCAAGTTACTTTGTTTACGGACAGCTTTGATTTCGACCGGAACAAAAATCTGGGTTATTACTTTGCCGGCGGTATGATGGTCGATTCAATCAATGAATTAACTTCCGTTTACGGGCAATATTCTCCCGATACCAAAATGGCTTTCTTTAAAAATAAAGTGCAATTGGTGAATCCTCAATTCACGCTTACTTCCGATACATTAAATTATGATACCCAAGCCAAAATAGCCACTATTGTAAGCCCTACGGTCATTAAAGCCGACAGCGGATTTATCTATACAAGTCGCGGGTGGTATAACACGCTTACCGAAGAATCGATGCTGTATGACCGATCGGTTGTCGTCAGCAAAGACGGAACAAAAACCATTACAGCCGATTCGATGTTCTACAACCGGGCGAAAGGTTTTGTAGAAGCATTCGGGAATACGGTTCTGAACGATACGCTGAAAAAGATAATCATTATGGGTAATTACGGTTATTACGATGAAAAAACGAATTATGCTTTTGCTGCCGATTCGGCGCAGATGATTGAATATTCACAGCCGGATTCATCTTTTATTCATGCCGATACATTGTTTATGAAAACAATCGATTCGATTCGAGAGATCCGCGCTTATTACGGCGTACGCTTCTACCGAATAGACCTTCAAGGAGTTTGCGATTCCATGAAATTCAATACCGGAGATTCGATTTTGCGATTGTATAAAAATCCGATTATATGGAATGAAACGTATCAATTGACGGGCGATACCATCAATATTCTTTTCAACGACAGCACGATTGAAAGAATGAATGTGCTCAATTACGGATTTGCCTTGCAAAAAATCGATTCCACTTATTATAATCAATTGAAAGGAAGAACGATGATTGGTCATTTCAGCGGAGGAGAAATCTATCAATTGGATGTCGAAGGAAACGGAGAATCAATTTATTACGAATTGGACAATAAAACTGCCGCCCCTTTAAAATTAGTAAAAACAGAAGCGCCGTTTATTACTTTTTGGATTAGAAACAGGAAACTTGTAAGAGGCAAATGGATGTCGGAATCAAAGGCGGAAGGGCATCCTATTCCGGATTTAACGCCGGAATTGAAATTTTTGAAGGATTTTGTGGATTATGAGTATCTTCGTCCCAAAAACAGAGAAGATATATTTGTTAAAACGGTAATGAAAAAGGAAGATATTCCTCAACCCCGAAGAACTCGTCAACGTTCACGGCAATAATAAACAAATATGAGTGATATTATTCATTTACTTCCCGATTCAATAGCGAATCAGATTGCTGCCGGAGAAGTGATTCAGCGACCGGCTTCAGTCGTAAAAGAACTGATTGAAAATTCGATTGATGCGGGAGCAGACCATATTCAGTTGATTCTCAAAGATGCCGGACGCACGTTGATTCAAGTCATCGACAACGGAAAAGGGATGTCGGAAACCGACGCCCGGATGGCTTTTGAGCGTCATGCCACTTCAAAAATTCAAGCGGTTGACGATTTGTTTTCTTTGAAAACAATGGGCTTTCGCGGAGAAGCTTTGGCTTCTGTTGCCGCTGTTGCCCAAGTAGAATTGAAAACCGCCCGGAAAGAAGATGCAACAGGCACGCTGTTACAGATTTCCGCATCGACGGTCGATAAACAGGAAAGCATTGCAACCAATCAAGGCAGTATCTTTTCCGTCAAAAATCTCTTTTTCAATGTGCCTGCACGCCGTAAATTCCTCAAGTCGAACGAAACGGAATTGAGAAATATCATTGCCGAGTTTGAACGGGTTGTTTTGGTTAATCCGCATATTACTTTTGAACTTCGACACAATGATTCGGAAATATTCAATCTTCCAGTCAGCGCCGTCAGGCAACGAATCATTAACGTATTCGGAAAGCGGCTGAATACGCAACTGCTTACTTTGCAAGCCGAAACTTCGCTGGTTTCCGTTTCGGGATTTATCGGTACGCCGGAATCAAGCAAGAAAAAGAGCGCACTGCAATATTTCTTTGTGAATAATCGTTTTATGCGGCATCCTTACTTTCATAAAGCGGTGGCGCAAGCGTTTGAACCTTTTATTCCTGCGGGAGAAATGCCGAATTATTTCATTTACCTGACGGTAGATCCGGCAAGTATAGACGTCAATATTCATCCGGCAAAGACCGAAATCAAATTTGAGAACGAACAGGCAATTTGGTTAATAATCAATTCGATTGTGAAAGAATCCCTTGTAAAATCCGATTCCGTTCCCAATATTGAATTTGACAGGGAAGGCGCTGTCGAAAATATGCCGGTTTATATGCATAATTCGGTTCATACGGAAACTCCGAAAGTACATTTCCGGTCAGACTATAATCCGTTTGCAGAAAAAGCGCCTTCAAGAAATCTTCTTAAAAATTGGGAAAAACTTTACGAAGACCAACCGTTTGTCCCGGAAAAATCGACGCTGCTTCCCGAAGGAACCGAAGAACGCAGGACGATTTTACCGTTTAAGGGAAAATACCTCATAACGACTCTGAAATCGGGCTTGGGAATTATCAATCAGCGCCGAGCGCACATCCGCATTTTGTATGATGCCTACTTACAACAAATCAACCAAAAAAGAGGAGTTTCTCAAGGACTTTTATTTCCCGAAATCATTTCGTTCACGCCGAAAGAAGCGACCGTTTTACCTTACCTGTTAGACGATTTGGCAGATATAGGCTTCGATTTGGCAGATTTAGGCAACAATGCCTATTCGATTAACGGGATTCCTGCCGGTTTGGAAAACGTTAATATTATCGAAACCTTGCAGGACATGGCGGATAAAGTTTTGGAAACCGGATGCGAAGTAAAAGAAGAAGTCTCTGAATCCATGGCTTTAACATTGGCAAAAAAAGCCGCTATCCCCTACGGTAAATTTTTATCGGAAGAAGAAGCCGAAACATTGATTGCCGATCTTTTTGCATCTTCCGGACCCGATTATACTCCCGACGGAAAATGTATCCTCGCCATCCTAACCGAAGAAGAACTGGAGAAGCGGCTGAAATGAGATGAAAATTATTATTTCACCTTAACCTTTCTATGACCTGTGGTAATGCAACGAATGTCAATCGGGGTTGATAGCCTTGACGGGGTCGATAAGCTCACGTGAGTTCTTTTGCGAGCCGACCAAAATAAAGGTAAGAAAAAATTTTATATATCAAAAAATATTTGCTTACTTTTGCAAAGTGAAGTCGAAGACAACTGTTCCCGATCTGATTGCCGGGCTATCTATCGCAGGATTACTGCTGCCCGAAGCAGTCGCTTATTCCGGTATTGCAAATTTACCTCCGCAAGCCGGTATCATCGGACTGTTTGCCGGACTGTTATGCTACGGATTATCGGGTTCGAGCCGTTTTGCCATTGTATCGGCAACTTCATCGGCGGCAGTCGTTTTATCGGTTGCAATCGGAGAGTTGTCGCCCGGCAGTCTCGAAACGCGCTTGACGCTGTCTTTTGCCTCAGTAGTCATTACGGGAATCCTTTTCTTGATAGCCTCTGCCGCAAGGTTGGGAAACGTTACCGATTTTATTGCAAAGCCCGTGTTGCGGGGATTTACTTTCGGATTAGCTGTCGTCATTGTCGTAAAACAATTTGCAACGATGGTCGATTTACAAACTCCGGGACAAAATATCTTATATGCGATTTACGATATTTTGAAATCCGTTAAAGATTGGAATCTTGTCGGATTAGGTATCGGCGCCGTTTCACTGTTCGTATTGTTTGTCTGCTCAAAAATAAAATATCTTCCCGGCGGATTGGCAGTCGTTGCATTCGGTATTTTACTTAATTACATGATTGATTTATCAAAATATCATGTAGCTTTGGTCGGAGATTTTGATTTGAAATTAATGATACCGGAAATACCCGCTTTTCCTCCCGACCGGTGGTTGCACTTGCTTGAAACGGGTTTGGCGCTGATTTTGGTATTATATTCCGAATCATACGGTTCCATCCGTAGTTTTGCATTAAAGCATAACGATGCCGTTTCTCCCAATCGCGATTTGATGGCGCTGGGGATTTCCAATATCGTGTCGGGATTATTCGGAGGGATGCCCGTCGGAGCCGGTTATTCCGCTACTTCGGCAAACGAATCTTCCGGAGCGAAAACCCGTATGGCAGGCTTATTCTCCGCTGCAATCGTGCTGCTGATAGTTCTGACCTTGCTCCCGATTATTGCAAAAACGCCCGTACCTGTTCTTGTTGCCATTGTCATTCATGCCGTCAGCCACGCGTTAAATATAAAAATATTTACCCCTTATATTCAATGGAAACACGATCGATCTTTAGTTATTATTGCCATTGTCTGCGTATTGATTTTGGGAATATTGGACGGACTGTTAGCCGCTGTCGTAATCAGTTTGGTTATCCTGTTAAAACGGTTGAGCGAAACAAAAATATCCGAGCTCGGCAGGTTGGGCGGAAGTCATAATTTCGTAAGATTAACATCAGGACCCAATGTAAAGCCGGTAGAAGGTTTTATAATACTTCGCGTTGATCAGCCTTTATTTTTTGCCAACTGCGAAAAAATCTTGAGTCAGGTGCGTGAAGAAATTATTAAAGAAGGCGATAATGTTCATCATATCGTTATCAGTATGGAGGAATCGTCTGCCATAGACAGTTCGACTATCGAAGCTTTTCAAGATTTCTTCACATTCATTATCAATAGAAAAAAGCGTCTCACGCTCGCTCGTTTGAAAGACCCCGCTTATGAGGCTTTACGGTATGTCTGCCCTCCGGGCGGAAGCGTTCGCCTCAGTAATTTGAGCGTTGACGACGCCGTAACGGGAGGAAAGCAAAACGCCGATTATCTTGCATAATATGTTAAACCCTGTTCTTTCTCGTCCCATGCTCGGCGTAGCGGGACGTGCCTGGGGGCTTTTCATACTGTTACTGTCGAGGAAAGCGGTAACTATCAGTTGGTGTTCTATGTCGGTACGATGGATGGCAGTTGCCGGATAGATAAGGTTAAAGCAGATATTGAAAAATAATTTTTATTTTTTTCTATTATTATTTGCAAATATGAAAAACACTATTTACCTTTGTCGCGCAAATAGTAATTGAAAGCTATAAAAATGAGATATTTTATTACATCCGGTTTGTTACTCGCTATTATCGGTATT
>Ga0209629_10002458_pt1 | contig 12637 bp, 10 predicted proteins | sample TergutCu122P5_FD_187286 | JGI IMG/M metagenome (GOLD analysis project Ga0209629, IMG submission 187286) | Cubitermes ugandensis P5 segment gut microbial communities from Kakamega Forest, Kenya - Cu122 P5 (SPAdes) (version 2) | ecosystem: Host-associated > Arthropoda: Insects > Digestive system... | reverse complement strand
GTTGTACACAATGCTGGTGACTACACTGAAGGACAGTAAAACTTCGAAACATGTATCTATTTTGTATCAGTTGTAAATAAATAGTTGCCACTATTAAAGTTCCAACCCTCGTATATAGACAAATATTTAATGCTAGAAGCAGGTAAATGAAATTACAACCATGCTTCAATCAAAACTGAAGCATTTACCAGTCAAAGGAGTACTGATGTCCCTCTACAGTGAACACAGAAACATTCTTTGGTCTCCACTCTGCACAGAAGTTCCAAGATCTCATTTCAGGCTACCAGACTTCTGAGGACATTCCAGGTGGTCATAGCAGCAGAACAAGCACCACCAGCACCACTACAAACAACAACAAACAAACAAAATTTCCCACCCTGGAAGATGATACTTCGTAACTAAATGAAAAACAGGCCTGTTATTGGAATTTAATTAGCATTTATAATACATTTTGACCATGTGTCTTCTGAAACATTTATTAGCATTAAATATTTGCTGATGTCGCAAGTGTTTTTTGTGTAAAACATATTACAGAGGTAAGCTGTATAACTTTAAGGAGTGTCATCCCCGTTGTGTAGGCACTCTAGATAGGTGGGAGGGTAGTCAAAAAAACAACTCATATGATATATAAAAGATGTATATTCTTAAGAGTTAATATCAAAACAACATGTTTTGACCATATATGGCCATCATCAGGTTTTATGTCAATTAAGATGTCACTATATAAATTGCGTGAATTACGTTATGATGGGGAGATCTCCCCATCAAATTATTGTCAAAATATATCTATTACGTACAGGCAGATACTATGCTAGACTGATATGTAGTGTCACTCCTGTGGTATAGGGGTCTCAACCTGGGGTGTGTATAGTGTCGTCATGGGGTGTCTAACTGGATGTCATCCTCCCTTTCTTCTAGGAGGGTGCTGTTGTGAGGCTGTCTATGGATGACCTTAGTGGGAACGGTCTCACTTGTGGGGGAACAAAGAATATGAGAAGTCTATAGTGGGAACTCAGGTGACGTGTGAGGGTGTATGAGAATGGTACTTACATGTATGGTGGAGTCCCTGTGTGTCTATCTGTTGTCGCGGTCCTGACTCCTAGGTTGGCACTGAGTTGCGGGTTCTTCATGTCTATGCGCCATTTTAACCCGTATTCTTGGTTAGTGGTCTGGCTGTGGGCTGTTTGTCATGTAGCCCGAGGCGTTATGTTAGATGGTTGGGAGAACCGTGTAGAACAGCATATGTCCTGTTAGGTTATAGTTGGTTGCTGCTGTTATTGTGATTAGCTGTTATATATATACCACTGTATGTCACTACATATCATGTTCTATCTCACTGTCACTGTCACTTGTTTAACCACTTGTTAATGTAAGGTGCCTTGTGTATTATGCAGGTACTGCATTGTGGCTGCTTTTCACTGGTTGTATCTATGCACTTATTTAGTGTCATGGGATGGCCATGTTAGGATGGCAGGAAAGTGGTGTGACCTGTCGGAGAGAGGCTTGGGTATTGGAGGGTCGGGGGTGTGGGGTTTGCAGTGTGGGGATTTTTATGGCTGGTGGGGCTTTAGCAGTGCATTGAAGATTTTGTTCGGGGATATGGATTGGTCATCATTTAGGTGGTTGTTTTTAGAAAATTCTGCATAAATAAAGAAGCATTGTATTGTATTCAGGTGTGTTCCTTTTTCCTGGTATTGTAGGATCTAAGCAGCTAAAGCACAAACACATGACCCCAGACAAATACACGCGCTCAGGCGCATACAAACTAACATGCCCAGACTGTAACAAGGCATATGTAGGACAGACTGGAAGAAGCTTCAATGAGGGATATAAAGAGCACAAACATGCATTCAAAACCAACAGCCACTCTTCCAATTACGCCAAGCGCATTCTAGAACAGTTACACACATTCGGCCCCATAGACCGAGCAATGCAGATCCTACAATACCGAGAAAAAGGAACACACCTGAATACAATACAACGCTTCTTCATTTATGCAGAATTTTCTAAAAACCACCACCTAAACGACAAACAATCCATATCCCCGAACAAAATCTTTGATGCACAGCCATAAAAATCCCCACACCGCAACCCCCCCACCCACACACACACCCCTGACCCTCCAATACCCAAGCCTCTCTCCGACAGGTCACACCACTTGCCTGCCACCCTAACACAGCCATCCCATGACACTAAATAAGTGCATAGATACAACCAGTGAAAAGCAGCCACAATGCAGCAACTGCATAATACACAAGGCACCTTACATTAACAAGTGGTTCAACAAATAGTGACAGTGAGACAGAATGTGATATTTAGTGACATACAATGACATATATAACAGCTAATCACAGTAACAGCAGCAACCACTATAACCCAATAGGGCATATACTATACTACACGGTTCTCCCGACCATTTAACATAATGCCTCGGGCTACATGACAAACAGCCCACAGCCAGACCACTAACCAAGAATACGGGTTAAAACGGCGCATAAGACAAAGAACCTGCAACTCAGTGCACACAGGATACGCGCCAACCTAGGAGTCAGGACCATGACAACAGATAGACACGCAGGGACTCCACCATACATGTAAGTACCATTCTCATACACCCTCACACGTCACCTGAGTTCCCACTATAGACTTCTCACATTCTTTGTTCCCCCACAGGCGAGACTGTTCCCACTAAGGTCATCCATAGACAGCCTCACAACAGCACCCTCCTAGAAGAAAGGGAGTATGACATCCAGTTCGACACCCCAGGATAAGATCCCTGTACCACAGGAGTGACACTACATATCAGTCTAGCATAGTATCCGCCTGTACATAATAGATATATTTCAACAATAATTCGATGGGGAGATCTCCACAACATAATGCAATTCACGCAATTTATATAGTGAAATCTTAATTGAAAATAAAACCTGATGATGGCCATATATGGCCGAAACATGTTGTTTTGATATTAACTCTTAAGAATATGTCTTTTACATATCATATGAGTTGTGTTTTTGACTACCCTCTCACCTATCTAGTAAGCAGTGTAAGAATTGTCTGGTAAGAAACATACCTCTGTAAAACACATATGTAAATATTTAAAAAATAATACTACTACACATGTATGTCCCACCATTTGGGATTGTGAACTTGAACACCAGACTGCCAGCTAGAAATCAGTATGCATCTCAAGCCTCTGCAACAAGCAAACTCAAGATATTCCACAGCTTTTTTCCATCCTACACTGAAAGCTAAATTGGTAATGAAATATTGAAATTCCACATCAGACAGTATGTTTCTCATCAAACCCTTCAATGATTAACATAAAAATTTCTGCTCTACCTCTGCTGTTTACTCAAAGAAGTCCACTTCCCTCCTAATGCTGCAGCATATGAAATGTAATTACCCTCTCTCCTTACACCATTTTCAGGTTTCAGAAAGTTAATGGGAAGGCTAACAGAACGACAGAAAGGTTTCTATGCACCCTTTAGTGTATATGAAAGTAGAGGTTTAAAATTACTTCTCAAAATAATGCTATGAGGGCTGTTTGCTATTAAACACAAACAAAAATGGTACCAAAACCAACACAGTAGGCTATTTCTAACAAACACACATAAAAACTGCAAACTTTGGCTGTAAGAATTGAATAATGAAAATAATTTAGAGCAGATTCATAATCCAGCACGTATGCAATATTCCACTGTTAACAAATAAACTTACAATCTGATAAACTTTGTGCCCTCCGGCATGACTGAAAAAACACGTAATCTCCACGCTCTTCAATTACATGTACGAAAATAAACATTTCATTTCTCTTACTGTCCATGTACACACAATACAAAAGCTGTTCACTCTGAGACCATATACACCCTAAATGAAAACATTAGGGCTTACAGTAACAGCTTTAGAGCTGTAGCCCACTAGAACAATATACTGACAAATACAACAAACCTATGTCAACCTGTTCTCAACTCAAAAATTTCATTTTTCAATGTTTGGTTAAAAGAACTACTGATAATTCAGTACATTTTTAGCTTAGAAGTATACATACTGGGACACTTTTAATTACCTTTATAAATGCAAGACTTGCAAATGAGGAATCAATGGACAAAAACAGTATTGTAGACTTATGTACAATATTTGTCCAAAAGCCATTTCTCTTGGATAGATTTAATGACTTAGGCTCGATATGGATACAGAAGTGCAAGTACACTTTCATATAAACAGTCCAGTCTAAATGAATATTTAAAGTTGTCAACAATTATTCACAAAATTATCCCTTATAAACATTCATGGCAGCCGACATTCTTCAGCTGCTGCATGCAAAAATCTTCCCGTCCTTAGTTGGCACTACAGTCCAATGCAGACCTTCACCACCTTAATGGACTTCTCCCAGTAAGCTCTGTTTTTTGACTTCTCTTTCCAGTTTTTAATTTTGTATTTATTAATATCTGTTTGTACACAGATCCATCATCTGTTTTTTCGGTCATCCTCAGTCACCTTCCCTCAGGATTGCTGTTAAATACTTGATTTACTTTTCTTTGACTATCCATTCTATTAACATGACCAATCCAACTGAATCGACTATACAAAAATCTGGACCCAGCAATTTCAATAAGTGTTCCACAAAGACAGAAAAATGCCCAAAAGTCCTTCACAAATATGAGTTCAAAAAGACAGGGAAATCAAACGTTACATCATTGTAATTTTGTGAAACATACGAATGACATTATATTCTCAGAGTCACAATACTGACAAAAAGTCATAAATATAAGATTAAAAAAAGAACACAAACTGGAGAAGACTTCTACATATGCACAAATTCAACATACAAAGTTAATGTTTGCAAAACAAGCTGCCATTTATATATAAAAAATGTTACAAGAAAGAAAATGACAACTCAAAGGTAGTAATGCTTGTATAGGACTGCTCCAGGAAGAAATGACCGAAATCTTGATCTTAATCAAGCAATTCTGGGGCAAAGTACACTACATCAGCATGTCACCAACCAATTCATAATGGTTACGGAGTTATGGATATTCAGAGGCAAATAAAACACAGGACTAATTTTGTAATACACTGTCCCTGCGTACACCAGTTTAATGAAATAATGTCATCAACAAAGTACATTATTTATGAGATGTTTATTTACAATTCCGCATGTCCCAGATTAACAGGATCTTCAGGCATATCCCTGAAGATGGCTGTTAAGCCAAAATATGTGGCATTATAAAAAATATTTCATAAGAAGTGTACCCTGTTGGTTACACAATTCCAAAAGCACATGTAATAAGCAGGAAGTTTTATTGTACTGTACAATTACTGTTAAATCTATGATACATAAAGACTATGATACATGTCACTACTAGTAACGTTTTTGCATTGTAAGCATACAGCAGCCCATTAGTCATACAAGGGCCTTCACATTTCACTGGTACAGTTACCCATGGGTTTAGACAAAAATCTGTTAAGTCCACTAATCATGCATCTAAGAAAAATATGTTACTCCTTTATAAACATTAGGGGGCTTGGCAGAAATGAGGACTTGTGATGATCATAATATTTACACAAATCTTGACAGGTTTTAACTTCAGAGTTGCTCAGTATGTTTTCTCAGTGCTCTTAACAAGTAAAGGGCAGCATACAACACAATCACCGCCCCTAACATGACAACCACAGCCTAACACTACTAACTTTTCTTTGTACCACATTTGGTATGATCCACAGATCAATAATGCTGCACATGGAGAACAGCATGGTTCAGTATTTCTTGTTTGTGCATCGCATCTGGACGATGAAATCTTGGACTCAAGACCAACTATTCTCAAGTTTTCTGTGGCTTCCCCAGTCCCTCTAGGCAAATGCCACAACAGTGCCTCAAATCAGGCCATGACTGCTTGCTTTGGCACCCTTTTCCATTCATTAGTCATTAATCACCCATTCATTCATTGCTATGTAACCACTAGATAAACAACAAAAAATAAAATTCTGAATATTCATGCATGTATATCAAAGAACTTTTTAATGCAACAAATTACTACCAACGTTTATTTTACATTTCAAGTAGGTTTTCTACCAACCATTCCCGTTATCATTCATTTTTCAACATCTGTAACTTTGTAACCACCCATTGTGAGACACAAACAACTTGACTAAAAGTATCCTACAGTAGCCCATATATTAATAAGACTTCTGCGCACACATAAATACACAAAATTAAGGCAGTTAACTTGTTTAGATGGATACAGACACACTATGCTCTGACTGCAGTTACTCTTCTCTATCCCTAAAATCCGTAGCACATTATCATAACGTACAATTTTCATTTCAACAAATTTAAGTAACCCCATGATTAGTTACAAAGAGTTATCACTCTCAGTGTAATGCCCATCTCATGAAATACAGACAAAGAAATGTCAAGAAAAGTTTATTCCCCTTAAAATACAAATATAAAATCCTTTCCCTGATATGCTGCCCACTTTCACCCCCAATTCCATTCTACCTGAAAGAAAATGATTTGCTGTCATCATCCACAGCTGTTTTAATAAATACATTCTCATCTAACCACCAACACCAAACTGAAAATTCCGTAACAGCAGGACAGGACTTATGGCAATTTTTTACAAATATGTATGTCATCCAGTAGAAACAGACTAGTTTCATATAACATGATCCCTTATCTTTCAATACCCAAGTTCCCCTAGTTCAAATATACTCCAGTATTCGTTAACAGCACTATGAAAATAAACCTGCACACAATCACGCCAAAGTTAACGAAACGTCAACCATCACAACAAAGCTAGACAGAACTCAGCAAACCTTCAAATTAGGATCACATGAGGAGACTCTTTCACTTTGACCTGTTCCTAAACTCTCTGACAAACCACTTACTGAGGCATATTTGCACATGTTAGATCTTGCATTAATAACATTGTATGTTTTTAAAATCAACAATAACACAATCATACAAATGCAGAACAGAGCACCATACAAAGAAGGGAAATGGGATCACAAAACAACATACCTATTCTCGGCACCTTCAAGTCTGCACATTTAAACTTGCCCGTCACATGCCACACACTTCAAAATTTAAAAATATAATCTTATCTTCATTTTCCACAAAATTATAAAGTAACTCCTACAATAACTACCATCACAATGCTGAATATGCAATAAAATTTTTCCAATGCCAGAAAATTCTATAAATTACACAATTCTTTAGGTGGTGGTTTTGTTGGTACTTTTCCCATTTTAAATGTGGGAGCAACAAATGCGTTTAGTTCACCTTCGGATAGCTCTGCTTGTGAGGAGTATAAATGACTGTCTGCAACAGGATTTTCAGATTTGTTCCACGTAACAGGATAATTGAAGACACTTCTGTTTCCACCAAATACTGTACCTGAAGCCAGTGCTGCGGAGGATGATGACTGAAATTTTGAAGAATCTTGAGCAAAAGCACTAAAAGGTGTGTGCATCTCAGATGAGCTACTAAATACATTGGCAGACTGCATGCCAACATTAGGAGCAACATGTCCACCATCATAAAACCCACTTGGCTGTTGCTGTACAGCAGTTTGTCCAGATGAACCTCCCAGCTGTGGCAAAGAAAATACAAAGTTACTGGAAGCAGGATTTTGTTGTTGGCTGGTTCCAAAATTTTGTGAGCTCCATGATAACACGTTATTGTCCCTCACTCGTGTTGCTGCTTGTAAAAAAGAAAAGTTTCCTTCTGTCTCTATCTTTTCCCCACGTAAGAGCTTCTCAGTTATTTTGAATACTTCATTATTTGGATTCATTATCTGCTGTCTTCGGAGTTTGGCTGCATCATACAATTCTTTAAGCTGCCTTTGGTATTCAGGAAGTGTTCCATTCTGCACAGCTTCATACATTTTCCAGCGAATTTCTTCCGGAGAATAGTCCTCCCACCCAGGAAAACAAGATCGTTCTTTGATAGGCGCAAAGCAGGACAACGGCCACTGCCCCCCCTTCTCACTCTGAACCACCTCTTGTATAACCATCTGCATGACTTCTTCAAAATCATGCGAAATGTTTCCAAATTTGTATGATCCAGGATTCCTTCCATGACCATCATAATAATTATTGGTTGCATACTGATGCCCCCCATACCTTCCTCTCAGTACACTTTCTCCAGAGGATGAATAATCAGAACGCGAATGTTCAAATCGGCAACTACTGCCAAATTTGCATATACCTTGTTGGAAGTATTTGCAAATCACCATTATAGTCTTAAACTTTCATATCTCTAAAAGACGACACTTTACTGGCGTCAAAGCAATCACACAAAAACCAGCACCATGCACACAAATATTAATGAAGCGCACATATCTTGAACTCAACGGCAGAAGTTACGATCTGAAAAACGTCCAGTATATGTTACAATAAAACGCCGAATAAAAGACAGCATACGCTGACTGCTGTAATTAACCGTATTATTGGTCAATTTCTGTAAATGCAAAATACACTGCGTAAATCTTAACCTTCAATGTAGCCTATTTTCTAGTCTGCACAAGGTGACACTATACAGCTTAGATACTGCACAATTTCATTAGTCAAGTAAACGAATTATCGGATCTACTTGTTCACACTCAAGTACGAGTTTACAAAATGTGGCGTGTTAAAAACGTCGACGATTGACATGCCTTCCATTGACCAAACACGTACTTAGACATTAATCTGTGCGCACTTCTATTACTGATCACAGATAAAATACCATGGATCAGACATTTTCGATCACGCGCGGGGCTGCTATCGATAATGATCATGAGTTACAAACCATACATCGGTGCTTCAACTTTGCCTACCGTGCCAATGTATTCATTGGCTCATGGGGCATACACGTATGGTGAACACCGGTGGAATGAGCATAGGAAGATGGGATGTCTACCCGGTATATTCAGTTAGGTCATTACCGGAAACTGCCTCGACAGGATATTTTCTTCCCCAATACACAGAAAATTATGAATGAAACGTGAAAGTTACATTTATAAAAAACATATAGTAAAGCTGTTATGGTACAGTCCAGTAATATTTATACGCAGGACTTATACTTAATGTTTCGACTTGTGTTAGTCATTTTCACGCCTGTGCCAGATAACTGTCAGCCTTTATATCTTAGGTGTAACGCCTCCAATGAATCAGTTGTTTATCATTTTATAAAATACAGCATCCATACGTAAGTGAGTGATTTACATGGTTTAGCGGACCAAATATTTGTCAGTCTCATGCCTCCACTCTTATCAACCATCGTACACTTGAGTAATGTACCGTCTCTAAGTAATCAAGCGATTTATATGCATCAGTATAATTGAATGTAAGTATAATTCGTCCCTCAAAACTAATCTCTTTTGTAAAAATTCCGTATGGCTGATGTGGTAGGATTAATGAAACCGTGTTTGCAAAACTAAATAGAATGTGGATCCAGGTATGTGACAGCGGGTGGTCAGCGCGGTGATCGTGTTATGTAAATGTGAAGGATCCCATGTTTGCCACCTGCATGGTTTGTGAGGTGCTGTAAAATATAATGAGAAGCTATGGATTCTCAATCTACCAGTCAGCATGTTGATGATTCGAGGTAACGTTAAACAACTACTTACAGTTCAGAGGACGCGCCAGCTACAGTGGATGTTCCCGTGATATATAATCTGTGTTCCCGTGTGAAACGCAGACGTATTTACTCCACACATAGAGCAACAATTTAACGTTTTGTTATTAATTTAAACTCCTTACTTATTGGGAATACCTGTGATCTACACCGTCAGTCACATCTTTAACCCGAAAAAAGTTTTGGGTTTTTCTTCCAATTTCGAATTATTCGATAGTTTTCATTCGATTATGCCCACCGGAATCATTTATCAGAAATCGAGTTTCCGTTCGCATATGCTGCCATCTAATGGCCCACGCGCTTTTGTGAGTAGGATTTAAGTCCGTGTTTCTAACGATTGAAATTTGGACGCCGCAGCGAAAGAAAAATTGTAGACCACATCTTTCGTACATAAAACGTTAGTGTTAAGTTAGAAGTACTGAAGAAAACTATAGAATGACTCTAAATCCAGCGTATGAAGCCATCGGAAAAGGCTTTGTGCAGCAGTACTATGCAATCTTCGACGACCCTGCCCAACGACCAAATTTAATAAACATGTATAATGTAAGTGAAGAAACAACGTACTGGTAAAATGCACGAGCAGTACTAACAGTTACTGTTTTAGATTTTGATTCGCATACTTGCAATGAACTCGATTCTAGAGTGAACGTATTCCAACCATAACCAAAAAAGTGTGTAAGGAAGGAACATGCGATGTACGTAGTTCCTCTGCTCTTCAAATGTGAGTCATTTGCATCCTTAAAAATGAATAATATTTTTTTCTATCGTATAAGATTAATTTTATCAAAATCACTTGAAAGATGCGTGCAGTTACAGTAGTAGGACATTGGGACCTATAATACTTGTAACATTTTGAAGACCATGTTGTCTTATTTAATATAACTCGGGAAGTGTGTTCTGTCAAGACTCGTAACACAGTAAAATTATTATGACGGGAGTATAAGCTGGTGTTTTATATTATTTTTTTATATTAGTTTTACATCCATACGGGAATACATATGCTTTGATGTTGCAAACAAGCAGACAACAATATGTGAACATGATGCTGTAAATCTCGAATGCGCCAATTACATTGTGTTTCATTAAAAAGCTTTTATTTCAGTGGGTTTTTTTATGTAATATGAAACCTTTGAGCTTTACAGTGGTTCCAGGAATAACTGTCTTGCATAAGTGTCTGTTGTGAGGATAGTCTTCAGAAGTGATTACTGGTAAATTATACTGTAATCATGTAAACATTTTATTATGAATACTGCCATCAAAAGTGACTGTACAGGCAGGTCTCATTTTACACCAGGGTTACTTTCCTGAAAACCGTCGCACAAATCGAAATTGTGCAAATCGAACACAAAGTTCTCATTTAAGACAGTATTTTCTGGGGGTTAGGGGGTTGATGTCATCGTATATAGTGTACATCTATATTACTAGTGGACACAGACCTGTAGAGTATATATGTACTGTGTGTGTGTGTGTGTGTGTATATATATACACACACACACACACATTTCTATACAGTTTCTTTATTTATAACACAATCAAATGTAAGAGACTCACATCCAAGTTTTTGGTACGGTTCATTCTGATAGGACTGTGGTAGTCTGGCTACACAAACACTGTAATTCCTGACGTAGCACTTCCTGTAATTCTTTCTGCATTATCACAAATTATATGTACACTATTCTGAGTGAATCTAATATTACAGCTAAGTAACATAATCTCCTTTTTTTTTTAACAGCATATGTATAAACAGTTTGTTCACCTTTTTCAAGTTGGCTTATTATGTCTAATTTCTCTTCAGTATTGATTGTCTTTCACCAATTTTTCACTTGGATTACACAGGGTGATGTAGATTTATGTATCACACTCATTTTGATAACAAAGGCAAATGCTATTGAAGCCACGTGATTATATCACCAACGTAATCAACCCATACAAATGCCTGATGACGTGATAGTAATGTCAATGTCTACTAGCCTCCAACATAAGACATATGCGGCCACAGATCATGTATGCAAAATAATGTTGAATTGAAAATTTTGCGTAAATTTGAAGAGTGGTGTAACAAGTCATGTTAAAGTGAAATCGTGCAAAAAAGAGATCGCATTAAACAAGACCTGCCTGTATATGTAGTAGCTGATATAAATAAATGGGGAAACATGATAATCTCACTTGTCTCGTGAAATTGCGAGCACTTGTGTGACATGCATAAACATTTACGAAATCGTATCAGCTGACACTAACATTGTTAAATTGTAATGAGTTGTTTTACACTTTCATGGTTGGGTAGTTAATATCTGCACATCCACCTTCAGAACACCAAATACAATGATGAAACAGTGCTGATTTCTGAAGAACTCTAATAAAAATGATTTAATCCGTGATAGTGAATGCAGTGACATAAATTAAAAATGCAACACTCTACAGACCTAGGGATTGTCTTCCATTACATGGTCTGTCCTTCTGTATTTGTGACCATAACTGTCATAAGTCTGTGCTGCAAGTAGTTGCATACACTGATGGCAACTACATAATGAAACATAAGCAAGCAAAAGGTGAAGATTTTTCAAAAAGATGCAGATTTAGGGGCACATACTGCATATGAATGGATTTAAACAAAAATATTGAGTGTCCTATATCAAACAGTAAAATTGTAAATTGCTGATCTCAAGAATATTTGATAGCTGTTGACAGGAAACAAGTGCCAAGAATGTGAATTGTGCTCTATACTGAAGAGAGATATGTCTTCCAAGCCAAATTCCTAATTCTGAAATTTAGTTATTTTGTAAGGTCATTCATTTTATGGCACACTGTTGACAAGAATCATATCACTGCATACTGTTACAGGTACATTGATGAAGTTACCTGTTGTCAGATCTCTCACTTTAATGAAATTCATAAATGTTACCGCTGCAGACGGAATTGCGTCAAAGTTGTAGAAGCTGAATTGTTGACTTACAATGAGGAACCATCCAAAACATTATTTGGTTATGTGATCCGTATTCTGTTCCCCCCCCCCCC
>Ga0209629_10002456_pt1 | contig 12642 bp, 9 predicted proteins | sample TergutCu122P5_FD_187286 | JGI IMG/M metagenome (GOLD analysis project Ga0209629, IMG submission 187286) | Cubitermes ugandensis P5 segment gut microbial communities from Kakamega Forest, Kenya - Cu122 P5 (SPAdes) (version 2) | ecosystem: Host-associated > Arthropoda: Insects > Digestive system >... | reverse complement strand
GAACGAGGCATCGAAACCCACCTCGTCGATCAGCTTCATGGTCTTTTCAAAATCGGCGTCGCTCTCGCCGGGAAAGCCGACGATGAAATCGGTGGACAGCGCAATGTCCGGCCGCGCCGCCCGCAGTTTCTTCACCACCGACTTGTATTCGAGTGTCGTGTAACCCCGCTTCATCGCCGCCAGCACGCGGTCGGAACCGGCCTGCACCGGCAGATGCAGATGCGACACCAATTTCGGTACTTTGGCGTAAACGTCGATCAGGCGCTGGCTCATCTCGCAGGGATGCGAGGTCGTGTAGCGGATGCGCTCGATGCCCGGCGCCTCGGCGATGTACTCGATCAGCATCGCCAGGTCGGCCTTCTCGTCGCTGCCCTCCATGTCGCCGCGGTAAGCATTGACATTCTGGCCGAGCAGCGTCACTTCCTTGACGCCGTGCGCGGCCAGGTCGGCGACCTCGGTCAGCACGTCGGCGAACGGCCTTGAGACCTCGTGGCCGCGGGTATAGGGCACGATGCAATACGTGCAGAACCTGGAGCAGCCCTCCATGATCGAGACGAAGGCCGAAGCGCCCTTGATCCGGGCCGGCGGCAGGGCGTCGAACTTCTCGATCTCGGGAAAGGAAACATCGACCGCCGCCTTGCCGCCGCTCTGCCGCTCGGCGATCAACTGCGGCAGCCGATGCAGCGTCTGCGGCCCGAACACCACGTCGACAAACGGCGCGCGGGCAACGATGGCCGCCCCCTCCTGGCTGGCGACGCAGCCGCCGACGCCGATCACCAGATCCGGCTTCAACTGCTTCAGATGCCGAACCCGGCCGAGATCGTGAAACACCTTCTCCTGCGCCTTCTCGCGCACCGAACAGGTATTGAACAGGATGATGTCGGCCTCCTCGGGGTTGTCGGTCTTGATGACCCCCTCGGCAGCGTTGAGCACGTCGGCCATCTTGTCCGAATCGTACTCATTCATCTGGCACCCGAAAGTGCGGATGAACAATTTCTTGGGCATGGGTGATTTCTTGAAACAGGGCCGTCTGACGACCGAACTGCGGAAAAGCTTTTCATTATATCGCGATGGAGAAGAGCGCGAACTGGTGTTCCTGGCCGCCCCAGGGCAATCGCATGAAAGTTCAAGCCAAGCCGAGTAGATGAGCGCGGTAGCTATCGGAGGTGGCGGCGATGAGGCGGCGGGCCTTGATGCCGCCCTTGCGTGGGGAGGGATCAAGGCGGATGAGATTCAAGGTGATGTGCTTGAGCACTGCCATGTTATGGGCGGCGTGGCCGCTGCGGGCACGCATCTGATCATCGGCGAGGGCCACGTCCATGCACCAGTGCAGATGGTTCTCGATGCTCCAATGGGCACGGACGGCGCCGAGGAGACGATCCGCATCGGGCGCGAGGCTCGAAAGAAGAACCGGACGATCGAGGACTTCGAGAAGGAAGGCGACTTGTCCATACTGACCCCGACCAAGAAACCGGTGGGTGGCAAGCTGACCGAGCAACAGAAAGCCTTCAACCGGATGCTGTCGGCTGTGCGGGCAGTGGTTGAACACCCGTTCCGGGTCATCAAGCGGCAATTTGGCTATGTGAAGGTACGCTATCGGGGACTTGCCAAGAACACCGGGCAGATTGTCACCCTGTTTGCCCTGGCGAACCTGTGGCTGGCGCGCAAACGCCTGCTGCCCTTGGCAGGAGAGGTGCGCCCGTGAAACGGGAATGGGGGGAAGAAACCCGTATATATCCTGAAATTTCGAGCCTAACCGGAAAAAACCACCATTTTTTTTGCATGTTTTATGACATATAGGACGAAAATGGCGGTTGTTCAGAGCATCCATAGATCAGCGGCCAATGATGAAAGTAAAGTTTAAGCAATGAAATTTTGGTAGTGCGTGGAATTCACCCTGATGGACTGCCGCCCAACAAGGGGTTTTATTCCATTTTTAAATCAGCCGAGCACGCGAAGGCGAAGCGCAGACAGTGCGGTTGCACGGCAAGCGAAGCCGACAAAGTCATCGGTTGATTTGGAAATGGAATTACTGCCCCCGGCGCAACGCCCTGGCAATGAACTGCCGGCCGACGCGCGGCTTGGGCGCGCGCTGATCGAACCAGACGCGGACATCCTCGTCCAGTCCAAGGCCGTGCATGTAGTTGTACAAGGCTTTGTTCAGCGCCTGGCCGAGACGGGCGTGGTCGACGCCGGCGGGGTCGATGAATGGCACGTCGTTGCGGGCGAAACTGACCGGCGGCAAGGGCTTCAGGCGGATGCCGTAGGCGGCGGGATTCTTGCCGACCGGCGAATGCACGGTGCAGGAAAAACGGTGGAAAAAGCCCGACTGGATGCAGCCCGCGGCGAACAACTGGCGCACGTATTCGAGCGCATCGACGGTGTCCTGCACGGTTTGCGTCGGAAAGCCGTACATCAGATAGGCATGGACCAGGATGCCGACCTCGCTGAAGGCGTGGGTGACGCGGGCCACCTGCTCGACCGAGACGCCTTTTTGCATCAGCGCGAGCAGGCGGTCGGAGGCGACTTCCAGGCCGCCGGAGACGGCGATGCAGCCGCTGTCCGCCAACTGCCGGCAGAGTTCCGGGGTGAAGGATTTTTCGAAGCGGATATTGCCCCACCACGAAATCGCCCGCTGGCGCCGCTGCAATTCGTCGGCCAGCGCCTTCAAGGCTTTGGGGGGCGCGGCTTCGTCGACGAAATGAAAGCCGGTCTGGCCGGTCTCGGCGATGATGGCTTCGATGCGATCGACCAGCAAGGCAGCCGGGGCGGCGTCGTAGCGGCCGATATAGTCGAGGCTGGTGTCGCAGAAACTGCACTTTTTCCAGTAGCAGCCGTGGGCCACGGTCAGCTTGTTCCAGCGCCCGTCCGACCATAGCCGGTGCATGGGATTGAGCATGTCGAGCAGCGACAGGTAGCCATCGAGAGCCAAGCCATCCCAGGTCGGCGTGCCGGTATCAGAAAAAGGAATGTCGGGTTCGCCGCTGTCGATATAACGCACCTCGCCGTCGATGCGCACGAAGCTGCGCACGAGGCCAGAGAGCGTCCGCGTGCCGTCGAGATAGTCGAGCAGGGCGAGCAGCGGCCTTTCGCCGTCATCGAGCATCACATGGTCGAAATGGTCGAAAACGCGCGGCTCTTTCAATTCACGCAATTCGGTATTGACATAGCCGCCGCCGAGTACCGTGACGATGCCGGGCTGCTTCGCCTTGATTGCCTGGGCCATGCGAAAGGCCGCATAGACCGAGCCGGGGAAAGGCGCGGAGAGCAGCACGACATCGGGCTGTTCAGTTTCGATGGCGGCCAGGGTCAGCTTTTCCAGCGTGGCATCGACCAAGGTCGGCGGCGCGGCCAGCGCCTGAGCCAGCGGCTCGAAACCCGGCTGGCTCAGGGCCAGCGATTCGGCATAGCGGACGAACTCAAAGCGAGGGTCGGCGGCATCGCGCAGCACATCGGCCAGATCGTCGAGAAATAACGTCGCCAGATGCCGCGCCCGGTCCTGTATGCCGAGATGGCCAAAGGCCCAGGCCAGCGGGTCGCCGCCTTCATCGTCGATATACACGTCGAGCGCGGCAAAACGCGGGCCTTCGGGCAGGAAGGCGCGGCTGGCGATGCGATAGCCCATGGAGGGGTCGCGCCCTTGCAAAAAGGCGATGGCTGGCGTCACGGCGGCCAGATAGCGCTCGAACTGCCCGGTGAAGGCGGCGAGGCTGGGCGAGCGTTTTTTTGCCGGCAGCTTCTGGACTTGCGCATGCAGCGCCCGCAGTCCATCGACCGAGAACAGTTCGAGCACCAGTTGCAGGGCGATGTCCTGTTGCGTTGCGTGTATGCCCCGCGAGCGCAGAAAGCCGGTCAGGTAGGCGGTGGAAGGGTAGGGCGCATTGAGTTGCGTCATCGGCGGAATGAGCGACAGCACGCGGCGGGGACTGTGTGGCGTCATCGGCTGGAACAGCTTCATCAGTCCGCGCCGGCCATTACGGCACCCACCAGTAGCGCACGATGTGGAAGAAAATCGGCGCCGAGAAACTGATCGAATCAACGCGATCGAGCATGCCGCCGTGGCCTTCGATCATCGCCCCCCAGTCCTTGAGGCCGCGGTCGCGCTTGATGGCCGAGAGCACGAAGCCGCCGAAGAAGCCGAGCATGTTGATGGTCAGCGCCACCAGCGCAGCCTGCCAGGGGTTGAAGGGCGTGATCCACCACAGCCCGGCGCCGACGGCGGTTGAGGTCAGTACGCCGCCGACCAGGCCCTCCAGGGTTTTCGAGGGCGAAATTTCAGGCGACAGCTTGTGTTTGCCGAACAATTTTCCCCACACGTATTGGAAGACGTCGCTCGACTGCACGGTGAGCACGAGAAAAACGATGAGTTGCAGGTTCTGCCCGGCGAAACCGGGAATTTCCAGCGTCAGCAAGGCGGGCACATGCGAAATGCAATAAACGCAGATCATCAGCCCCCATTGCACCTTGGCGGCGCGTTCCAGAAAGCGGGTGGTGTCGGCCCCGAGCGTCGCGGAGATGGGCAGCAGCAGAAAGGCGTAAACCGGAATCAGGATGGAAAAGAGGCCGTACCAGTCGATGGCGATCAGCCCATATTGCAGCGGCAGAAAAAAGAGAAAACACCAGAGCAGGGCGCGATGATCGCCCAGACGTGTGTGGGTGGCCGAGATGAATTCGCGCAAGGCCTGAAAGGAAATGAAGGCGAACAGCATGATGACGCCTGCCTTGCCGCCCCAGAAAGCCAGCGCCAGCGCGCCGATCATCCACCACCAGGCTTTGATGCGGGCGTTGAGGTTATCGACGACGCCGCTCGCTTGGCCCGCTTGCAGCCGCCAGCGAAGCATGCCGCCGATCAGGCTGGCGACGGCCAGGGCGGCGAAGATGCCGCCAAAGAGGATGAGCAGGGTATCGGTGGGGGTCATGGGCAGGGTGCTGGAGAGATCAATCGGCCGGCGGGGCGAGGTCGAGCAGGGCCTGGCGGGCGCGGGCGAGGAAAGCGGCCTTGTCCTCGCTGGTTTGTAAGGTCAGGGCCGGGCCGAAGGTGAGTGTGCACAGCAAGGGCAGGGGAATCAGGGAACCTTTGGGCATCGCTCGGCCAAGATTCTCGATCCACACGGGAATCAGTTCGACCGCCGGATTGGTCCGGGCCAGGTGGAACAGTCCGCTCTTGAAGGGCAGCAGGCCATCGCCCAGATTGCGCGTGCCTTCGGGAAAGAGAATCAGCGATTCCCCGGCGGCCAGGGCCGCGCTCATGGCGGCGATGGGATCGCCGGTGGGTTTGTCGGCCTGGTCGGTGTGACCCGCCTGGCGGTCGACCAGCACGCCGCGCAGAACCCGGTTGATGAGATAGGTGCGCAGGCGGCCCTTGAGCCAGTAATCGGCCCCGGCCACCGGCCGCGTCCGTTCCCGGATACGCTTTGGGAGCGTCGCCCAGATGAGCGCGAAATCGCCGTGGCTGCGGTGGTTGGCGTAATAAACGCGCACCCGGCCATCGGGCAGGCTGCCCAGCCAGCGGGCACGAACGCCGGTCAGCAGCGTGGCGAAATGGCAGATGACGGCGGCGAGAATTTTCTCGATCAAAGGGGCTGTCCTTTTTATTGGCGGCTGGACAAAATAATCAGTAGCGCGATGAATATCAATGCCTGCCCCAGCACCGAGATCATCTGGCGCACATGCAGATGCTGCGTCGCCGTGACGCGCTCGGACATGGCGCGGCCTGCCGGCGCATCTTTTTTCAGCAGCGTGTGCAGCGCCGTATCGAAATCACGCTGCGCCGGCGCGCAGTCCTCCTCGGGCAATCGCGCCCAGGCAGCGAAGATGGGCCGGTCAAAAGCGAGTCGCCAGGCATGCCAGGCTTGAGCGCACGCCAGCCCGAAACCCAGGCTGAACAGACAGACAAATGTCGTATCGCTCAAGAAAGGCCAGGCGACAGCGAAGCTGAGCAACAACAAGGCAAGGCTCAAGGCATGGATGCGGCCGGCGGCCTCGCACAGGGCCAGCCCGAGCAGAGCCAGGGCGCGGTCGGGAGCGGATTCAGCGGGCATGTTCATGGCGAAAGAGGCCCCGGTGAAATGCTTCGAGGCAGGCGATGCTTTCCGCGCCAAGGACGACATGCGGGCGCGCCGACTGAAGCTGCATGATGGCTTCCTGGACGGTTATCGTTTTTTCCGGCGCGGCGCACAGCCAGGCCGCCGCCACGCTGGCGCTGCGCGATACGCCGAGGGCGCAGGCGATCCAGATGGCGCCATCCGGCTGGGCGCGTTGCAGCGCCGCCAATTGGCGCACGGCGTCCGCCAGGCTGGCGGCAGACACGGGCGTCAGGTCAAGGCAGGGCAGGCCGGTGTAGCGGGCAGCCGCCGGCAGGCGGGGGGCGGGCAGTTCGGCGGTCAGATCGAACAGCGCCGCCTGGCCGCCGCGCTGTTTGGCCCAGGCGGCGAATTCGTTTGTCGTGGGCAGCCGTCCGAGCCAGACATCGCCGGCAATGCGGTCGGGCTGGGGATTGCGCCGCGTCCACAGCCGCGAATTGATCCAGGCGGCCAGTGTGTAGGGCGCGAACAGCCAGCGCGCCGCCAGCGAGTGCCGCCCCTCGTGCTTCTGAAATCCTGCCGCGCCGGCCCAGGCGTAGTTGAAGGTCGCCAGCGTCAGCGCGAGCGCCGGCCAGCACAGCAAGAGGCCGATGCCGCCCAGGGCTGTACCTGATAACAGCGCGGCGGCGAAAAACAGCGCCGCGCCAAACAGATAGCGCAGGGCCAGCGCGGGACGGCGCGTCGCCGCCTGGCGTAAAGGCGTGCCGCCTTGCTCCGGCCAGAGCCAGAGGCAGAGCAGCCCGACGGCAAATCCCGTCGGTACGTCGATGAAATGGTGCTGCCAGGTGGTGAGCACCGACAGGCCGATCAGCAAGGCCCAGGCGTGAATCAGCCAGCGCACGGGACGGGTGGCAAACCCGGCGGCGGCAAACCCGGCGAACTGCCGCCAGATGATGACGAGCAGCGCAATATGCAGCGAGGGGGCCTGGTTGTAGGGCAGATCAAAATTCGCCAGCGCGTTGAACAACAGGCCGGAAACGCCCTCGACCGGCGGTCGCGCGAAGCTGAAATGCAAGGGCCACAGCAGAAAGCAGATGATACAGATGACCTGCGCGCTCAACAGACGCAAGCCGAGGCCGTTGGTCGCCCGTTGGTCGCGGCAGCAGAGAAAGGCGAGGCCATAGAGCAGGTCGATCGACCAGTAGGGAATGATGGTCCACGGCCAGAAGGGAATACCGCGCTCCCAGGCGAAAACGACGCTGCCGACGCCGGTGGTGGCGGCTGTTTGCGCGGCCTGCTGGTTGGCGAAGCCGTAGCTGAGAAAGAAAAACGGCCCGAGAAAAAGCAGCCAGAGCAGGCCGCGCCCGAAGGCGGCGGGCAGCCAGCGGGCGTTTTCGTTTTTGGGAAATCGAGGGTCGAGAGTGGAGAGTCGAGCGTTGTGTCTGGGGGTCACTCTCGACTCCCCAACGCTCCACTCTCGACGAGGTTTTTATCCAAGCGACGCGCCAGAGACACGGTGAAAATGCCCCATTCATCAATGCGCTGGTCGATTTTCTCGAAACCGGCGGCGGCCACCAGTTGATCCATTTCCGCCTGGGTGCGGCGGCGCATGACCCAGGCTTGGCCGCCCCGGTGGCTGGTCAGGGCGCGGGCGATCAATTCCAGTTGCGGGTGCCAGGGCTGCCCGGTGTAGATCAGATAGCCGCCGGGTTCGATGGCGTCGGCCATGCCGGCCAGCGAGGCGGCAACGGCGTCGTTATCCGGGAATAGCTCGTAGAGGCCGGAGACGATGCCGACGGTCGGCCTGGGCGACACGGCGGCGATGCTGGCGCGGTCGAAGGCGTCGCCCTGGACGAAACGGGCGATGTCGGTCATGCCCTTTTCGGCGATCAGGCTCTGCCCCTGACGCACGTTGAGTTCGCTGAAATCGCGCAACAGGATGGATTCGGGGCGCGGGCCGCCCGAAGTTTGCCAGGTTTCCAGGGCTTCGAGCACGTAACGGCCATGACCGGCGGCGATGTCGAGAACGCGCAGGGAACGTCCTTCATTCTGCAAGCGCTCCAGCGCCGTGCGCAGCAGTTCCTCGATATGCGCCTTGCGCTGGCGAATGCCTTTCCAGCCGATGGCGTTCAGATATTGCCGGTCGATGGCCCGGCCGACGGGACCGAGGCCGGCGGGCGTATTACGATAAACGTAGTCGAGCGTGCTGCCGGAATCGAAGCCGGTGGCGTGGCCAAGGGCGACGCCTTGGGACAGTAGCCCGCCCAGTTTCATGTTGGCCCGGTAGATCGCCCAATAAAGCCCTTTCGGGCTGAGCGTCGACAGCGGGCGGGCGAGTTCCCGAGCTTCGTCGAATGTCGCCCCATGGCGGTGCGCCTGGCGCAGATCGGGCCGCGACCAGGGCGCGGCAAACTGGCGCAGGATGAAAGCGCGAGCCTTGTCGACGGCTTGCTGGCGATCCTTTTCGCCGAACGTATCGTGGTAGAAGCCGTCGAGAACGTGCTTTTCCTTCTCCGTCGTTCCCAGGCGGGCGAAAAAATCGTGCTGCGGGCCGTGGTGCACCACCCAGTCAGCGCCGGAAATGAGCAACTGGGTCGGGATGGTGATGGCCTGGGCGTCGGCGACGATCCGTTCCGCCGCTTCGTAGAGGGCGAGAAGGATATTGACCGAGATGGGCCGGGTAATCAGCGGGTCGCTGTCGTAAGACGCCTGACGCTCCGGGTCATGGGTCAGGAATTTTGACTTGACGTAGCTATTGACGAAGAAATTGCCGCGCAATTTTTGCTGCAATTTCAAGCCGGGCCGGGCGAAAGGCACGTACAGCTTGACCTTGAAAGCCGGCGAAGCCAGCGCCAGACAGCGCACGCGCGGCGCGTAATCGTGCGCCCAGGTCGAGATGAGCACCGCCCCGACGCTCTGGGCAAGCACCGCCATGTCCTCTTCGGCGATGCCCCAGGCAGTGCGCAGATGCTCGACGAAGGTCTGCACGTCGCGCACCGAATGGGCGAAGCTCGGCGAATAACCGCGCGGGCCGGGCGAGCGGCCGTGGCCGCGGGCATCCCAGGCGTAGAAATCGAAATCCGGCAGATTCAGTTCATCGACCAGATGCGCCATGCGTCCGCCATGCTCGTGACCGCGATGGAACATGACCACCGCGCCACGCCGCTCCGGGCTGATTGTGGGCCAGCGGCGGTAGAACAGGGATTCGCCGTCATGCGTGGAAAAGTGATGCTCTTCAACGGGACGTGTCATCGGGAGTGTCATCGGGATGCGGCCTCCAGACCGCTGCGGATGCGATTGACGATATTGAGCAGGATGGCGACGGCGGCGGCCGGAAAGAGCCAGAAAATCCAGCCCGGCAAACTGCCGGCCAAACCCAGCCAGAGGCCGAGCGCGCCGAAGAGAAAGGCGCGGTCGCTCTTGCCCAGCGGGCCGTCGTATTGACGTGGTGCGCCGATCATCGGGCCGAGCGCCCCGGCCATCTCGGAAACGGCAGCCAGAAAGATGACGCTGCCGACGCTGCCCCAACCGAGCGGCGCGATGAGGACAAAAGGCAAGTACAGCGCGGCGTCGGAAAAAACGTCGGACAGTTCGTTGAGATAAGCGCCGAGCGCCGATTTCTGGCCGAATTCCCGGGCCAGCATGCCGTCGATGGCATTCAGCGCCATGCGCAGGAACATCCACAGCGGCAGCAGCAAAAACCAGCGCGGCTGCTCGGGGCCGAAAAGAAACAGGAAACCGCCCAGCGCCAAGGAGACGAACAGGGCAAACAGGGTCACGGCATTGGCGGTGACGCTGGCTTGGGCGAGCGCTTGGGTGAGCGGCCGGAGCAGCCCCTGGAACCGCGATTTCAGTTGATAGATGGTCAGCATGTTGGCGCCGTGACAAGAGCGGACAGATGGTAAAAGGGGAACGTGTTGAACACGTTCCCCTTTTATGGAATTAGCCGCAAGTCAGCGGATCACTGGCTTATTTCCGGGTTTCAACCATCATCAGCGGTTCGTCGGCGGCCTGACCGGCATGGGCCTTGCGCGGCCGGCCGAGGCGAACGGGCGGTTCGGGCTGGGCGACGGCGGCGGCCGTGGTCTGAATCAGAACCAGGCCACTGTCGGCCAGTGTCTGTTGCAGATCCGCTGTGGCGACCTCGATCGGCGCGCTGGCGGCAACCGGCTCCGGCGCGCTGGCTTCGGCAACGACCGCCACGGGTTCGGCGACGATGATGGCGGCGGGCGGCGGCATTTCCTCGGCCGCAATCTCGACCGCCGGCTCGGCGGCGGGGAGCGTTTGCACCGGTTCGACGACCTCGGGCTGTGCCGGCTCAAACGCCACGGTTTCCGTCGGAATGACGGTAACGGGCTGCTCGGCGGCGGTTTCCAGCAGAGCGGTGACGTCGCTGTCGGGCAGGGGCGCTACCGCTTCGTCAACACCGGTTGACGCTTCGGCGGCGACGGTTTCGCCTTCCTGACGTCGCCCTTCGCCACGGCCGCGACCGCCGCGCCGGCCGCGCCGACGGGCGCCTTCTTCGCCGTTGGCAGCTTCCTGGGTATCGGCGCTGGCGAGCGGCAGGGCGGGCGAGATGGCGGCTTCGACCGGCAGGCGGTTTTCGCCGGCTTCCGGCGCTGGCCGTTGTTCGGCTTTTTCGCGTTTTTCACCGCGCGGGCGGCGTTCCTTGCGCTCGCCGCTGACGGTCGGAACAGCGGCGGCCTCGTCGGCCGGGGCGCGCTCGGCTGGGCGGTCATTGCGTTCATTACGGCTGCCGCGTTCCTCGTCGCGGCGGTTGCCGTTGCGGCCGCCACGGCGGCCGTCGCTGCGATTTTCACCCCGGCCTTCGCCGCGTTCGCGCCGGTTTTCGTTGCGGCTCTGGCGCGGTTTGCGCGCCGGCTCCGGGGCGGGCGCTGGCTGTTCCACCGGTTTCGGGCTGCCGCGGAACCAGGAGGCGATCCTGGCGAACAGGCCGACGCCTTCCTGCGGCGTCGGAATGACGGCGGCGGCGGCCGCCTTTTCGCTGACCACCGGTGCCGGCTGTTCCGGCGAGATGCCCTTGACCACGGCTTCCTGGCGGGGCTTGGCCAATTCTTGCTGGGTGGCGAGCTTGATCGCTTCCTCGTTCGGAGCGTCGACCATGCGGTAGGAGGGTTCGCGGGGATCGTCGTTGTTCAGATCCTCGTGGCGCAGGCGGGTGATGGCGTGGGCCGGCGTCTCCAGATGGACATTGGGGATCAGCAGAATGTTGACCTTGTGCCGCAATTCGATGGCGGCGATGTCCGGGCGCTTTTCGTTGAGCAGGAAGGTGGCGACGTCGACCGGCATCTGCACGTGAACTGCGCCGGTGTTTTCCTTCATCGCTTCTTCTTCGAGGATGCGCAGGATGTGCAGGGCCGCCGATTCGGTGGAGCGGATGTGGCCGGTGCCGGTGCAGCGCGGGCAGGAGATGTAGCTGGTTTCGGCGAGCGCCGGGCGCAGCCGCTGGCGCGACAGTTCCATCAGGCCAAAACGGCTGATCTTGCCCATCTGGACGCGGGCGCGGTCGAAGCGCAGGCCGTCGCGCAGGCGGTTTTCGACTTCGCGCTGGTTCTTGCTGCTTTCCATGTCGATGAAGTCGATGACGATCAGGCCGCCCAGGTCGCGCAGGCGCAACTGGCGGGCCAGTTCCTCGGCCGCTTCGAGATTGGTCTTGAAGGCCGTTTCCTCGATGTCGGAGCCTTTGGTGGCGCGGCCCGAGTTCACATCGACGGCGACCAGCGCCTCGGTGTGGTCGATGACGATGGCGCCGCCGGAGGGCAGGTTGACCTGGCGGGCGAAGGCGGTTTCGATCTGGTGTTCGATCTGGAAGCGCGAAAAGAGCGGCACGTCGTCGCGGTAGCGTTTGACGCGATTGACGTTGCCCGGCATCACCGTATCCATGAAGGTGCGCGCCTGGTTGTAGATTTCATCCGTGTCGATCAGGATCTCGCCAATATCCGGCTGGAAGTAGTCACGGATGGCGCGGATGACCAGCGAACCTTCGAGATAGATCAGGAAAGCGCCGCTCTGCTGTTTGGCCGCCCCTTCGATGGCGCCCCACAGTTGCAGCAGGTAGTTCAAATCCCATTGCAATTCTTCGGCCTGGCGGCCGATGGCGGCGGTGCGGGCGATCAGGCTCATGCCGCCGGGCACTTCGAGCTGATCCATGACTTCGCGCAGTTCGGTGCGCTCGTCGCCGTCGACGCGGCGCGAGACGCCGCCGCCGCGCGGGTTGTTCGGCATCAGCACCAGATAGCGGCCGGCCAGCGAGACATAGGTGGTCAGCGCCGCGCCCTTGTTGCCGCGCTCGTCCTTGTCGACCTGGACGATGAGTTCCTGGCCTTCCTTCAGGGCCTCGTTGATCTTGGCCTTGCTCGCCTCGACGCCGGGCTGGAAATAGGCGCGGGAAATTTCCTTGAAGGGCAAAAAGCCGTGGCGCTCGGCGCCGTAGTCGACGAAGCAGGCTTCGAGCGAGGGCTCGATTCGGGTGATGACACCCTTGTAGATGTTGCTTTTGCGTTGTTCCTTGGCGGCGGACTCAATGTCGAGGTCGATCAGTTTCTGACCATCGACAATGGCGACACGGAGTTCTTCCGCCTGTGTCGCATTGAAGAGC
>Ga0209629_10002455_pt1 | contig 12644 bp, 6 predicted proteins | sample TergutCu122P5_FD_187286 | JGI IMG/M metagenome (GOLD analysis project Ga0209629, IMG submission 187286) | Cubitermes ugandensis P5 segment gut microbial communities from Kakamega Forest, Kenya - Cu122 P5 (SPAdes) (version 2) | ecosystem: Host-associated > Arthropoda: Insects > Digestive system >... | reverse complement strand
AACTGGCTCCCAGGGGTAATTGAAAGTGCTGTTTCCAGTGTATCGTACAGAGTTATTTGCAATAACCGTGTCCGACAGGTATCGTCATCCCACTTGCGCAGACGATCTGAAGGTGCCGCGTGTTTGGAGGCGGACCCAGAGGCTGTGGACGTGGAACATCCAGTCTCTGACCAGAGGGCCCCACCCCCTAAGCCAGCAGGGCTCCCATGGGGGAAGCCCCTGTCAGCACCTTTGCAGCCGGTACCTGTTCCTGTACCCCAGCAAATGACACACGGGGATGCCCAGGCGATCCCGGATAAGCGGTCTAGCCCGCAAAAGCCAGAGGTACCCATACCTAGAGTGGTACAGACTCCATTGTCGGCAGCGAGTTCTCCCCATCCCAAGGAGAACCCACCAGACGTGCAGATGCTGGCCAAGGCGGCGCCCCTGGCTCCCGCAACTCCAGTTCGTCCATTGGTATTGAGTCGTGGCCAGCCCATAATACCGCCAAGGGGGCTTATGGATTACGTTCTATAAATTCTGATTCAAGAGGCTTGATTTTGTTTGATTGTAATTGGTCATTGTTTTATTATATGATTGCTTAATAGTGTTTAATTAAGCCGGATGTGGTTCAGCTAACTTAGTTTATATTGTGTTTAGATTGGGTGAACAAATGTTTTTTTCTTTTGCTTTGTTTGGTAAATGCTTTCCATTGAGTTACATTGCTTGTTGTGTCAAATTTTTGCATTTTGGTTTTGATTTTACATTGGGCTGTATTTGGTTGTGCAGTGCAATGTTATTTCAGTTCGTTTATACCAGTTCGATTTATGTAGATTGCTCGCTGGTTGCCAGCCTACCTTTACATGTAAGGGGGGAAGAGTGTTATATAGTGTACTTATGTAAGGGTTGGTAGTACTGTATATCAAAAAAGGCCTGGTATCAATAAAGCGGTGAGAGCTAAGATGGCGGTTGCAATCCAAGCTTTTGTTTCCTTTGTTCAATGAACCCACTTCTATCCGGCCAGTTGTAGCGTCCGAAGTCCTAATATATCCCGCGTAAGGCGAACATTACAACATGTATGTTCAACAATTTTCATTGTATCTCTTGAGAAATTTGAGGCTTGTTTTTTAGTCACATATAAGTTATAAGGGAAGTAAAACCAAATGCATAACAAATGGAATTATATCATGCGGACAAAAAATAAATATTTATGCCTCATGCAGGAACACTGGTGATCTCCAAATAACATATGTATTTGCAGTCTTGAAGTAAAAAAAGAAGCAAATCAATCGTATTACAACAATCTGATATAAATATCTAGACATAAAGTAAGAACACTTTGGAACATTTTAAAAAATGACACTGGCAAAATTCAGACAGCAAAGAAAATTTCTGAAATGAACTTAAGGACTGGGAAGACAGAAAATACAAAACAAATGTCTTGTGCTTTTAACAATTACTTTTATTAACAGTTATTGTTCATACTATAGATTTATCTTCCTGTTGACATAAACAGTGATTCCACCAGGCTCTGGGTCTGGTGATGGGAGCTTCAGTGAATTCAGGAGTGCAGGTGGCCAGACAGTTTAAGTCATCAAGTTCAGCTGTACATTCTATGGACTGACGAATTTCTCTTTTCAACATTCTCCAGTACGTATCTGAACTTCATGACCTTAACTCCATTGCCACATACTCCCCAAATGTATCATAGTCATCAGCCACCCTTCTCATGAAATTCAATGCCTGGCTCAGACATTCACCTTCTGATAAAATGGTCTTGCCAAACTTCCATTTTTTTTTGTGAGGATGCAGGAGTGGGTTCAGCAGCTCCTGCACCATCACCATAATTCTCTGTTCTTTCCTCAGAGGCTTCTGCAGGGACACCCTGAAAATAACAAAACAAAAACCAGTGAACTAAAGTGACACGGCTTAAAAATGTTTTGTTCCTAAAGTATTTAATTCTTAACAAATGGGTTTTTTTTCTTCCCCCCTATTAACAACAGAAGAATGGCTCAAACATGGTGAAAACATTTACAAGCAGTGGAACTTCCCTCATGCTGTAGGAGCCCTGGATGGGAAGCACATTGTAATGCCAATAGTGGTAGCTACTACTGTAACTACAAAGGCACATTCAGTATTGTATAACTTGCAGTAGTTGATGCTGAATACAAGTCCATGTATGTTAATGTTGGCTGCAATGGAAGAGCTTCAGATGGTGGGCTTTTCAACTGATGGAGCTTATAAAAAGCATTGGGAACTGGCATTGCTATTATGAAATGAGAGGATATATAAGTCAAACACAACAAAATTTTTATTACTTAGCATAAGGTTAAGTAAATGATGACATATTTTGGCCTTTTACTCTAATGAGGCCATCATCAGGTCAAACACAGGTAGTCTAGAGAGGAGTTTACCAATTTACGCACAGTTGTCGTTATAGGCAGGAGCCATTGAAGAACCGAGATCTAGTTTCTTTCATTGAGGTAGTGTAAGAGTACAACCTAGTATGGTAGGTTGGTGAAGACTGCGAATAGATCTATTCTATAGTACATAAAGCCATATATACGGTACGGTGTAAATCTAGTACATCAGGTATACACAATGTCTTGTGTTAAGGTTACAAAGTAAAGTGCATCTATGATATAACAGTGGTAGACACAAGTAACGTAGTACGACAGTGTACAGACAAAACTACACAGTGAATCGTAACAGATGTAAAAACCGGATGGGACGCACAGTCTTGACTGTCCTATAAATATCAAACCATTAAGTACTGGACTGTGTTTGAGATGTTTAACCGATGTTGCCTATACATTGGCATGCGTTAAGGTTACAGAGTAAAGTGCATCTATGATATAACAGTTGGTAGACACAAGTGAAGTAGTAATACTACTTCACTTGTGTCTACCAACTGTTATATCATAGATGCACTTTACTTTGTAACCTTAACACAAGACATTGTATATACCTGACGTACTAGATTTACACCTTATCGTATATATGGCTTTATGTACTATAGAATAGATCTATTCACAGTCTTCACCAACCTACCATACTAGGTTGTACTCTTACACTACCTCAATGAAAGAAATGAGATCTCGGTTCTTCAATGGCTCCTGCCTATAAAGACAACTATATGTAACTTGGTAAAGTCCTCTCTAGACTACCTGTGTTTGACCTGATGATGGCCACATTAGAGTAAAAGGTCGAAACATGTTGTCATTTACTTAACCTTATGCTAAGTAATAAAAATTTTGTTGTGTTTGACTTATATATCCTCTCATTTAATATTTGTAAGTGCGCACAATGGGGATGAACCACCTAAAGACTGGCATTTCTATCCTTCCCCCCACAATACCTTTACCTTGTCGGACAGGGTCAGTTCCCCATTTCTTTGTTGCAGATGATGCACTTGCCATGAGACATTACATTAAGAAGCCCTGTCCCTTCAAAGATCAACCAGCACCTAACTGTATATTCAATTACCAGTTATGCACAGAGCATACAGAATAGTATAAAATGTGTTTGGTATAACTGCTAATAGATTTTGTGTCCTGAGGAAGCCACTGATCCAAAATCGCCCAAGCACTGTAAATATTGTGCTAGCAGTCTGTTGTTCAGCACAATTTTCTAATGTTGATACACGGTCTTCCTGTCTACAGACTAAATTACTTAACACCAAAAGTAGACACTCATGAAGTAGACTGGTACGTAGCGCAAAGGGATGCCATCAAAAAACGTGTTGCAGTTCCAAAAACGACTTCACCCCAACTCACAAAACAATACCAGGAATGAACTTAGAGAATTTTTCATGACTCCCCAAGGGAAAATCAGTTGGCACTATAAATGTATTTGATTTCACAGTTACAATACATTTATTATTTGTCAAGCAAACTGCCTGCTGCACCACTGTGACCCAATTTATAGACTGTCATTTATAATAAAGCGCTGATTGTTTTCTTCATGCACATTAAATGTCTGTTCTTTTCCAATTAATACACACTTTTCCATATGGGTTGTTCATTTAACTTACCAAATTTGAAGTGGTGACAGGGAGGGCACCATGAACTTCAGCACACTGATGTATAGTATAAAATGTGTTTGGTATAACTGCTAATAGATTTTGTGTCCTGAGGAAGCCACTGATCCAAAATCCCCCAAGCACTGTAAATATTGTGCTAGCAGTCTGTTGTTGCATACTGGTGTATATTTCTTAGGCCCCACTGCCACTTTTTCTTTTTGTCATTTTCTTCAGTTCCTGAGACACCTACAAAGGGCATAACAATCTAATAATTAAATGATATGACAAGTTAAATATGACATATACATCAAAGTGTTGGTTTGTACATTGGGTCATTTTTAATTTCAGTCAGCCACTGCTGTGCCACCTACAAGCAGATACCAATGAATGTATTCTTGACAATGACAATGAATATTCCAGCATTCTCAGTAGTGACATATTATGCTAACTTGCATTCCCAATACAAACAAGACTGTACAAATGCCAAGCATCACAGTTGTTGGCAGTTGATTTTAGTGCATTTTTAAAATAGAATAAAGATGCCTTTTTTGCTATAAAAATAGTAAGTGTACATGTAATTTAACTTATTTTAACCCTTTAAATGACAAGTTAAATCCCATCTGCCACCTGCTGGCATTATTACGAGCTCACCATATTCTCCACATTAGCAGGATAAGGGTTAAGTTGGATACAGCTTGTCTTTCACATTTCTTGTTCTTCATTGGTGGTAGTATTATATGAATATTACTGGAAGAATACTAACTGTACTTATTTTTCTTCTGTTTTATGGTTTATATTTCTCTGAATTGTTGCATGTTGACTGGTGTAGTAGGCTAGAGACCCTGTATGTACACAAGGTGTGAAAAATAAATTCACTCTTCACTTTCCCTTTCTTTTGAATTCTGTCCCAACTTATAACTTGGGGTGACCCAAGGTACAACCATATGTTTCACCTTGGGTCACTTTACCTTCTCATGCAATGACAAAATAAAAGTTATACTTCAGTTGCCAGATACATGTGCCACAGAGTGCAGCATTTGAAACTTTACAGCATTTAATTCGGTTCACACAGAAAAATGGAAACCCAAAACATACCCTAGGAACATCACCTTCCCCCATGCTTGGCAAGACACTTTGCACGTTCACGTACATAATGCAGTTTACAAATTAATAGTCCATTTCACACAAAGACGGTACCATTACAGTTCATTCACACAATTCATGCTGTACAGTTCGGGAAATAGTTACGTACCTGATTGCAGGGGTTATGTATTTTTCGTTGAAGCTGTGTCGCGCTGGCGTTAAGTGCCTCCCCCATCGATTGCAGCACATGCTTCTTGTATTACTGTCTTTGTAGTGCATGTGCCGGCTGTCCCAAATTTCCGGGGAAGACTCATATAAACTTATAAGCTTCATGGTCTCATCTTTCGTCCGCACTTTCTTCTGCCCCATGTTTGTTGTTCTACTCGCAGCTATACCGATTTTCTGTGTCTAGTTGAGGTTGCAGCTGAGAGGAAGCGTGGCGCTAGTGTACACGGACAAAAGGAGTGCCCTCAAGCCGGCCAGCCGATAGTTACCGTGACCTTTGTGAATCGGTTCTCGAAGGCGATTACACGTGAGAGGGCGCCACACCAGCTGATCTGTGCACACCAGTGAAGCAGAGCGGGACTGGAGCGAGGTTTACTCGCACGTGCAACGTGTATTTCACCGTTGTCAGCATCACAGTCGCCATGCTGCAATCCATAGGACATTTATGATATTACCTGCGTACCTCGTCTGAGCCAACGTCATACACTGTGTCAAACAACAGAAGACAATGTGCGACCGTTAGACTTCCAGCGTAATTTGACATAGGAAAAAAGAACATTGAGGACGAAATCAAACTAAATTACAGACTCGGAGTTACAATTGTTCGACTAATATTGTAGAAAGCCTTGGAACAGTTTTTCTTTCACCACTTGAGTGGTCGTGACGTTAAAACACGAACTGTGCTGTGTAGTTTAGAGAATATGTTCCATTGACACGAAATATAAAAAGATACACAGAGGTAAGGGTGTCCGCCCTGTACCAATGTTGCTCCACAACGCTGTTTAGTGCACATCTTTGTAGTCCAATTATGTAGTTTTCTACGAGTGTTTATGCGAGATTTAATGCAAGAGCAGGTTTCATTCAGCATTGCTCGGTTCGAATTTTGGCTGGGTCACCGGTTTCTTGAGACATAGGCGCAACTTGGCTAATAATAGCGGGCGGCAAAACTAACAGTGCCTCTCTTCCTTTGTACGTGGGTGACTCGCCTCTATTCAACGTCTTGTAAAATGCAGGTTTTTCATTTTTCTCTTTTTACACCATCCAAATTATTGTTTAGAAAATATTTGTATTTTTTTATTTGCCCCTCCTCAAATCAGTAGCTAAAAGCTGTGCTTAGTTAGAAAAAATATTGGAGCGGCATTTGCCCCCCCCCCCTCCTCCTCCCAACCACGCGTTGTAACCACCAAGTTACGCCTGTGCTGTGAGACACTTTGCGTTGCACGTAACGATCTGCTTACGAAAGTTGGTGTCGCTCCAAAACAGACACCACGTCCACGCTTTTTCTTATTTTACTTACTCTCCGTTCACAAACAAAATTGCTTCTCGTTTGACTGTATATAACCAAGCATCGCTGTCGAGTGATTGGTATCACTGTTTCGTATTCCGTAGGTCTAGGTGTAACTACTGAAGTTACCCGCGATTTTCCCCATTTCCTCCAGGTAAGTGCCTAGATAGTGTTTCCGAAGCATTGTTTCCCGTTCACTATTCACTAGGCACCCTACTGTTTGAGGCTATAAGATCTGAGCTTCGCACGGCTTTCTTAAACCATTATTAAATAAGAATAAAATAATTCCTGTTGGAAAGATGTCAGGTAAAGTAAAGATCGATATAACAGCCCGGTGGGAAAAAATGACTGTCCGCAACAAACATGTGAGAATTAATGACCAAATAGTGTTGACCCATTGGGTTTTGATCAGCCACTCAATACTCAAAGTAGTCTCTTTTGAAACAGTGAAATTAAACACATCTCAGGAAATTTATATGGCTGTAGTTATAGTAGGCACTGTCGGATAACGTAACGGATCATACGTAGTATTGTACACAATGTATATCAAGTTTTGTGGGTGGAACCGCAAGACGTAAACATTTGTTAATGGTATAGTACAACTCTCATTAGAGCGCTCAACATTATTATGCATCTTACATATTCATAGGCAGGGATTTAATTTTCCTGATTTCAACACGGCTTGAGTAAAAGAAAGTAAATTGCTTTCATTTTTTTTTGTGTAGTTTAGTAACTTCAAATGGATGAAAATGTGTGCAGCCATTAACGCTTTCCATTCTGTACAAGTTTGTTACAAATGCAAACTAAAGCGCAAAGAATTGTATGTCGTAATACATACTATTTTACGGCATATCTTTGACGTATAATACACGTACGTACACGTATTTTGGACACTGGGCAAGGTCTTGAGTGTTTTCAAACTCAACATTTCAAAACCGGATCTGTTTACGTAATCAAGTACAAAGCTCCTACTTGGTTGCATCCTTATTAAGAGCCAGCCTCCGTCACTGGAGAGAAAGAACAATCTTCACCAGATTAGATTCGCTGCCAAAGTCAGCTATCTGCAGTAGACGACGACGACGACAACAACAACAACAACAAAATCCAGTGGAATTATATTGAAACCACAAGAGAACGAAAACCAGTTTCCGTTGCAAGTGGGGTTCAAATCCACCCAAAATTACTGGAAATATCTAAACAACGAGCAAAATGAGTTAGGGGTAGGCAACGGATGAAATACCCAACTGCAAGGATGACCAGGCTAATGGATAAGTTATGATGCGGTTAAGGAAACAAATTATACTAAATAACAGAAAATAGCAGACCAGTTTAAAAAAGACGAATGATGATGTCCAAAATAAATCACATTTAATGTGAAAAATTTAGTTAGAATTACTGGTACGTGGCTTAAGTATAATTTATATGCCAGGAAAGATGCCAGATGTTCTCATTGATAGGAATATTGCAATAATACACGAGTAGTTCTAGAGAACCAATATACAGAGAACCAACCCTTCGTAATACGAAGTGTACGAATGCTGAGGGAAACTAGCCTAATTATGCCGCATCGCAGAAGAAATACTGAACCACTAAATGAAGTGTTATCGTCACCACCACAAACAATTTTCTCTCATGTCCAGTCTGTTCATATGTACTAGTATATTGTTGATGTATCATCTAAACAGCACAGACGTCGCACAAGTCAATGAAATCGAAAATGTGGCAGGCCAACAATACGAAAACAGTGACATTTAGTCACTCTGTAACGTCGAATATCATTGTATAAATTTACGGCCTTTTCGGAGAAGCCTACTGTGATTATCAACAGAATGCGTGTTGCTAAATATTTCGTTCTAAGTCCATGTCATTAAATCCTCAAACTATGTTATTTCCTTAGAAATAAACACAGATGTCATGTTTTACATCTATATACGTCTATAGATAAACATTCAGCGCATTTTAGACTTGGGTGCTAAAACACAAAATACATCATTTTATTAATATGCATTTTAATTAAGGACGCTGCAAGTACTATTTTAGATAAAATTTCATCGAATTTTAGGATCGGTAGTACATACTGTAAGGGTATGGGACAGGATGTGTAAGAAAGCACTAATAGTTTAATTTTAGGTAATGTCCCCATATCTGCTCGGAGCGGCTGAGAAAATCACAGATACCTTTAGTCTCTACAGGCTATTCGAAACGTCAACTCCAGAATTTGAGTCAGAAGCTTTGTTCGCCTTGCGGTGTTGCCTGCGTCTTCATTGGGATTTGCTGACAACTATGTAAGCGCTTCCATCTACGTACTGTGACCGGAAGTCTTGTTGTCGGTCGTCGGGAGTAAAGAGGCCTAATAGTTTGTTCTGTTCAATCACAGGAACAGCAGGCAACCTCTGTTATAATTAGAAATGGCACTGCTTGTGATTGTGCCATCAGTGCCTTTTTAGGCCGCACGCCGCAATGGATGAGCGGCCATATTATTCTGTGTGCTTGTCCGTGATACTAATTCCATACAGCTAATTAAATAAGAAAGTTTATATCTACACAATTAGCTTTTTCTTTGGGAAACAAAATTTCGGCTCACTGAAAAATTCTCTAAATTCTTTTGATTTTTAAACCAACATATCAGCTAAACAACATGTACAGTGAAATTCCATTTATCCGGCACATTGTCGAATGAGGCGTGCCGGTGATAGACAGTGGCGATAGACCAAATGGTGAATTGCGAGCTGTGCTTTTAATGTGACAAGTGATGAAAAAATTAATAACAAATAAAAGTAGTATTTAAAAAACATTAAAAAAAACAAAAGACACGGAACAATGTTGGCTAGCCTCCCAAGTGTCCTGAGAGTTGACGCATCACGGAATACAACTGACTGTAAGGGAAATACGCTATTGGATGGACAAAGTGCCGTATGAGTGAATTTTTACGATATTTTATAGCTAAATTTCTAGGTAACTCACACTGTGATCTGCTGGTTTGAGACAGCCTTTATTCCTGTACGTAAGTATCAACGTTTCAGAGGAATATTCTGTCTCTACCATCAGGGTCGAAGTGAAACAATATGTTGCTGCGAAATTTCCGGGTTCATCTACCATTCTGCAAACACACGGTGTCATAACCCAAAAGATGGCAAAAGTATCTTCACTGCTATTGAAGTACCAAACGTATATGTTTTAATTATGTAAATAATTACCCAAAAAGAACCCTACATTCGTAACTAACTTTCTAATAGCCAACCATCTTTCTTAATATTTAATGAAGTTAATAACCACTCATTGTATGAAGTGTCCAGCTACAAAATGAAGTTTGTAAAATATTATATTATTCTGACTGACTAATTAACTGACTAACTAACTAACTAACTAACTAACTACAAGCTTTATATTATGCATACCGCAATAACCAGCAGACGGCTTTAGGTAACTCACAGGTTAGCAAATTTAACAGTGATTATGAGGCTAGCGTAAATGTCGAAATACGTATGTCATAACAATACTAGTGACAATAAAGACATATAAATGACCGTCAAAACACAACATATTTATTACGATCTACTACTTCAGGGCTACATGTTTTGACTCTTTAGAGTCATCATCAGGCCCTCTAACGAACCGACCCAAGACTATCTAATTCCTAGCGCACTCTGGAATCCAGTAGCGCTTGCAATAGGTGTGACATGTACTCACGATACTATTACAACACCTACTGTAAACGCTACGGGATCCCAGAGTGCACTAGAAATTAGATAGTCTTGGGTCGGTTCGTTAGAGGGTCTGATGATGACTCTAAGGAGTCGAAACATGTAGCCCTGAAATAGTAGATCATAATAAATCTGTTGTGTTTTGACGGTCATTTGTATATCTTTGTTGTCATTAGTAACACACCGGGATGTCTTGCATTAAGTTAAATATTAGTGACATACATTGTAAACAAAGGCCTTTGGTATATGGTAAATAAAATAAAGAAGTAACAAAATGTAATAATAGTTAACTGTTTAACCAAACACTAAGAAAGAAATTTTCCTTTTAGGGAACTTTAAACTGGATAAAAGTATGCGACAACTTTCCGTTCCAGACACTTTAGCACTGACGGGGGCATTGCACTGCAATGGCAAGAAGGCTGAGGGGGTCCAAGAACCGCTACTCAGTTAAAATTTGACTGTTTGTTTACCGAATACCATTCCAAAACGTTGTCGGCAAAAGAAAACTGTGCTGCTATTGCAGGACTACAAAAGGCAATTTCATGTTGCGTTCGGCCAGATACTAGGATAGTTAAAGCCGGTACACACATTACATGAGACAAACCATTGTGACAAACAGAAAAAGGGATGTATTCTTCAGATTTTCCAAATCTTATTTTTCCATAGATTTTTAAGTTACTGAAAGCACTGAAACCCACAAATTCAACAAGAGTCAACTCAATGCAGAAAACAAAGAAATCAAAGTTTGATATGGGACCGGCTCGGCGTACCTAATCTCAAGCCAAGGCCACATGTACGCGTAATATCGATATGTAATGCAGAAATCGTGAGTTAATGTTACCGAGATATGGTCGAAGGTAGTTATTATCTGCTACTTAGCTCTTTCTTGCACAAAATTGAACGAACAATTTTACGCGTCTCAATCAACGTAAGAATTTCAAAATTTCGTTGTAAAGGTCAGAAGTAACCTAGGCCACATACACATTACGTAGACACGTTTTAACATTCATATACCAGTGACATCATTCCGTAAGAAAACCCCGGATTAGAAATAAAACCCTTTTCCTTGAATGTTTTGTGACAATGACTAATTATTACAAAACACATTACGTAACAATCATTTTCTGGGATATATTATGAAACAAAAACCTGCATGAAGATTTACTGTCTTTTTGGATTTGATATTGTGTATTTATATGAAAATGTGTCAACGATTTGGGGAAACTTGCCGTCTCCATCTCCAAGGTATTAAGCCCAAACAGCAGGGTCCTAAGCAGTACTGGTAATTCTCCAAAATTCAACAAGTACAGAGGATAATAATCTCCACAGCTACCACCGTCAGGACTTCACATCTCACCAGACCGTGATTGTGTAAATATCTGCAGCAGCAATTTATGCTCTAAAGTAATAACGTTAGATGTTCTTTGTCCGAGTAACATTTTATACAGATCTCCCAGAACTTAGATAAAAATTTCAGTTTCTAGTCCCTTTGGCAGTCATTAGAAAAGTCATATGAACATGGATCCGATTTGGGAGGTTTACTGATGTGTTTCAAAGTTAAAAGTGTACAACACACATAATTCTTTGGAAAAAAAAAACAATTTTTTTCCCAACATAAGTTAAATTGTGTTGTACTGTTTTTCCAATTTGAGAAATTAATTGCGTACACAACTCGATGGTACGTATTAAGTAGGTTTCTGAGTAGTACTTGAAGGGTAGGGGATGCAAACAAGCGTGGATGTATTCATGTAATCATGAAAGGGCCAGCAGGCTAACACCTGAAATGTCAAACATTGCATGTAGGTCTTCCTCTGGTAGCTGTTCAGAAACAGGTAGCTGTAATCATGCCATTTTCTCATGAAAGATGTGCATTTTGTGAATGGGGTTTCCTGCCGAAGACTGCATGATGACGAATCCCCGCTAGACATTACTTCACATATGCACGTCAGTAACTGCAAGAAAGAAGGCTCCTTTTCGAGTGTAAACTATAATGCTGAACCTCAATGTACCGACATGTAGAAGAGAAGTAAACTGTTACTGATATAGTACAACGGATTGCACGCAGTAGTAAACGACGAACATCTACCGTCTCAGTACAGTGATACCTCGGCTAACGAGTGAACCTGATAAAGAATTGTTCGGCTAACGAAGATTTTTTTCGCTGTTTTTCGGACTCGGCTAACGAATATGGATTCGGCTAACGAATGTTTTAGTGGATGCGCGCGCTAACATAAAGCAGCAAACATGAACGGTCGGGTCATTCCAGGAGCTTATCTTTTCCGTCTGTATGTGTGTGACAAAGAAATGAGCTGACCACATCACATAGGGGAGACACACCAACCCGACT
>Ga0209629_10002454_pt1 | contig 12645 bp, 6 predicted proteins | sample TergutCu122P5_FD_187286 | JGI IMG/M metagenome (GOLD analysis project Ga0209629, IMG submission 187286) | Cubitermes ugandensis P5 segment gut microbial communities from Kakamega Forest, Kenya - Cu122 P5 (SPAdes) (version 2) | ecosystem: Host-associated > Arthropoda: Insects > Digestive system >... | reverse complement strand
GAGCAAGCAATAAGATCTGCAATAAAAACTTCTGTTGCATCTAGTTGGCATTTTATTTCCACATATTAACGACGATGCAAGGTCAAAATCACATCAAATTCTTATAAAGCTCTTCATTAAATGTGTTCAGAATGGAAAGCGTGACGTAATGCTTAGAAAGGAAATTGGGATTTTTCTTTATGTAGGCGCATTTTATTATCCCTGAATATCCTCTTTTTCTGCTACCTCCTTTATTCCATGTATGGGTCTTTTGTAGCGTGATTATAAAGCGTTTCCTGCTACTGTAACGGAGATCCAGAAGTGAAGATTTATATCAACGCCATCCGCATGTTTTCATGCCTTGATTCTTAGGCAACCCGGAAATTTTACTTGAATCAAATTTAAATCTCATGCTTTACTACGGTAAATATAGCGTTCAGTGTTTTTTCTCGGATCTCGCAAGGTCCAAATTCATACTTGAAATAATCCAGTTCAAGTGTGTATTGTCTTATTTGGAATGTCCATGCTGGAATCTATTAAGTCTTCCGCCAACATAAACACAGAATTTTATCTACGAAATTGGTTTTAATATTTTCTTATTTGTACCGATCCCAGTGATCACGCAGTCTAAATTATGAGTGTGCGACCATTCGCTTGGATGGGTTTGCGGGTTCGAGTCCCGCAGGGGACATGAATATCTGTCTGTTGGTGTTGTGTGTTGCCGGGTAACAGTCTCTGTTTAGGCCTATTCACTCTTCCAGAAGAGATCTACCTAGTGTGGTGTGTCTGCATGTGATCGTCAAGTCTCTTAATGAGAAGGCCCTGGCTCACTAGGGGCTGTTGCTCCGTGGAAATAAAAAATGAATTGTTAGCAAATGTTTCCATCTGTTGTAAAAAAATAAATAACCAAAAATTTGAAATTAAAATTATTAATTTGAACTGAAGCCTCTGGACATAGTTATTTCTCTAGTCCGAAAGGCTGACCAGAGTAATTTTATTGATTGATGATATGGTTGGAGAAATTAGGTGAAAATGGAATTCGAGTTTTCTATCAAAAATAGTGCTGCTTATTTCATTTAAATGGTTCCAATGATAATTATTTTCTTGAAAAAGGAATTTTTTATATAGAAATCGAAATATAAATAATCTAAACATAGAAATATTTGACTTCGTTATGTTATATCACATCCAAAATTTATATTCGCTCTATTCTTTCTCCTAAATTTTCAGACTGTAGGTTTTCCCACTCTATTTTTAATATTACAGAATTTTATTAAGTAACTTCTGTTTCAGTTTAATTTCAAGACTTTCTTTTAGAAATAATCGAAACTTGTCAATTGTTCCCGATATCCTAATCCATGAAACTCTTAGCGACTCAGGCAGTCAGGCAGAGATTTATTGCAGAAGTGAATTCGCAACTAAACGCCACGCGATTAGCATGTTAAGATATTTCAGGATTAGACCCGCAATTGTGAAAATATGTATTACATGTGGGTCCAGCTTCGTACAAAAAGAAGGAACAATTAACGTTTTTGGATTCTGCAGCTAATCTGAATTGCTGTCCTTAATAGAGATGGAAGGTATATCATCCTAACTTTGACCAATCAACATAAATAATTGTTTTGTAAGGATTAGGAAGTTACACGGCAAATTGGATGATTCGCAGGAAGGTTTATAATTGAATTTAAAATGCCGTCAATTCCTTATTTTTACTTACAAGAATTATTCGCATACATCGGCAGCTGTCCACTTGTGTTGAAGCGATATTTTTAATGCAAACCAAATACTTCTCTTATTTTCAAGCTCGTGCTAACAGCGTTGCTGAATGTTAAGCTTTAATGCTCTGTAATGTTTATTATAGCTGCTTGCCTGATGAAATTTATAGAAAAACGCCAAGGAACTGTGATTCGAAATTTTTTATCAGAAGTCGCAAAAATTATTGAAGTTTACTGCAAAGCGATAGTTGAGTGTGACTGCAACAGGATGAGACAGAATGCAGCTGATAATTGTGTGCAAACTTCAAAATATAGTAGACGATTACTCTACAGTGCGGCACAGTGTCTTGTTACACCTGCAGAAATGGGTGCAACGTATAACTTCGTTTCTTTACGCAGTTAATATGAACGAAATCATTAATGATACGAGCAATTAAGTATTTGGACAAAAGACTGTTGTCAGTGTCTGGACTCACGAATAGCCACATACAGAGAAGACAATGAACCAGTTGCGGGAAAGTTTCCAGCAATGATTCGGCCAAGAAACTCTTCCAAAGAGACACTTCTGTGATTGGACTACAAACATTTTGCAAAAGGCAACATAAAATATAATCAAAGAAATAGAAGGCCATCAAAAAGACCGGTGGCAGTCCGAATTTGTCGAGGAATCTGTTGCGAAATCATTTTTCGACTACACATGGAACTTGACATAACACGTTCGACAATGAAAAGGACGTGGTTGTTGACTTAAATTTACAACCAAATCGACCAGTATTCATTTCGGAGTTAAACAACATGGATGTAAATCGCAGACGGGATTCAAGTGCAGGGACGATTCGGATGATTAACACGGTCCCAGAAGGCGGAAATGTCATCTTTAGTCGTAAATGTAACGTATACAAAGCTGTCGATAAAGGAAAGTTGTGTTACGATCCGAGAAGGACCAGCTTCATTTGGAGGAAATGGAATATAATCCTCCACAAATTATAATATGGATTGTTCTGACCGTACTTCTTGGAAGGTCCTGTTATTCAGCACACGTACCTGGTCATGCTGAAAAACTGGTTCGTGCCGCAACTGGAATAACCGTAGTATTAAGAACGATGTGTGTTTCAAACGGGATGGGACATTGGCACATCATATACTCGGTGTTATGGAATATCTTAATGAGATTTACAGGAAATGTAAATTCGCCGTGGGTCACCTGTGATGCCCGCCCCACTTGACTGGCCACCTCAATAACCAGATCCGTCACCTTGTCATATTTCAGTTTCAAGTCTCCCTGAGAAGTAATGCTGTACAGCAGGACTACCAAATTATTGAAGACTTTCAACTAACAACGGGATTATTTTAAAGTGCCACTCCACAAGCAATCAGGAAAATGTGCCGCAGAATATGAGGCAGACCTATAATCTGTCATGAGAATGATGGAGCACAATCGAATCCCTTGGAAACCTGAGTCTCGTTTCGTATGTTGCACAATTTGTAACATACTGTGACATTACTGCATTTGTGCGGAAGATAACTTGTAGCAAAAGCACAAATATTTCTGCAGGTGTAATAAGACATTTTTGTCAACCTGTAAGTTTGCGTTCTGAACGTCCGTCAAACAGTTAGAGTATTTTAGTTTTCTGGTCCTTCTCTTATTACCACACGTTTCATTCTAGTCTCATATCTTCGAAACAGAGTCATTGCGTATACGAAATATGTGTGAACATAGGCTCATACATAAATTTCCATGTATAAAATTGTTTCGTTTCCTTCGTCTATCTAATTCAATACTACATAGGAATGCAACTAATTTTTGTAGTGCATAATGCGGTCTATATTCACCCATAAGTTTTGTGATTGTTGGAATCCGTTTCTTGCCGTTAGCGATCAGTCTGGAGAATCATGTCGCTAGGTAATGGCAGACAACTGTGTTATCACATTAACTTGACATGTCTTTAATTTTATCCCTATTAAGGTAAACATAATTCAAACAATTGTCATCTCTAATCCGTGGCGGATTTCGGGCAGGGTATGAATGTATCAACCGAGTGTATACGTAGACGATTAATCGCTTATATAGTTTTCTAGGTCATATCTTAGTAGTCTTGCGGTCTATGGAGTGGACCGGCAGCCACTTGATTGCTGTGATCAAGGGTTCGAATTTCTCTGAGGGCAGGATGTTCGTCTCTTATGTTTGTTGGCTGTTGTGTAGGTACTTGCCTCTGTTACGGACTGGTCACTCGTTCCAAGGAATCCTAGGGGTTGTGTGTATCTAACTGTGTGTGATCTAGAATAATCTGAATAGAGGCGGCTTAGGGACGATTTCAGTTAAAGCGCCGACAAAAAGAATAGTTTACTAAGTTTCTGTGTCTGCTAATTACATCGCAAAGTGAGTGGTTTTTATAAGAAAAGCGAGATCTATACGTATTTAGAGGCATTTTCCCTCATGCATAAAGTTGTCGCTATGCTTTGCCACTTTAGCTTAGTCAATATAAATATATATTATTGTTACTGGCCTTATATATAAGGAATTTAAAATATTTCAGTAAAGTTTCCACGGGAATATTCAGAGCCAAGCACATATGCCTCAAGTTCCCGTTTAGTAAAATGGGACATCGGTAAATTTCCTTTTACTCCTTTCTGTGTGCTGTAGTCTTATTTCCAATTCGTATCCTAATGTACCGTTACTGCACGTTCCTAGATTTAGAGAATTATTTTTGTAGTATTTGAAAAATGTATTTCTACACAGAAACTGGAAAACATAACTTTAAATGTAAAAATAAACACGCTTACTTTTAAAAATACAATTTGTCGTCTTTTGTGAATGGTAGGATTTAGGAAAGAAAAATGTGTCTTAAATTAAGTTAATCAGAGCCCATGCCCTAATGTGACTTATCTGTTGACAAATTCGGCTGTGTGCTATGCACTCATTTGAATTCCATCCGCACATACGCCTGTGGTGTGTTGTTGTAACATTTTCCTAATTTGAGAAGAATTTTTTCTGATGTCACCGTTTGCAAAACCTAAGAAATAGATAAATACAGGTTCTTAATTTATTATCTCACCGAGCACGACGAATATATCGCTTTGTAAGCCTGCATCTGTGTGACGTCCCTTTGTAGCTGCGGTACTGAGGTAGGGGGGAAAATTAAGGTATTAACTTTTCTTTCGAATATTTATTCCTATTATCCGAAAGACACACTGATATGATACTTGTGTTTATTCGGCTGATAACACAACAGGACTATGTCACTTTCGTCTAAATTTTCTTTGTTCACATCTGCACAATGTAGGTATATTTACCAGCTTTACTACATTGTATATTCTCACTCCATTAACGTAACTTTTTACGTGAATTATATGGAGGGAGGAGGAAGGGATATAGTAGTCGGTATAGCTACTCCCTTTGGGCTGCAAAGTCGGAGATCAAATCCAGGTGGGGGCGAGCATTTTCGCCCTCTCCTAGACCGTCCATAGGTCCTACTCAACCACCTGTACAACGGGGACCGAGTCTTTACCTGGGATAAATAGGCCAAGGTGTGGTGGTGACCATCAACTCCTTCTAGTGACTAAGATAAAGGAACAATAATGCTTCTTGGCCTGTTCTAGCGTGAACTTTACCTATGTGGAGGAATGTGTGAAACAGTGGGATTAAAATTATTTGTACAAAATATATTTATGTATTAGGCACTTGTTACAATAAGCACTTCTTTTATCCCACATTTGAAATTCTAATTTGACCGTCATTTACTCTTTTTGTATGTGAGCAACGTTGATTTCTTATATGCTTCAAAATACACTCAGTCTTATTTCTCTGTATTCTTTTGTTATGATACGGTGAGAATAGAACTTACTGGCCCACGCCTCACAAACCTAAAATTCATATTCCAATCTTAATATATTTACTGATGTATTGTGCAAGGTTGGGAATAAAAATTAATTTATGTACAGATATATAATCACAACCGGGTCTCAAAATAGAAATGAAATAAATGACAGTAAAAATATTATATTTCTTCGGCTCTACAAAATTTATTATCGTAGGATCGTATAATGGTACTTCTTTTAGAACACAAAAAATACATGCTTAAAAAAATGTATTCGTGATGTACAAGAAAGTGAACTATAGATTTTGGCATTTAAATATACTTTGTTACTAACGTTCTTAAAATGAAACAAGTAATAAGAGTATCACACAAAGACACAAGTGTTATTTTACGCATTTGGCATCTCCAACAAAAAGAGACATCTTTGAGGGACGATTAGTCACTCATTTTGTAGCTAGTGTTTCAGTATCACTAATTCAATATGAGCAGAAGGATCTGAGTTTAATAATTAATATCGACAACCACACTTGTTCCATGGAAATGTGGTCTTAAATCTTACTTTTATGTGCATATCCAAAATATCCTTCTAAACCTACAAGACTGGGTATCTAATTTTTTTTCGGTGCTAGATAACAACCCCTCCCTGGCCCTCAAATCTAGTAGTTTTTTAACTTAAAATACACGGGAACGCTTTTAATTCCACTACTTTGTTCTTGAGCATAAATGTATTTATTATTATATTTCAGCTCAAGTATTTGTTATGGTGTGGACTGACGTAGCGGGAAATCTATACACTGTTGCTCGGAAATTTTTTGGCTGGAATTCTGTGCTTATAATTGAAAATTTTTCAAGTTTCCTGCCCAATTTACTTGTATTTCCAAGTTCTCCAATATATGTGAAATGACGTGTGACTTATAAATTCTTAAATCAAAGAAAAGAATATTCTAACTTCTCGCTTCATCAAATCTAAATCAAATCCATTAATATTTCAATATTTGAATTTTTGAAAGTCCAACTGGATGATTTGTGCAACATGTCGCAAGTGGATTAAATCAAGTGCTACATTTTAAATAATTTCTGGCCATTCGTAAGGGTATACAGTTAAAAAAAACAACACGTTCTAGCATGGCCGGGTGCTTACGGAGTTATTATCTTAAGAATGTGATAAAATCTCTATTTTAGAATAAAGTATTTTGTGTTTAATGTAGAAGTGAATATATTTGTGTCTTTTAGCACATAGCGGCTATTGTTATGCATAGAAAAATATGAATAAGATTAGTGGCTTAATAATGTGTCGTTTGGTCTAAGGATTTTTCGAAATTTGAAGTGATAATATACACATAAACGTAATTGTTCTATTTGTGTTATATTTGGTTGTATGTGTTGGAATTTTTATGATCAGCTATAAGACATTGGAGTGTGACGATGTGTCTCTATTTAGTGACTCAGAAGTTGCATATAATTATTTTTCACTTGAACTATTCTGAAACTAATGTAATTTTTAATTGTGATTTTTTGTCATATTGTTACGTTTTGAAGATATTTGGTGTTAATGTATACGTCTGTGTGTTCCGCAATTTACTAGTAGCAAATTGTGTTTGCTCTAGAACCATGTTCTTTTAAACACTCCGAATGGCCATAAACTATGTGAATACAATATAAGCGCCATTGCTGCATCACCAGGTGTCTCTGCTGTGAACTTAGCGCAATTGAATATTACAGGGATGGAATACTGTTTTAATTTTAGCAATCGTCTGCCGGTTGGTTTTATAAAACAGAGTGATACTGTCATTTGGTGACATTTAAAACATACTGTGTTTCAATTGGCATCTTTTTCGTAACGGCACTCTAATGCACTTGAAATTACTTTATTTGAAACCGAATTTGGCTGACTGGAATTGGCGTGCTCTTTGAGTGATTCTTCAGAAGTATTATTAAGTTCTTGATTTCAAACTTCCGCCGTGTTCTGAATGTCGTAGTCTTTCTTTTGGGTGATTCTACGGTGTCTGAATTTTATATGACGTTTCGGAACACTCTGTCTGTGTAAGCACCTGTTTACACAACCTACGAAGAAGCAACAGAGTGTTCACAGAAAATGTGAGGCCCCTTGCCGCAATTGGTCAGTCGCCACTGAAGAAAAGGATGAAGAAGTAGTAGTACCACTATGAGTTCTCTAAACAAACCGACTGTTGAATGTGAAACCTGTTGTTTTGTTCAGCACCGCACCTCAGTTTAATCATAATTTTTTTATCCAGGATCCTCCAATCAACCGATATACTTTCTGTTCCTCCCCGCCCGTTGTGTTCTACAATCCATTAAAATCAATATTATGTGAACTTGTCATATTTGAAGGCAACAAGTAAAACAGTAGGTCATTGTCACACTGAACTGGAACACGGAAACTGGTATAAAGAGCCAAACTTTCTGTAACCAAGGAATGAACATAACTTCGAACGCAAACCGTTGTAGGTGCAGAATTACCACTCAATTTCAATTTCACAATTTGACGTAACTTTTTGACACCTCGGCTTCAGTGACCCAAGATGGTTCGTACTGAACCCAGAACCTTGTGTGTAGTGCCCCTATATACAAACGATCCAACGCAGGTTTAATTCTTATGTTAGAGTGTTAGAGCCGTTTCCGTCATCTCGTCAGCCGCAGAAGGTCTATCTTAAGATTCAAGTCTTCTGCTACTCGTCGGCCTTTTCTGAATTCGGAAAGTCACTGGTATTGGAAAGAAGACACTTTTCCTGACATATAAACCTCCAATAGAAAATAAAAATATCTAGCATCGAAACCAATAGCAAAATAGTTATCTGTTACATTCAATACAACTTTTCATTGTGTTATATAGCTTCATGCCTCGCCCAATAAGTGGCATTCCTCAGGCTATTAAAGTACATTCCAGAAAAATTAAAATTACAAAATTAGTAAAATTAGGTCGGAGTTTTTTTTTTTAATTTTTAATATTACGATGCACAGGTGGATATAAAATGTTAAAGATAATAAAATATGTGACCGTTAAATTAAATGTGAACTGTATCTATGGGTGCGGTCTGTTGAAACCCATTCGGAAAATATTTCAGCTCAGCTTGTTGCTTGTGGTCTTCATATAATGCGCCGTGTTTAGTACGCGGTTTGTCAATTATTGTTATTTTATAATAACTGAATTATAATGAATGGAAATGTAGAATGTGAAGTTTTCAGCCTCTTTTCCTTAAACATTTATTCTGTTGAATTTGAACAGCCTTATATTATGCGTTCCAGCCCTTGAGTTGAATTTCTCTTCCGCAGTTCCGTTGCCTCGTAAGTCAATAAGACAGCTCGTCGTGTTTAAAGACAAGAAATGCAGCACAGGCTTAAGTCTCATATTGAAGGTTGGACTCAAAAATGACGTAACGGACCAAACTTCATGTGACAAAAGTGTGAACAAATTTGTGACGACAGACGTTCATGATAAGGGACTTTTTAGATATCAATTTCGAATTTTGACTCTCAGATTAAATTCGTTGGCTGCAAATGTTTCAAGAAAATTAATGCTCCAAATATAATTGGTTTGAAGGTCCCTATATGTATTAGCTGAAATTGAAGCAAATATTTATGACCTACTGAAATGCAACGTAGTGTCCTGTAATTCATTCAAAATTCTTTCTAGCCGTGGATTCTTTTGTTTAAATGTCCGGAAAGTAAGGATACAAATGTCTTAAACATGTACAACATTTTTAATTTACGGAAGTGACACTGTGAATGAATTGCTGTACATAACTTTATTTTTCAACATAGTCAGCAGCATTGTCCAAATATTTATTAAACCTTGGAACCAGATTCTGTATCCCGAGTAATAGATCTGACGCCTGCCCTTTGAAATACATCGTGACTTTCTTGCTTATGGATCCATTGCAGTGACTGTTACTTGGATTCGGAAGTGTGGTGAAAACCCCATGTTTCATCTGCAGTCACAATGGATTCCAGAAACTCATCTCCTTCTTGCGCATAGCACGTGAGAAACTTCAGCGCGGAACCAATCCGTTTCGTTTTGTGATCGTCCATTAATATTTTAGGCACTCATCGTGCCCACAATTTTCGGTATCCTAATTTTTTTGTCACGGCTTCATGAATTGTGGTCTTAGACACTTCGGGAATGATGTGATGCAACTGTTACAGCCACGCGTCGATTTGCACATATTTCTCCTTCAGTTTCCTGAAGAATGTCGTCAGAGATCAAAGATGGCCTAACGTTCTTTTGTTCGTCGTGAACATCAGTCCTTTCTTCGGAGAATTCACGGTACCAATTCGTAACATTTTGCTGATTCATAACGTTACAATAAACAGAAACAATTTGTTTGTGAATTTCCGCTGGACTTTCACATATGCATTGAGAAATCCTATGAAGGAATGCACCTCGCATTTGGCGGGACTTTGGATCGACGCTGCCATTTAAAACATGTCTTACTCAAACAAAGCCGGTTGTACCATTGTCAAACAAGCACGGCTCACAGGTAAAGGATCAAGGTCGACGGCAATGTTGCCACAATAAGCATAAAATTTTCCCTGTCGGCCTACACCTAATGTTTCTTTACTTTCCGGACCCGCCTCTTACCTCTAGTACTCTTGTAATGGGAATTTGTCGTTTCGAAGTACTATACAGTATATACTTCAAGTAATGATTTTAAACAAATTTTCTGTACACCATTTTCATGTTTATGTACTCCGTTTATGTGACGCCACCTTTGCTGTTTTTGTCCATGGATTATAGACTGGAGTATTTAAGCTTTCGTTGGAAAAATTCTAAAGCAGCTGGCCTATTGAATAGTGCTTTGCATTTTGGAACAGAAATTTGGAGCCGATGTGAGATAACCATGTTAAAAGTAATTTAATTGAATTTTATTTATATTAAGTTACATGTAATTTTTTCATATATTCTAATATTATACACCGCAACCCATTTTATTACTTTCATTCCACCATTAGGTGTTATAAAGTAGCCATTATTTCAGCAATGAAATAAAACCTATCGTTTATAGTAGAATATTATTAGTGTAATATTGAAATTAATCCATATAAATTTTGTATTCATGAAACTATAATTTTGTACTGATGATGTGTGTAGCAAATTAGTGTCTGCTGTTGTGGTTGGTATAAGGTTCCAGGAAGTTTTTAATGTCAGTACACCGGAGCTTTTTTATTGGTTTTAGCTTGTGGTTTGTTTGGAAGCTTCTGCGTTACGTGTAATAAGTTTGCTTGTGGTGTTATAAGATTTGGTGATTCAATATTTATGTACTTGTTCGCACCTGACTTTTAAATATTTGTGATATTTTGCTGGTGTTGGTGTATATTGTCACATTGTGTTGCGAGATGAAGTACTGTTGTTTGTGTTAGTGTTACAGTAAGAGTGACGTTTGTTGTATGTAGACACATGTTATGTTGAATATCGAATTGCACGTTATCCACTTGCAGCTGTCCATCTGAAAGTAAATATCAGTGCACAATGATTGATTTTTTATGACGACTTTCAGAGGATTTTTCAACATTTATGAAAACTGATGGGCAATAATGCCTTATGAAGTCTACCCACAGGCAGCCTTGGTACTTATGTGGAATGTGTAAATTATAAAACAATTTAAGATGTTTCGAAATACATTTCTTTCGGAAAACAGGAACTCTTACAGTTTACTGTTCTCATGTTTTACAGAATATTTATTACTCCCCGACGTTTCAGTTACAGTTCGTTCAGGATTTTGTATGGTTTTACAGTTGATGAAATCTGCAGTCTTCAACTAGTGTCACTTCTTTAAACACTTACATCACAAACATTGACGCTGGTATACCGAGCGTCTCATATTTGGTATATAGAGGTAGTCTACAAACTTCGTGTGACATCTGGAGTAGAGGTAAGTGTAAAAGAGATTCTTATTACAGAATACTCCAAAGTAATTCGTTATTAATGGAATGACAGAATAGTGTGGCATTAAGGACACTGGCAATTTTAGTTTTGATATGATATTCCGCTAACACCTAATGTATGACTGTCATATTATAATGTTAACACGCGTGTGTGTGTGCGTGTGCGTGCGTAATGTAACATGTAACTTGCACTACCAGATGGTCTACTGTATAAAAGTACAAGACAGAAGGACCACAGGCATCGCTGTGTGTTAAGATATGGCGTTCTGTTTTCTTCGTCATTGCACCTGTTTCCTTTCTTCTTTCTTGTCCTTCGCTTGAAGTAGAAACATGAAGAAGGACAGCGTCTCTTGCATTATCTGCAACAGACAAATACTGCTTTAACGACAGGGACATTTATATATGTAGTAAATCAAGAGATCGATGACAAGAAATTATATGTCTACAGTACAGACTTTTCACTGAAGATAACGTAAGAGTCATTAACATTTTAACTTTTCTGGAGACTGTTTGTAATTACGGGTATTATTTATACCGTGTTTATATTTGATATTATTGGCGTTCCTTTTCCTATTCTTAGACAAAGATTGCCAAAAGTTAAGGGTACTTAATATAAACAAAATCACTTTATTGTTGAATAAATCTGCTGTTGATTTTTGCTTTTAAGTTTTTTAGAACGATTTGGTATTAGTTTATATTATATATACTTAGCAACATTTTCTAAACGTGCAAGAACTTCTGCTTTTAACATGCAATACCGATCCTGCGTTTGTTTGTGTTGTTCACTCGTAATTGCAAATTGAATGTTATGAAACTGGGTATTTTTTTATTCACACTGAATATTGAATGTGTTTAGCATGTTTATTTCCTTAGAGAATTAAGTCTACATTCTTTAAAGTAAATAAAAGTATGCCGTATAAAAACCTATTTAAAGTCTGTGGATATTATGTGGAAATAAAATGCCAACTAGACGCAACAGAGGTTTTTATTGCAGATCTTATTGCTTGCTTAACATGTTTCGGGCACCACTATGCCCATCATCAGGAGCTCAAGAGTATTATACAGTGTTTGCTGCCTGTGGTATTTCGTGCTGTGGTTTTGAAGTTGCTGGTCTACAGCATCCTACAAGCCGGACACATAACCCTCAGCCCCACACCAGACCAGCAACTTGAAAACCACAGCACGAAATACCACAGGCAGCAACCACTGTATAATACTCTTGAGCTCCT
>Ga0209629_10002453_pt1 | contig 12646 bp, 8 predicted proteins | sample TergutCu122P5_FD_187286 | JGI IMG/M metagenome (GOLD analysis project Ga0209629, IMG submission 187286) | Cubitermes ugandensis P5 segment gut microbial communities from Kakamega Forest, Kenya - Cu122 P5 (SPAdes) (version 2) | ecosystem: Host-associated > Arthropoda: Insects > Digestive system >... | reverse complement strand
TAACCACTATGTTAATAATAAAATGTTCCAGCCTGATTCCAGTGCCCCAAGAGACAGCAATGGAAGTCTATTAATTTCTGACATCTGAGGCACCAGGAGTAAAAGTGAATTTTTATTTATGCATTTTTATGGTGGCCTAGTAAGGAGCCCTCTAGAAACTTTCTGGGCTAGTGCCTTCAATTTGGAACATGAATATTTTCTACCTTGTCACATACATAATAATTTTACAATTCAAACAATATCATATACTGACCCGTGAAACAAGAAAATTAAAACAGACAGTGAATTACAGCATATCAAGGCTCAGGATTTGTGCATAATTTCCTGCTTCGCTGTCCACAGTGGTGACCAGTGCAAAAGTATGGGTGCTCAACAGACAGGTATTCCAGCTTATAATGATGCGAGCCCGTATTCAAGATATTGAAGACAAAGTCAAGTTCCTGCGTACTGTTCCACTCCTCAAGGAAATCAGTAAAGAAATCCTCGTAAAAATGTCAGATCTTCTACAACTGGTGAGTATTTATCCAGTTTAGCCAGTAATCAGATTTGTGACTACAACTGAAGGTTACATGAATGAATCATAGTTTAAACTTCTATGTGTACAGAACTGTGCAAGGCTGTGTTGATATCTCAAGTGACTGAGCGCTAACTTTTCACTATAGAGACCTGGGTTCAATCTGTAAGGCAGTCTGTGTCAGATCTGGGGTGGAAAATTTGGCTTTCCATTGCCAGTCATTCACCTGATGGTCCATATTTTTCTACCATCACTCATTAAGAGTAATCTGGATAGCACATCTGGTATAGTGACTAGGCTACATGCTGGAAAACAGAGCAGTCATTGTTCAATTCCTGGCAGGGACAAGAAATATATATCTTCTTCAAAGCATCCAGATCAGCTCTCAAGACCACCCAGTCTCATATTTAATAGCTACAGGGGACTCTTTCCTCAGAGGTAATTTGGCTGAGGTATGCTGATCATTCACCCCATCCAGTACTGAGTTTAAAAATGGGTGAAAGTATCCCTCCACAACAGCAAATGGAATTATACATCCACTCCACTCTGTGTCTACATGGCTCACACAGGGATAACTTTACTTTATCATTACAAGATGTACTGTAGGTCCAATTAGCTTCCACTTCGTCACTACCTTGATGCCCAGTTTTAGTTTCACCTATGACCTGGAACTTTTTAGTCTTGAATTAAATGTGTAAGATCTCTTTGGTTTAATGTATAATGCAACTCTCTTTTCTAAACAGGAGTTCTTTCCTCCTGGGCACATTATCATACAACAAGGTGAAGAGGGTGACAAGTTCTATATGATCACTGGTGGATACGTGAAAGTTACAAAACAGAAGCCAGGTTTGTTATACTTCATATGAATCAGTTTCCAGTAAGTCAGTGTGTTTCTGAAAACACAGGAGGAGTAGAAAGGTGCACTACATTTGGAGTATACATACTTCACATGAGTGTTTTATGATTTTTGATACCTTACAAACATTCATGTTCATTCATTGCAGATATACACGTACATATGTTGTCTGTTGGTGCTCACGTGTGCACAAGACCAAGGTGGACACTTTCAAGCTGTTTTATGGCATGATATGACAATTATTTTGTGTGGTTTGATGTTTTCACAGTGTTGTTGATTAAGATAACAGTCTTTTGGAATATGACACTTTGTTGAATTGGGTACTGTGACTGAAGTTGCGGAGGGGTTTACTGCCTCCATCTTTAAAATGGTGATGGCCTTAGCTAGCTACCACAATCACTGAACATGCTTTTCTCTAAGTAATACAACAAAGTCTTCCAAGCAATTTATTCTTCTTGGTTTACCCTGAAGATTGGAGGCCGCCAGTTCCTCCGAAAAGCTGGTAACAAATTGCTGGTCATTACAGTGTCATATCCCAGAAGACTGTAATCACAAATACTTGTTTTAGTTGTCCATGCACATGACTGTAAAACGTTTTCTGTTAAGAAACCTTATTTCTGTTATAGTTTTTCTCACTTTCAAATTGCCAAGATTTCTTAAAGTTTTTGAACTGGATCCATGTTAACAGAAATGTATTTTTTTATTTGTTGGAATTACTTTCTAATACAGGTACGAAGTTTTGTAGAATTTTCCTGATGACTGTAAATGTACATAACAGTTTGACCAATTTCATTTTGTTTCTTGTGGAAAATCTATGTTACTGCTTGTATCTTTTACAAAACGTGTTAACGTTTTTATAAGAATATATCCCAGTAAATATTTGTTGTTCCTGTGCTTCATTAGGAGACCCACTAACTGTTGGCAGTCTCTGCCTCCTGAAGACCGATTACTTTATGTTTCTTCAAAAAGGCTACATTTTGACAACTATGACTTCATTGTTCCTCTGTCTTTGTTAGACACGATCTGTGTCAGTTTACATCAGCCACTAGGAATACTTTAAGTTACAAATACAGTACATTACACTAGATCTCTTGTTCTGAGACAATGACTGTGAGGAGTACTGCTTGCTGGGATTTTACACTCTGTATTCCACTGGAAGAACTACCAATTTTTTTGGAGGACCTACTGCTTTTAGAGCTTCAACCCTGAAGATGGAGGCAATAGGTTCCTTCAAAAAGTTGGTAAATTTGTACCAGACTGCATTGCTTCCCATCCCAGATGAGAGCAATCTTTCATATTACACTATGTTCTGAGAACACAAATCTGGCAAGCTGTAACAACTTCAAAATTCTGTTCTTCTGGTATATGATACTGCATCACAGGGTAATGGATCCTGGCATTGCAAGGTCTCATATTCAAGGGTCGAAATGTCCAAGAAACTTCTTGAACATTTTGAATCTTGCAGATCTTGACAAATCTTTATCTTAAAACACTTGGATCCAACTGCACGGGGGCATAGCGTCATATCCCAGACAAAAAAAAAAAATCTTCAGCTACATTCCTGTGAAGACCTCAAGATGCTGAATTTGCAACAAATTGTTAGCTGTTAAAAACATAAATTCTAAGGTGAATTTCTCATTTTTTAAACTTTTTAGTAACCCCCCCCAAATTTTAGGGACAATACGAGACTCTGTCTACTATATGTAAGCTTTCACGGAATCTGAATAACGTTACATGAAGTGTGTTAATACTAAAAAAAAAAAAAAGGTCACTGGCAAAATTTGTGTCTCTACTAGGACAAACATGATACAAACGCATGTTCATTTATTTTTATATATTTCATTTATGTGACATGTTTTCTTGAGGTAATAACCATCTAAAATTAATCCTTTTCTGGCAAGTTTTAACCTCAGATTTCATATTTTGAATTGCACAAAAAATTCTTTGTTTTATGTTATTTTGTATGAAGACAAATAATTTTGGAACTTTTTTTTACAGCGTGGCATCCCCGTTTTGCTTGTAGAATGCAAATTAAAATAAATATAACATATTAATGCACAACTTTTGGAACTGAAATTTTGCCCATTATATCTTAATAGCTGTCATAGCATCAATAAGTTGTCTAATAATCTAACAGGTGTAATATAGAAGCAGGCAGAAACCACAACTCTCTAGCACCAAGGCCAAGAACTAAAAATCATGCAAAAGCACTTTCAACCATTCAGGCTTGGAGACAGAGTTCTTTATAAATATATTACAAACAAAATGTATCTGTAAGGTAGTGTGTACTCTGCCCTTTTTGTATTACTCAAGGATGTTGAATGTAAGCCACTTAGAATATAAAGTTAAGCTCTCTCTTGCAGAGTGGATATAAAGCAATATTATTGCAGGAGCTGATAAGGAGGAAGAGGTGGGAACACTTTCACATGGCAATTATTTTGGTGAACTTGCACTCCTGAATACAGATAAAAGACAAGCTACTGTAACTGCAATGCCACCTGGTGCTGAATGCCTCTGCCTTGACCGAGGGTAAGTAACTTGTACATATTTAAAACTGATTACTTTTTATGTGCATGGGAGGACACCACACACTTTCTTGCTCACAATTCAACTACATCCAGTGAAAAGCCCATCTGGTCTGAGAACATGCATCTTATTTGCTCCTGAACAGGAATACTCTCAGTACTGTTTTTTGTTTCCATTGACCTTTGATTTTGAAGGCCTTACTTCAAAGAGACATAGGCGGGGATAGTGTAGTCGGTATAGTGACTCATCACGGACTGGACAGTCCAGGGATCGAATCCTGGTGGGTTCAAGATTTTCCACACCAGTGCAGACCATCCCTGGGGCCCACTCAGCCTCTTCTACAATAGGTACTCCATCATTCCCAGGGATAAAGCAGCCTGGGGTTGGCGTTAACCAACCATTCCCATCTAGTTTTGAGTTTCAAGAACAAGTTGAGCTATACCTCTTCTCTCCCTCTGTGGCAAGTAACTACTTTGGATTCTTCATGTCAGGTACCATGACACTATCTGGCCACTGAAGAGTTAAATAAGTCCAACTTCCCAACAAGTTATGGCATTTCTACTCCACAGCTAAGGTCACACATCCATCTTGGTGTTTACAGCAAAACTGCCTCCCTCTCACATTTCCAAAATTATGGGTATTGGTGCCCTTCATCCTCCTAGCCAGCCCACCTCCTCCAGGGCAGCCGAGCAGCCATACTTCTTGCTCTTTCTCACACTCTAGGCTAGGAATGATGACTTACGAATTAGGCTGCTTGTGTGGACCAGAAAACTAACCTTAGCGCAACAAGTGGTGCATGACACTGTATGGCTCCATGTATGAAAGATTTATCTTAATGTGAGACCAATGTGTTTTACATATACAAACAGATGATAAAGACTGTCAACATAATCCTTATCACATACTTATATATGAAATATTTATATATTACTTTTTGTGTTTGTAAAATATCCCATGCAAAAATTTGATGTTATTTGAAGTGCAAAATATAGTAATCTTTATTTGGTCATTTTCTGCAGGCCATTCATCCAGTTACTAGGGAACCTGGAAGAACTAAAGAAGAATGCAAATGCGTATAGCACACCCAAGAGAGAATCATATGATCACAAAATAGGTAGGGTGACAGAAGTAACAAAAACAAGCAATTATCTCTGTTTTCATGTTCTGAAACATCACTGGTCTGTCATTTATTGCAGAGGTGACAGACCAGGAACATGCACAAACAAGTGACAAACTATAAGTAACCATAAATCTCAGTTCATGAAAAATTTTGTTATGAAACATCCTCAAAAATGCACATTAGATATGACTGTAGAATAGAGAATAATATTAAAGTGGATTATTGGAGGGGTAAGGGGATGGCCTGGGATGAGGTTACCTAATTTAAAAGAACAATGAATGCTTTACCAGTAGAATTACTATCAACTGCCCAACGACAATCCATACCATAAAGTTTGTTGCTTACTTAGTTGTACTCTGTATTGTAGCCATTATGATAAAAAACAAAGATTTTCACATTGTAACAAAAATAGTCCCATAAAATGCAACTGGTACCCTGACACTCTGAACAAAATCTCCTGCATCCTTAAACACACATCTGAGATTTGTTAAATTCTTAAGTAATTACAAAAGAAGGTTGCAAGCTGTATATAGATTTTTAAAAACAATTCTATTAACCCCTTTTTGGTGCCAGTTTCTAAATATCAAATAGCACAACTGGCAGATATTGATCTAGACAAGAAATTTTCAGCTTGTATGAAACCCAAAGAGCTATGATGCACTGTATTCTTGTCTTGTTGGTTATGATTCTCTGCAGTCAGAGGGGCAAGTATCAAATCTTCAGGGGAACATGCCTCCACATTGTTTCCTGAAGATGGAGATATTATTGTTGTCTGAAACTTTTGTATCCATCTACCAGACCATGTGGACTTTTAATCAAGATAACCACATGAACCATTACCACCCTGAAAACTTCAAGTTGTATATTAATATGTTCTACAACAATATTTCAAACAGTATATTCATCATTTACAGTCAAACCTCGGTTCATGAACGCCTCGGATCACGAAAAATTCGGTTTACGAACAAATTTTCCGAACACAAAGCGTCTCGGATGACGTACTGTGTCTCGAGTTATGAACACGCAAGCCGTCAACATCGTGGAGCGATAAGCTGGGAGTATCAGCGTCGGCAGTATTCGTAGAAGAATGATCTAGCAGAAAATACCCTGAGTCAGCAACACCGATCGGCGAGAGCGTCAGTTGCTGTGTAGCTTTCGTTCACTCAAATTCACTGTGCCTTCTCTTGAATTTCAGTGTGTTTTGTGTTTTTTTTATAAATTATTAAATAGGACACCATAGGGCCAAAGAAAGACAATGATAGCAGCAAAGTGAAAAGAAAAAATACCAATATCATGATAGATGTTAAGAAAGAAATCATAACCAAACATGAAAATGGTGTTCATGTCTCTGATCTTGCTACTCAGTTTGGGATGGCAAAATCAACGATCTGAACTATTCTTAAAAACAGAGAGACGATCAAGAAAGCTGATGTTGCAAGAGAAGTGACAGTTATTAAACAAAGATCACAGACAATTGAAGAAGAAGTTAAGAACTTGTGCACAAAGTACCGCTGTAAAAGTTTAAATAAGGTCCAGGAATGGATTAATCCATTTTACATTAATTCCTATGGGGAAAATAGTTTCAGTTTACGAACGACCTTCAGGAACGAATTAAGTTCATGAACCGAGGTTTGACTGCATTTGCAGAAGCCTGCCAGTGTACCCTACTCTGCAGTACATAAATTCAGCTCACACTTTCACACTCAGTCACTTTAAGATTAATTTTAATATTCACCTGCCATTTGTATCTCTCAAATGGCCTGTTCCCTTAAGGTTTCCTGATTAATATTTTTCTCCAATATATGACATGTCCCACAAATCTCATACTTCATAAGGTAATATTTTAAATTATGTTTTTTAATACAATCAGTAGTTTTGAGAAGTTATTTTTAAGAGTTACTGGTACACCTTCTCACTCTCATTGCAGAGTATGGCTACATAGAATTCCATGAGCTTAATGTAGTGGGGACACTTGGCGTGGGTGGATTTGGGCGAGTGGAGCTGGTACAGTACAAAAAAGATAAGAACCTCACATTTGCCCTCAAGTGCCTGAAGAAGTCCTATGTTGTAGAACAGCAGCAAGAAGAGCACGCATTCAATGAGAAGAAAGTCATGCTGGCCTGCTCAGACTGCCAATTTATATCTAAGTAAGTGTTATGTAAACAAACAAAGCTTAATGTTAATATAAAACATAATCCAGGCCACAAAAATAGACATTTTCAATTGAGTTTTTATAAGTCTTTAACACCTTATTCGCCTTTGTGTTTGTTTCTTCCAGTTACAAATCTAATTTTCCATTGAATTTTAGGATTGTATGACTGTGCATAGTGACAATTCCTTGTGAATAAAACCAACAGATGCACTGAATTCCAATTTTATTGGTATTACGACTCTACATGTTTCAGGCAGCCTTTCTGCCCATCATCAGGAGTTCTTAGCTGTACATCGGCATTGGTACATTTTATGCAGTTTGATGACCACTGCTACCAGTTTTGATGACCGTTTGCTACCAGGAGCAGGATGGAGTTCCATCCTGCTCCTGGTAGCAGAAATCCTGATGATGGGCAGAAAGGTTACCAGAAACACGTAGAGTCGTAATAGCAATAAAATTGGAATTCAGTGCATCTGTTGGTTTTATTCACAACTAATTTTCCAGTCATGACATTACAGATGTCTCTTCGCACGTATGCATGGTACCAGCACTTTCCTTAGAGAAAACAGAAAACTTTTATTGTGGTTGTCTGTCACCCCTGTCTATGAGATGCATTAAAATCTGTAACCTTTTATTAGCACAAAATTTGACTATATGTCCCTCTCATCAACCATCTTAGTGGCAAATACGGAATGCAGGCCTATCAGTCTCTAACAAATTGAATAATACAAGAGTGACTGCTACGCTAATGATGTAAAGTAGAATGTGTAGAAAAATATATAATTTGCATAACTGAACCACAATATTTATGAGTTACATGCAACAGGGAATCAGCTTTTAATGATCAATCTGATCAGATCATTGCATGCCTAGCAGGTCCTACTTTATTGGCTCAGTCAGTTTACTTGAAGGCAGTGAATTAAGATGTAATACTTATTTATTTTTTTTATCGTTGTACCGTGCATCTTGATTAACGTTGAAATTCCTTTTTCCCAACAGATGCACTCTTTATTAAACATATAAAATGTTAAAATTTACATTAAAATGTCCTACATTCACTCCTACATTCCTGCCCGGCACCCAGCACACACACTACAGTTTGAAACACATGCTGCCACAATACTGCACAACTTATAACGATGTATTTCTTCTGATTACTTCCACAAAAGTGTAACTTTAGCCAGGCTCAGTATAAGCTCCCTGAGGATGGTCCGGGTGGACCAAAACATGTAGGAGCAAATGTAGGATATTTTAATGTAAATTTTAACATTTTATATGTTTAATAAAGAGTGCATTTGTTGGTAAAAAGGAATTTCACATGTAGTACTTATTTTTTTGCAGATTATATCGCACATATCGTGACAATAAGTATATCTACTTCCTGATGGAAGCTTGCTTGGGTGGAGATGTGTTCACAGTCCTACAAAAGCACAAGCGTTTCAATGAGAACATAGCTCGCTTCATGACAGGATGTGTGGTAGAGGCCCTGCACTATCTTCATGATCGAGGCTTTATTTATCGTGACCTAAAGCCAGAGAATCTGCTGTTGGATCAAAATGGTTATGTCAAAATGGTATGTGCCTGTCATCTCGACATGCCATGATTTTATCATATTTATAAGCATGTCAGTAACTTGAAAACTGTGACGTTCATAAACTTATTAGCTTTCAAGTGTTTATATCCATAAATACTGCCTAAGCAAACTTATACGTAAAAGATCGTACAAAATAATGACCTATATGTGTAACGAGATTCTAGCTGTATAAGCAAGTATGTCCAGTACTACAAATATAATTCACAGTATTTCAAAAATATTTCAACTCTAATCAGATTACTGCTACCACTACTACTACTACTACTACTACTACTACTACTAGCAGTACTTTGTTGAGTTCTTTAATGCATAACGCTATTTCATAACATATTTGTGTGGACCTCGCTACAACTTAGTCAGTTAAACAATGGCCACTCACCACAGATGCCCAGTGATTTCCAATGGGCAAAGTAGTGGCACTTGGACAGGTTTTTCTCTAAATAATTCTTGTCTCCCCTGTCAGTATCATTCCACCAGCGCTTCATAATCATTCACCTCTGACTGATGCTACGTAATCTTAGTGACTGATAGTGTTACATAACTCCTCTACTCCATGGAGCAGAGTCCTTCTTGAAAAGCTAACTGGTTCTGCAGCTAGTCAAGAAATTCCCCGCATTTTTGGAACCCGAAGGTTCATCACCGTACTCACAAGTGCCCACCACCTGTAACACACTTAAAAAAAAAATTTGTAAAATAGTACATAGATTATTCACAAGATGTAATACAAAAATAAGCATACATTCAATTTATAATAACAAAGGCAGTAAATCTTATACACTTTTGCAGACACTTTTACTAAAGTTCCAAAAACTGCACATTGAGATGTTCTTGTTCTTGTTGTCATCATGATCATGACCGCCACAGCTATTGTTACTAAATTCTGTAATATCAGAGGTTCTTACAGTAGTGTCTATGAAGCTTGCTGTCCTGTGGGACTGGACACCAGGTACTTTGGTAGGTAGTTACCAGACTGCATGGTATCCCATCCCTGAAAATAGCAATATATTTGCTTATTCCCAGAATTCTATTTGATGAACATAAGGGAGTCCTTCTCCAGAAGTGAAGATAAGCTGATCGCCTAGCTCTGTCCAATGCCAAAATGCACAATGCTTGCAGCTATATTTCCACATTTTCTATATGTGTTCATATTATGGCAGAGAGGCCCAGAGGCAGTTTTACCTTCAATTTATGTACCTACTGCTCCCTTTTTAACAACCACCTCTAGGGCTCTTGTCTGGGGTTGTGATCTGAACAACTTCTGGATGAATCAAAGTTCAGAATTTTGTTAGGCAGCAATGTTGATTTTGTTGAAGGTAGGGATGGAAAAGAAATAAGCTGTGGTGCCATGGTGCCTTTACCAAGTGTTACAAACATATGTCACCTGGTGAAGAAGTTATTATGATTGAATACATACATGCACTGACACATGGCTGGACATTACAATGTCATAAGCTGTTTTTTTTAATAGAGGAAGAAGGTTAAAAGTGTTGTGTTTAAATAATCTGGAAACAGATTAAAAATGAAGTGGTGTGTCTAGAACAAAACTATAAAAGCAAAGTCAAAATATGAAACACAAACTAAATTACAACTAAAACAACACTGTGATGTGGCCATTTCTGTTATAACAAAAATTATGCTATTTCATTTACTTACTTTACATATTACCAATAATAGTGCCCATACAACATTACATTACGTTCTGCTAGATATTTTACAACATAGAGTATACTAGAAATCTTTTTCTCCTAGATTGACTTTGGGTTTGCCAAACGGGTTGGTGAGAGTGGAAAGACTTGGACATTTGCCGGTACACCAGAATATGTGGCACCTGAGATAATTTTAAACAAGGGACATGACAGAGCTGTGGACTACTGGGCACTGGGTGTGTTCATACATGAACTGATCGTTGGAAGGTACTATGATCATGATCCTTGTGTAAATAAAATATTTGGAATTCATTTCCAAGTGGCTTCAGATTTTATGGAAACACTGGGTTTTGAATATTTCAATTCTTCAATTCTTACACAAAGTTGCAAAGTGACACAAAATACTCTAAGGAAAAAAAAAGGGGAGGGGACATAACAAGAAAATCTGACATCAGACGTTACATATGCTGAGCCAAATACAACTGATATTAATCTCAAGTCTATTTAACCCTTAGGCTACCGGATTAAATTTCACTTGCCATTTAATAATATTAAATATTCAATTTGTATATTGTGGTAAACACAGTCTGGGTTATAAAAATCAGAGATTTCTGTATAGGGAAATAATTACTGTTTGTTATTGGATCCATATAAAGCACATAAAGGCATGCTGTGCACAGAATGTAGAATCTCTGAGTGTTAAACCTGGTGATAAACAAAGTAATTACAAGGCTTTACAGCTTTAATATGTTGTTGCCCTTCTGCAAACATTGTTTAGTCCCATGTCTGAAGTTAACATAAACATATGTCAACAAAGAAACAACATTATCCATCACATCAAAATTCTCACCTATATATTTAATAGGATGGTGTGCATTCTGAATTGCACTTACCATATTTGAGATTTAATGGCAACCCAGAAAAATACATCCACAGGCCTAAGGTCTTGAGACCTTGGTGCCCACTCCACAGTACCATGCAGTCCAATCCATCCATTAGAGGAGCATTTACCAAGCCAGTGACAAACCAGTGCAGTATAATGAAGTGGTGCTCAATCCTGCCAAGATCACTGAGTCTTACATTTTCCAGTACTATCAAGTTATGGCATCAGTTAGACACCTGTGATTGCTAGGTAAATTTCTTCAGAAACACTTGTAATAATACAAACAGAGCTAAAATATTATCTTGCCACAAACAACAACTCCACTCCCTGTTACTATGAAGAATGAAACAAGTGTAGATGTTTCTGTAACCATAATATTACATTATGTGTGTTTAAGACCAATGTAATTTTCCTGAGGGCATCTTACTATCCATTAGTAAATTTCAATACAATTATCTGAATCATTTCCAGGAAATATGTGTAAAATCTGAAGCTTGCATGAGCAGAATTTAACGCCTGAAATAATGTTGTGGACAGTAATTCCTGGTAACTGAATTTCCTGTGAAGTTCCTCTTACTGATTATGTTTCTGGTTAGCCACTAATTTTACCATGACATTTTGCATGATTCTTTAGACACTGTGAGGTGGCATATGTACAGCTTGTCCTGTAAGACTAAAATATGGTGTTATAACTCAGACCACCACAAAAACTGGAAGCTAGGGTAGTATAGTTGATACAGTGACTAAGATATGGGCTGGAGGCCATAGGAACTGTGGTTTTATTCATGGCAAGGGCAAGAAATTTTCCTTGGTATGATTTCACATCAAAAGTGCAGGGTGTTTTCTGATATCTTAAGGACACTATTTGAACTACAAAAATGTGAAAAGCAAAACCTAATGAATGATTCATTAATAAATTTTCTCAGTCAGAATTTATTTGCCTCATTCAAAAGATCATTTGAAGTGTGAAGGGTAAGAGCTAAACACCTACTGAATTAAGGACACAGGAAAGAAGAGCAAGAGGTTTAGCGAAATTCTTTATCTTACAGACCACCATTTCGTGGCAGGGACCACATGCATACATATAACTTAATCCTCAAAGGTATTGATGCAGTGCATTTTTCAAAAACTGTGACAAAGGGAGCACAGAATTTAGTGAAAAGATTATGTCGTGCTGTTGCTACAGAGAGGCTTGGATATCAGAAGGCTGGAGTTCAGGACATAAAGAATCACAGGTATGTAGACAATTAATCTTAATCGAAAAGAATATTTGGGTAAAATGACATCTGCTTAGTCCTGGAGCGTTTATTTTACTGAAAATATTTGCAGGCCTTATAGACATAAATGTCATTCCC
>Ga0209629_10002452_pt1 | contig 12647 bp, 13 predicted proteins | sample TergutCu122P5_FD_187286 | JGI IMG/M metagenome (GOLD analysis project Ga0209629, IMG submission 187286) | Cubitermes ugandensis P5 segment gut microbial communities from Kakamega Forest, Kenya - Cu122 P5 (SPAdes) (version 2) | ecosystem: Host-associated > Arthropoda: Insects > Digestive system... | reverse complement strand
TTGAAAACGTAAATAGATTGTGTTACTGCGGATTTGCAATCCATGTCAATAGAACAAGGAATATGAATAAAATTCTAAATTTATATAAATTCTAAAAGTAAAATATATTTCTATTAACTATAAACTATAAACTAAAAATAATAATATTGCGATGGAAGAGAGAACAGAAACGATTAACTTGACTGATTTTACTGAGAAAATCAATCAGATACGTACGGCCATGTCGTCCGTTGTGGTCGGGCAGGAGCGGGTGGTCGATTTATTGCTGACAGTCATTTTAGCCAAAGGCCATGTATTGATTGAAGGCGTACCGGGTATTGCCAAGACATTGACTGCCAAGCTAATGTCGAAACTGATTGACGCGCGGTTTTCAAGGATTCAGTTTACGCCCGACCTGATGCCTTCGGACATCCTGGGAACGTCGGTCTTTAACCTGAAAACGAGTGAGTTTGATTTTCATAAAGGGCCGATTTTTGCCGATATCGTGCTGGTTGACGAGATTAATCGTGCGCCGGCCAAGACGCAGTCAGCCCTTTTCGAGGTGATGGAAGAACGGCAGGCGACCGTCGACGGAACGACGTATCACATGAACCCGCTGTATACGATCCTGGCTACCCAGAATCCGATTGAACAGGAAGGAACCTACAAATTGCCCGAAGCGCAGTTAGACCGTTTCCTGATGAAAATCAACATGTATTACCCTACGCTGGAGGAAGAAATACGTATCCTGGAACTGCATCATACCCATACGCGACTTACCTCGCTGGATGACGTCAAACCGCTGTTGACGGGACAGGAATTGCTCCAGCTTTGCGACTATGTCGGCAAGGTGTATGTCGATGCTTCCTTACTGCATTATATAGCAATGATTATCCAGCAGACACGTACCAGCAAGTCGGTTTATCTCGGCGCTTCTCCGCGTGCATCTGTTGCCTTGCTGCAGTCGGTCAAAGCGTTTGCTCTCTTACAGGGACGCGATTTTGTCGCTCCGGAAGACATCAAATTCATCGCACCCTCGGTTCTGCAGCACCGGATGATCCTGACGGCTGAAGCCGAAATGGAAGGACATACGCCTGCCAAAGTTGTTCAACGATTGATTGATAAGGTGGAAGTGCCGAAATAAGTGAACAATGAATAATGAACAGTGAACAATTTTTGAAAATCAGGATTCCTTATCAATTATCAAAAAATAGTTGTCAGTTTTCAGACTATAGTTTTCAGTTTTAACTCGAAATCCGTCATTTAAAAATTCTCAGTTATTCAATTATTAGACCCTGCAGGAATTTGCCTGGTAACATTCAAAAAATGAAAGAAAGATAATGTATTTGCACCGTAGATTTTATATTGCCTGCGTGATTGTGATCGTGGTATTGCTGTGCGGGTATATTTTCCCTGCGTTTTTTGTCGCGGGGAAGATAATGGTTGCAATGTTGTTAATACTCTGTGTATTTGACTACTGGCAATTGTGGGGGAAAAAGGAAGGCGTCACGGCGTCGCGTAGCTGTTCTCCGCGTTTCTCAAACGGAGACGAAAATCCCGTGCGGATTGCGGTTGAAAACCGTTACCTGTATCCGATTCTGTTACAGGTGATTGATGAGATTCCGCAAGTGTTTCAACGAAGGGATGTGATGTTTGCGCTCGACCTGCAATCAGCCGAACATAAAGAAATCGTTTACCGGTTGCGTCCCGTCAAACGCGGCGAGTATCAATTCGGACGTATCCGGCTGTTTGTCTCTACCCGACTTGGCTTACTCACACGCCGTTATACATGCGGCGAGCCTGTCGCCATCAAAGTATATCCTTCCTACCTGATGCTGCATCAATACGAGTTGATGGCTATCAGCAATAACCTGATAGAGCTGGGTATCAAGCGGATTCGCAGGATTGGCCATCACACCGAATTTGAACATATCAAGGAATATGTGAAAGGTGATGACTATCGCACGATCAACTGGAAAGCGAGCGCCCGGCGTCATCAGTTGATGGTGAATACATATCAGGATGAACGCTCGCAGCAAGTTTATAATATCATCGACAAAGGGCGCATCATGCAGTCGGCGTTTAAAGAGATGACGCTCCTTGACTATGCCATCAATGCCTCGCTGGTGCTTTCGTATGTGACTATCTATAAGGAAGATAAGGCCGGACTGATCACGTTTTCCGATCATTTTGAGACTTTTGTGCCGGCATCCAAACAGGCCGGACATCTTCAAACCATTTTGGAAAGCCTCTACCGCCAACAGACGACGTTCGGGGAGAGCGATTATTCTACGTTGTATGTTCATCTGAACAAACATATCAATAAACGTAGCCTGCTGATTATCTACACCAATTTCGACAATGTGGTCGGCATGGAGCGGCAGTTGAATTACTTGCAACAACTGTCCCGCAAACATGTAGTGCTGGCTGTCTTTTTTGAAAACGCTGAGTTGAAAGACTTTGCCGTGCGCCGTCCGCGTGTCGGCGAAGATTATTTCCAGCAGGTAATAGCCGAAAAGTTTATCTATGAAAAACAATATGTTACGACCTTATTGCGCCAGCAGGGCGTCTATTCGCTGCTGACCACACCCGAAAAACTCTCCGTCGACGTCATCAACAAATACTTGGAAATGAAAGCCAAACACTTACTGTAGAAGACCGTAAGACATGTAAGACCGTAAGATCGTAAGACATGTAAGACCGTAAAAAATATTGTATAACTGAAAAAGTGAATGATGAATTGTGAATCATTCAGTTCCGTAAAAAGATACAGGAAGAAAAAGACAGGAAAAAGAAGAAAAAACAAAAAATATTGAAGAAACTTTGCAAAGTGCTATAAGTCTGCACTGAATCGCAGTAATTTTGCATCGTGAACGTAAAAAAAGCCCTGAAGCGTCAGGCAATGTATGAATGTTGAAATCTTTGAATGTACAAATCTCCCTACTTTTGTAACGCGAACGTGAGAAACAGGTTCAGTTCCGTCAAGAGTTAAAGGGGAAGGAGAGCAGAAAAAGAAGAGAACAAAAAATATTGAAGAGTGTTATACTCCTGCACTGAAGCTTCGTACTTTTCCATCGTGAACGAAAAAAGAGATATTTGACTTATTATTAACAATTTAAACAATTGACAAAATGGACGAATTACAAAATTTGGGTTTGGAGGAAATGAACCCGACAGACGAAAACGAGGTAAACGGTGGCGTGCTGTATCCGTGGGGCGAGCCGCCGTGGATTGTATGTTGCTACGACATTCCTCCTCCGATGTTGGCCGTGTAATTTCGGAAGAAATAAAAATTCTTCTGAAAAGACGAGAAAAAAACTTGCAAGTTTTCAGAGGTCTCCGGACGACCTTAACAGTCCGGAAGCGGAAAGCCGAAAAGCTTTGACAGAGTAGGCAAAAACAAACAAATTATTATTATTATTGTTATTATTATTATTAATGTATTAAATTTTTAAAAGTATGAACAAATTAGATGTAAACGCCTTAGGCGTTGTGGAACTCGATCAAGCAGCAATGCTTAAGGTGGATGGTGGGAACATGTTTCTTGTAGCATTTTTAATTGGTTTTGCCATTGGTTATATTGAAGAAAAAAGTTGTGGGCAATTAATTATTTAAGTTTATGAACAGATTTGATTTGAACGCCTTAGGCGTAAGTGAGATGAGTCAAGCAGAAATGCTTGAAGTGGATGGAGGTTTTGATCCTGTTGATATCGGCCTTCTTTTATGTGCTATATTTTCAATAGGTTATATGATGGGCGCTGACAGAGCTGCTATGGACAGGTAGATGTGAAACTAAAAATTATTATTAACATTTAAACAATTAGAATTATGGATATTAAATTAAATGGTATACAAGAGTTACCAATGGACTTATTAATTGACATTTATGGTGGATCAATGTCGATGGAAAGTTTTCTTATAGGTTGTGGACTTACGATATTGTGTCCTGTGGCTGGAGTTGGCTACTGGGTTGGATATGCATGCAATTCATAAGAGATATGATACTGATAGCAATTGGAGCAAGCTTAGCTATTATAGCACGTACTTGCAAGAACAAAAAAGTAAGATTAGTTTTGTTAATATGTTCACTAATCATTATTCTTTCAAGTATTTTCGTGCCTAGACAATTAATGGATGGCTTTCTATTATTCAAATGATTTTTAATAAGTTGCTCGCCTATAGCGTGAGCAACTTATTTTGCACTTCGTACATGAATAATAACGATTGAGAAGTAACTTTAAACCAGTCGGCTGCCCGAATTCGGGCAGCCGGCTGGTTTAATGCTTCAACAAACCAGCTTCAAGCCCACACCTCGAACAGTAACAATTTGAACATCAGGATCATCTTGCAGATATTTGCGCAGCTTGGCAGCTACTACATCCAAATTGCGGGAGGCACAATAATCGTTAACGCCCCAAAATTCATTCAAAATATCATCCCGATCTACCACATCGCCTTTGCGTTCGCTCAGGAATTGCAGAATTTGGGCTTCGCGAACAGTGAGCGGCTTTGTGATACCGTGAATGACCAATTGATGTTTTTTCGCATCAAAAAGAAAATGTCCAATTTTATAGGCTGCCGAAAATGCGCTGTTTTTCAATTCAACAAACCGGTTTACTCGCCGCATTACGGCTTGAATCCGCAAATGCAATTCGCCTACAACAACCGGTTTTGCCAAAAAATCGTCGATTCCCAGTTCGTAACCTCTTATTTTATCTTCATTCGACGATAAACCGGTGGCGAAAAATATCGGAACGTAGGAGTCTTCTTTTCTGATTTTTTCCGCCATTTCATAACCGTTCATTTCAGGCATATCAACGTCCGAAACAATGATGTCAGGTTCAAATGTTTTATACATTCTGTAGCCTTCCTTTCCGTTTGCGGCTATTTGAATATTGTAACTTCCCATAAACGTTAAGATGGTTTTCTCGCTTTCGGCAAGTTCTACATTGTCTTCTACAAGAAGAAGTTTAATTTTTTCCATGCAATTTATTTTGTGTTGTTAAAAGTATAAACTATTATAATTCTTCTTCCTGAAATGTTTCGGGAAGTATGATGATGAAGGTGCTGCCTTCGTTTTCGATGCTGAAAACGCGAACATCGCCTCCGTGCGCGACGGCGACTGCTTTCACAAAACTCAGCCCCAGTCCGAAACCGGTAGCGCCGTCTTTTCGACCGACTGCTGCTCCACGCTCAAATTTATTGAATACAGTATGTAAATTTTGTGGCGAAATACCGAATCCGTCGTCTTTAACACTGATAACTAACTGATTGTTTAACGTTTCACATCCGATGGTTATATGTACCGGATTGCCGGAATATTTAATTGCGTTGTCTATCAAGTTTATAATGGCTCTTTTCAGTTGGATGCCATCGGCATAAAATAAGTTTTCTTTCAAATGACAAGATGTTATTATATGGAGTTCTTTGCTGTTTTCAACGGAACAGGCGTCTTTGATTTCGGCAATAAATCGGGGAATATCTATTTCTATCTTTTTGAGCACGAACGTTTTGGTTTCCATTTTAGCCATGGATAGAGTTTTATCAATGAATTCCAATATGTTATCAATATTTTTGTCTGCTATACGGGCATATTTTTCTTTCTCACTTTGATTGATTTGTCCTGTTTCAAGAATAAAAACAGAGTTCTTGATAATACCCAGCGGTGATTTCATATCATGCACCAGCGTTTGGATAAAATCATTCTTTAATTGATTGATTCTTCGTTGATTAATTGAATCTTTGGTGAGTAGAAAAATCAATATGCCTATCGCGATGAAGCCGATGAGTGTGCCTGTCAACAACACAATCATCTTCTTGATGATAGCCGGAAGGCCGATATCCGCAATCACCTGCACGCGCTGACCATTCACAATCAGCATCGAATTGCTCCGAAAAACGTTTGTCGCTTGTAATAACATCGAATCGCCACGCTGGGCTATAATAACCTGATTGGAATCTCGATAGATTAGACTGTAATTGATGTCTATTTCTGCTTTGCGAAGTTCATCGTGAAAGAGACAGTCGAGGGTGTCGAGATTGAAATAACACCCTTTCCAAAAAGTAACTTGTTGGTGAATTCCTGCTTCTGCTACTTCTGCTGTATTTCCGTATGCATTGATAACTACAGCCTCTTTATTTACACTTTGCTTCAATCTGATAGCGACGTCTTTGTCTATTGAGTTCTTTAGAAGCTGCTGAACCTTTTCACATAAATCTGTTTTTTTTGCTTGGTACAGGTTATAAGTCAAAATACTTTGTAAGGCGTAAAACCCCGCAATTGCGATAATGAACATTGTCCAAATTGCTTTGTTACTTATTTTCATATTTATATTTTAAATGATAGATAATTATCCTGATATTTTTTTTGATGAAAACAAGTGCAATATTATGAATATAAATTGAAGTTGCCAAATTTTTACTGATAAAAATTGAAAAATACGATGATGCTCCCCGTTTGTCATACCAAAAACAGCCGGTCTTTAAGTCGTGCTTTGCCGGTTTTACAATGCAAATTGATAACACCTTTTCTTATCAATAAAATCAGGGAATGTTAATTAGGTTAATTTTGAAGGTCGAAGATTTAACCTAAAAACAACATTATTCTAACCTGACCTTTTGCGGCATGACTGTACTTTTGCATCGTCAATGAGACAAATTAAATATAAATAAAATTTTTAAAACAAATGAAATGAAAAAGTTTAAAGAAAAAAGAAACGGCGGGTTGAATGAGAAAAACATTCAAGGTGTGAAAGAATTATCTCTTCAAGAAATGAGAGAAATTAATGGAGGAAAACAAATTCCTATTTTTGATCACGATGGAAATATCATGTATTATATTGATATAGAATAAAAAAATAAATTACCTTTATTATAAATTATTAAAACAAATTAAAATTATGTACCTGTTTGAAAGTATTCAAAGAATCAGTCGTATTCACGACCTGATCAAAAGAGAGGCTACCGGCACGCCCGAACAATTTGCCGACCGTTTGAACATCAGCAAACGGACTTTGTATGTCATACTCGAAGAAATACGCAGTTTCGGCGCCGTAATCCGATACGACCGCTTTCGGCTGACGTATTTTTATGCTAACGGCTTTGAAGTCGTCCTGTCGATAAGACCAACGCTCACTGATACAAACTATTTGCAGGCATGAACAGCGTCATACAAAGAAAAGTAGCGACAACCGACCGGAACAAGTATTTGCTTCATACGGGAGATTTTATGGAAATAGAGACCGGCGACGGTAAATATCTGTTCCTGTCGGAGACGCTTCAGTTTTTCAAAGTTGCCAATCCTTCGGTCGGCGAATATCTCCGCCTCTGTCGTGCAGCAGATACGGAAAATACTTCGCTCACGCCGGACGAAATCAAAAATATCGGCGGCGCCCTGTCTCGAAAGCCGATTGTTGCAGAAGTAGCTGAACCCCAAACACCCTATAATTTTCTGATTTTGAACTTGACAAACAGTTGCAATCTGGCATGTAAATACTGTTTTGCAGAAACAGCCGCACATGGCAAAACCATGTCGTTAGATGTTGCCAAACAAGCTGTTATCAATATGCTGAATCACGCGGATGCCTCAAACGGGTATTCGATTTATTTCTTCGGAGGCGAACCCCTGATGAAAAAGGAACTGGTGCGGCAAATCACAGCATTCGCTTATGATGAAATCGTGGTGAAACTCGGAAAAAAGGTAAATTTTTTGCTCAACACCAACGGAACGCTGATAACTCGAGAGATTGCCGAATTTTTTCATCATTATCATTTTAAGGTAACAATCAGCCTCGACGGACACAAGGCGTATCACAATTCCAATCGAGTCTATCACAGCGGTAAAGGCAGTTTCGACCAGGTGATGCAGGGATTGGAAACGCTGAAATCGCAGGGCGTAAACACCGATTGCCGCGCCACTCTCAGCCCCGAAACGGGAGATCTGGTATCCCTGTTCCGTTTTTTTGAATCTCTGCAAGTGCCATATACCTGCTCGTTCACCTTACCTTCAAAATATAAATCGAACCGCGAGGTAACGCTTTTTGACACGGATAAACTGGCTTCGGTGGAGAATGAATTGAAAAAAGTGATGGATTTTTTTTATCAAAAATTATTGATCGGGGAACCGTTCTATTATACGGGATTGAATCACGGGTTACTGACATTGAAACATAAAAAAATCAGAACACATTCGTGCGAAGCAGGTCGAGGCAGTATGACGGTCGATGAAGAAGGGCATTATTATGCTTGTCAGAATATGATACCTTATAAAGAATCAGTTCTCGGAAATATAACAGAAGGAATTTCCGCAGAAAAACAGGAAAAATACGGTGTGAAAAATTTGAGCGCACTTGCGCATTGTCACTCTTGCCCGATTCGCAATTTATGTGCCGGCGGCTGCGAAGTGCAGCGGCTATACGACGACGAAAATGCAAAAAATCAGATGTGCAGACTGTTTCTCCTCGAATGGAAAAATCGGCTTTATCTGTATGCGAAAATCAAAAATATACAAAAACAGTAATAAATAGAAATAATGAAAAAAATCGGTTTAATATTTGTTATATGCTTTAATATGAGTTTTTTATACGCTCAACACCAGTGGACGCTGTCGGATTGTATCCGGTATGCAATGGATAACAATCTGGAAATTAAACGTCAAAAAATAGAGACTGAAAGGCGAGAAATACAACTGAATACCGACCGGATGAGTCGACTGCCCGATTTAAATGTGAACGGTACGCAAAAATTTGATTTCGGGCGTTCGCTGACCCGCGAAAACACTTACGAAGATATAAATTCACGCAACAGCGCCTTTTCGCTCACCACCGAAGCGGTACTTTTCGATGGACTGAAAACGGAAAATACCATTGCTTATCGGAAATTGGAATTGAATATCAATCAACTGAATGACGAAAAAGTGAAAAACGATATTTCGCTTCGCATCGCAACACTTTATTTTCAAATCCTGCTGAATAAGGAAGTCTTAAACATAGCTCAAGAACAGATTGCATTGAGCGGCGAACTCAAAAATGTTACAGAAATATTGGTTGCCAACGGCAAAGCGCCCGGCTCACAAATGTATGACGTTCAGGCGCAAGCAGCCAACGATGAATTGAATGTAACCAAAGCAGAAAACGAACTCCGGCTGTCGATTGTGGATATGGTACAACTGCTTGAAATAGATAATATGGCGGGATTCGACATTGATTCGATACGCGAAAATTCAATTGATTTTATGCTGGAGAATCCGACTCAAATTTATGAAGCCGCGCAAACAGTAATGCCCGAAATACGCAGTGCGGATTTGGGCGTTGAAAGCGGAGAAAGAGCCGTTAAAATATCAAAATCCGGTTATTATCCGACCGTCTCGTTTGCAGCGGGCATCAGCAGCTATTATTATAATTTCAGCAATACGGAAAATGAATCCTTTAACAAGCAGTTCAATAACAATATGCAAAAAACGATATATTTTACGCTGAGAATCCCGCTCTTTAACCGTTTTGCAACCCGAAATGCTGTCCGTACGGCACGCAGAAACCTTGCAGAAAATCGGTTAGTGAAAGAACAAACACACAAAACACTGTTTAAAGAAATACAAAAAGCCTATTACGACGCGCTCTCCGCAAGGGAAAAATACGCTTCCACAGAAAAATCCGTTTTCGCCAATGCCGAAGCGCTGCGCTATGCGCTGGAAAAATATAATGCAGGCAGTTTCACGCTGTATGAATATAACGATATAAAGCTCAAACTGGCTTCGAGCCGGTCGGAAATGTCGAAAGCCAAATACGAATTTTTGTTGCAACGCAAACTGCTCGATTTTTATGCCGGAAAAAATATTCAATAGATTATTCATTATAAATTATAAAAATTATGTTATTACCATCGGAATATATTAAAAACAGTATTGATGCTTACATCGACAAGCATCCTACCAAATCCCAGAAAATTTACTGGGTCGTGTTGGCGGCAATTGTGATTGCCATTGTCTCATTACCATTTATCTACGTGGATATTTCGGTACGCGACACAGGCATTGTTCGACCTGCTGCCGAAAAGACACAAATCATGTCGCCGATAACCGAATTTGTAGATTCCATTTATGTAACGGAAGGTGAGAGCATTAAATCGGGAGATACGATCCTGACATTCCGCGCCAACGCCTCGGATTATAAAATTAATTATCAGCAAAGCCGGTTACGTGATTTGCAACAGCATATCCACGACTTGCAATATTTGAGCAAAGGCGAAAAACCGGCTGTGTTTCAATCGGATGCGCGTCGGGGGGAATATGCCTATTTTCAACAACAGAAGTCGGAATATGAGACCAATTCCCGCAAAAGCTTCAAAGAATGGGAACGCAACAAAACGCTCTTTGAAAAACAGGTTATCTCCGAAGAAGTGTTTGATAAATTTGCATACGAAAATGAGAAAGCCGTAAAACAACTCGCTACCCTCGATGATAACCAAATCAGCAAATGGCAAACCGACTTGAACGCTTACATGAATCTCTACAACGAAATGATGTCGAACCTGAAACTCGAAAAGAAGGACAAAGATCTTTATGTGATAACAAGCCCCGTCAGTGGAACGATTGAACAGTTCAGAGGCTTTTACAAAGGCAGCAATATTCAGGCAGGTTCGCAAGTGGCTGTGATTAGCCCCGATTCGACATTGTTTATTGAAGTGTATATGTCGCCGCGCAACATCGGGTATATCAAAAAGAGTATGCCGGTGAATATACAGATAGAATCGTTCAACTACAATGAATGGGGAACCATATCGGGTACTGTAACGGATATTTCGTCGGACTTTTTCGCGGACGAAACCGGCGGAAGAACTTATTACAAAGTTAAATGCAATTTGGAAAAAGATTTTTTGACGCACCGAAAAGGGATGCGCGGCAATCTAAAAAAGGGAATGAGCGTTTCGGCGCATTTTATGATAAACCGTAAATCGCTTTTTGACATACTCTATCAAAAAATGGACGATTGGATCAATCCAGGTCAATATATAGTATCCCAAAATATAACAAAAATAAAGTAATTTTTTGAATTTAATTAAAGAATGATGAACAAGAAAAAATTAATCGTCAGACAACAAGATATAAGCGACTGCGGGGCAGCCTGCATGGGTTCCATACTCGCTTATTATGGGTTAAAATATCCCATCGCGCGCATCCGCCAGCAAATATTTACAGACCGCAAAGGTACCAATGTGCTCGGTATCATCGAAGGAGCTCAAAAACTGGGGTTTGAAGCCAAAGGCGTAAAAGCCACACTCGAAAACCTGAAAGATATTCCGAAACCGGCGATCGCACACGTGATTATCAATAAGATTCTTCACCATTTTGTGGTCATTTATAAAGTTACAAAAACGCACATCGAATACATGGATCCGGGAGAACAAAAATTCTTTAAGGTGAAACACGAAGAATTTAAAAATATCTGGACAGGCGTTTTGATTTTGCTGCATCCTACAGAAACATTCCGGAAAGGCAATCTGAAAAAGAGTAATTTGCACAGTTTTATGGAACTGTTACGTCCGCATAAAAGTGTGATGTTTCAAGCCTTGTTCGGCGCTGTAATATACAGTATTTTGGGACTTTCTACAGCCGTATTTGTCGGGAAAATAACCGATTATGTGCTGGTAGACAGAAATTTGAACTTGCTGAATATGATGGGATTGATAATGATAGCCATATTGCTGTTGCGAACGTTTATCGGCGCTATGAAAAGTATCCTTGCTTTGAAAACCGGACAGCAAATCGACGCTTCGCTCATTCTCGGTTATTACAAGCATTTGATGACTCTCCCTCAGAATTTTTTTGACACCATGCGCGTGGGTGAAATCATTTCTCGTGTGAATGATGCCGTGAAAATCCGAACTTTCATCAACAATGTTTCGTTAGACCTCGTGGTCAGTTTCCTGATTTTAATTTTTACGCTTTGTCTGATGTTTGTCTTTTCCTGGAAATTAGCGGTAATTACATTAGTGGCAGCGCCGTTATTTCTAATCATTTACTGGCTTTTCAATAAACTGAATAAGAAATATCAACGTAAAATCATGGAAAGTGGCGCTGAACTCGAATCCCAACTGGTGGAATCGTTGAACGCCGTTTCCACAATCAAACGCTTCGGCATTGAAAATTTTGCCAATCTGAAAACAGAAATGAAATTTGTGGGCTTGTTAGGAAACACTTTTAGCAGTATTTACGGCTCGATTGTGGCTAATGGCGGTATCGAATTTGTTTCTACTGGTATTACAATTGCTGTTCTATGGGCTGGAAGCATTTTTGTCGTCAATCAGGAATTGACGCCCGGCGCTCTGATGCTGTTTTATTCACTGATTGGCTATATTCTGGGTCCGATTGGTAAATTGATTTCATCAAATCAAACCATGCAGGATGCTTTGATCGCTTCCGACCGTCTTTTTCAAATTATGGACTTGGAACGCGAAGAAGAAGACGAACGCAAAAAAATCCCTTTGTCGCGAGATAAGATCGGCGATATTGTTTTTGAAAATGTGAATTTCCGATATGGTTCGCGCAAACAGGTTTTTGAAGCCCTCAATCTCACCATAGAAAAAGGCAAAACAACCGCCATTACCGGCGAAAGCGGTTCAGGGAAAACAACGCTTATTTCGCTTTTGCAAAATATTTACCCCATCAAATC